>Ga0209099_1001684_pt1 | contig 21425 bp, 12 predicted proteins | sample AD_JPNHW2_MetaG_FD_184430 | JGI IMG/M metagenome (GOLD analysis project Ga0209099, IMG submission 184430) | Active sludge microbial communities of municipal wastewater-treating anaerobic digesters from Japan - AD_JPNHW2_MetaG (SPAdes) (version 2) | ecosystem: Engineered > Bioreactor > Anaerobic... | reverse complement strand
CAGGCGGTGCCGCGGTAGTAGCGTTTGCCAGGGTAGCCTTCCGCGTACTTATTTGTCATGACGCAGCCCTGGGCTTCCATTACGGCTCTACTTGCGAAGTTCTCAGAGGCGATCAAAATTATATTATTTCGCTGCCGCTCCAGCTCAGACTGGATCGCGGCGGCGATTTCGGGATCTTCAACGCTTAAGGGCTTCAAATCAAATCACCAGTATTCAGGATTGGAGGAGATGCAATGAGGAGAGCAAAATAGGTTATGGTGATGAGGCCGCTGGGAGGAGGCCAGTAGGAGGGGTAGTTGAGATGAGGCCGTTGGGATGCAGAATCTGCCCCCGCAAGGCATAGCTCTTTATTGTCCGGCGCAAAAGAATACCGTCGGAAGGACAGAAAGATGCTGAAGCGTGCCAGGATTCTAGCCGATTATCAGTTTGGCCGGGGAGCGGGCGAGGCCCTCTTTCCCGAGGGTACAACCTACAGCCTCTCCAAGACGCGCCGGCTGAGGTACCTCTACACCGGAAAGGAGAGGATCGCCACAGTTCGAGCCAGCGACAACCTCTTAACTCTCAGCATGCTGGGCGCGGGAAGGCTGCATGCTTTCTTGCATTCTCCGCGCCTCAGGGTGGTGGCATGCGAGGATGCCGCGCCGTTTGTCGCCAAAGGCGGCAACCTCTTCGCCAAGCACGTCCTGAGAGTGGATCCAGAGATCAGGGCGGGAGAGGAGGTGCTGGTCGTGGACGCCGGGGACCGGCTCCTGGCCACGGGGACGGCAGTGCTTGCTCCGGAGGAGATGCTGCAGATCAAGCGCGGAATCGCGGTGGCGGCAAGAAAGGCTGCGGAGCACTGAGTTCAGATTTAAATCATTTGATGGCGATCTTGGCCGTGCCTCTTGACCATCAGTTTTTACTGTTTGCAGACCTCTGCAATACGTCAGTTCTATTCTCTGCCCAGAGCGGATATCCTTCTGAACCTTTCCACCGCCTCAACAATGCACTGCCCAACGTAGTCCACATCTTCCTCGGTATTCGACCGGCCCATGGTGATCCGCAGAGAGCCATGGCACTTGACCGGAGGCAGGCCCAGGGAGAGGAGCACGTGGGACGGCTCCAGCTTGTGTGAAGAGCAGGCTGAGCCGGTTGATACGGCAATCCCTTTTGAGTCGAGGTAGAGGAGCAGAGACTCGCCCTCCACATAGGAAAAGCCGAAGTTCAGGCTGCCGGGAAGTCTCTTCTTCATGGTTCCATTGATCCAGGCATCCTTTACCCGCCCAAGGACCAGGGCTGCGAGCCTCTCGCTGAGCTTGCCAAGCCGCTGCCCTTCCGCTGCCATGCCCTCTTCACACAGCTGTGCCGCCTTTGCCAGTCCGACGATTCCAGCCACATTCTCAGTTCCCGAGCGCAGGCCCCTCTCATGCCCGCCGCCCTGAACTATGCTCTCCAGCTTGCTGCCCCTGCGAACGTAGAGCGCCCCCACCCCTTTTGGCCCGTAGATCTTGTGAGCGGAAAGGGAGAGCAGATCAACGCCCAGGGAATCGACCTTTGTGGCGATCTTGCCCACGCTCTGCACGGCATCGGTATGCAGGTAGATATCCTTCTCCGCGGCGAGCCTGCCGATCTCCTCGATGGGCTGAATTGTGCCAACCTCGTTGTTGGCATGCATGACAGAGATGAGGATGGTCTCGGGCTTGATTGCCGCCTCAAGAGCAGCCACGTCCACCAGTCCCTCATCAGTCACGGGCAGGTAGGTAACGGAAAAGCCCTCCTTCTCCAGAGTCCGACAGGTCTCCAGGATGGCAGGATGCTCGATCCTGGTAGTGATAATATGATTGCCCTGCTTCCGGTTTCGTCGCGCTATGCCCTTCAGTGCCAAATTGTCGGACTCAGTGCCGCCGGAGGTGAAGATGATCTCCTCAGGGCCTGCTCCCAGGAGATCTGCCACCTTCTCCCGTGACTGCTCCAGAGCCACCTTTGCCTCCCGGCCAAAACCATGCAGGCTGGAGGCGTTGCCGAACTGATCTCTGAAGTAAGGCAGCATGGCCTGCAAGACCTCAGCCGCCACTGGAGTGGTGGCCGAGTGGTCCATATAAATCCGCTTCATCGAAATAGCAGGAAGCTATGCAAGGGTAAATAGATGGCGTAGCTTATGAGAAACTATAAGTATGCAGCAAAGGAGGAAGAAATATGAATCTTTCCATCCCACTGGATTCCACCCCCCTCCTGATAGCAGCCGCGCTTATCGCTCTAGGCTTTCTGACCTACCTGCTCTCCGCCAGGACCGGCGTGATCCTCATGGGGGCAGGAAGCGTGATCATGGGCGCAGTGGTCATATTCGATCTGCCCAATGGAATGGGACTGCAAGGCCTGGTGCTCTTTGGCATCACTGTGCTGGTGGGCGGTTGGATGATGTACGTGGGCGTAAAGAATGGATAAAAACGGTTCATGAAAAGACTCTTCAGAAGTTATTTATAATAGTGTGAATATATTCTATCTTCATTTGATGCTCTTCTGATCGGCAAATGCTCAAGCGAATTAACCTGAGCGAAAGCTACTTCATTAATAATTGTATTAGGCCGAATGCAATGAATTTTCGGAGGACTGAGTGATGAAATCTGAAAAAGCGAATTTCTCGGAGTACAACAAAGGCTATCGATATGACGAGAACGGCTGGATCTACATCCATATCGAGGGAAAGCCGTATGAAAGAGGATTTCAGCACGGAAGGCTGGCGGCGCAGGAGCTAGCCGATATCAAGAGGAGCCTGGAGTATCTGACCTACTGGAACACGGGAATGAAATGGCAGTACTTCGTGGATGCCTCTGAGCGGCTCTTCGTTCCCTGGATAGATCAGGAGATCATGGACGAGATTTACGGTATCGCGGATGGAGCACAGAACGCCGGCGTGGACATATCCTGGCAGGAGGTCTTAGCCTGGAACGGATACGAGGAGATCACCGACTACTGGTGGCCGAACGAGAAATCAGGCAAATATGCCAAACAAGAAAATAGCAGCAAAGATCATTGCAGCGCCTTTATCGCCACGGGAGAGGCTACCAAGGACGGCAGGATTGTGATGGCTCACAATACCTGGAGCGAGTTTGAGACAGGACAGTTCTCAAATCTGATACTGGATATAGTGCCATCGCAGGGGCACAGGATATTCATGCAGTCCTCTCCCGGATACATCGACAGCTTTTCCGATTTCTTCGTAACCAAAGCTGGCCTGATGGGAACTGAGACCACAATCGGCGGTTTTTCCCTTTACGATCCCAATGAGGCTCCCGAGTTCTACCGGGTCAGGAAAGCCATGCAATATTCCGAAGATCTGACCCAGTTTGTGGAGATCATGAAGAAGAACAACAACGGCGGCTATGCGAACACCTGGCTGATCGGGGACATACATACCGGAGAGATCATGCGCTATGAGCTGGGCCTTCAGTTCTACAACGTCACAATGACAAAGAATGGAAGCTTCATCGGCTATAATGCTCCCCTGGACCCCAGGATCAGGAACCTGGAATGCTCCAACACCGGCTATGCAGACATCAGGAGGCACCAGGGAGCCCGCCAGGTGAGGCTTGCCGAGCTGATGGCCGAGCATCATGGCCGGCTGGACACGGAAATAGGAAAGACCATATTGGCTGATCATCACGATGTTTACCTTAACAAGAACAATCCCTGCTCTCGAACGGTGGACGGCCACTACGAGCTGGACGCAAGGGAGTTCATGTCCCAGCCGGGACGGCCTGTGCCCTTCCAGCCCCGAGGGACCGTTGATGGAAAGGTGATGGACAGCATTATGGCCAGGGACCTATCCTTCTGGGCCAGATGGGGCAACTCCTCAGGAATGCCTTTTGACGCAGCTAAATTCCTGAAAAAGCACATTCAATGGGACCATTTGAACGGCTATCTGAAAGACAGGCCCAGCCAGCCCTGGACGCTATTTGCGACGGATAGGAAAGCTTCGAAAGAATGACGGTATAATCAGTCTCAGACAGGTCAGCAAAAAAATGTCTCCAAATAGGATAAACAAATAGGCTCTTGCGAAGCAGGGTAAAAAGAGACGCTACATCACGGCGGACCTTTCTCTTTCTGCTTCTCCACTATTTTGCCAGCGTCTTTCCCATCGTGGTCTTCATGGTGCCTGCTGCTTCATCCTTCTCCTCAGAGAGGATCTTCCAGCCCTTATCCTGGTAGAATCTTATGGCCCCTTCGTTAGCGCTAAAACAGGCCAGCTTTGCCGTCTCGTATCCCGATTCCTTTATCTCCGCTTCGACTAGATTCAGCAGCCTGCCTCCCAGGCCCTTTCTCTGGTGGGCGGGATGAACCCAGATGAGGCCCACAAGATCATTAAATCCGGCGGCAACCGCCACAATCTCACGTCCCTTTTCCACCACAATCATGTTCTGCCACGCATTATTTACATCGAGATTGAGCTGGTCGCCTTCCGTCCATGGCTTGAGTGCGCCCTCGGGCAGGATCGGCCCGTAAACACCGGCAATCGTCTCCTTGAGCAGATGGACGATCTTCGGAATATCCTTGGGAGCTGCTTTTCGGAATTCGTATTCGTTCATAGCATTGCTCACTATCGGCACTCTCTTTAAGATTATCTCAATTATCAATCCCCTCAACAGTTTTAGGAAAAATCGCCATTCAATCATAAAGTTCAAATAGTATAAACGCAAATCATAATTAAAAAATTTAGCTAGAAATAAAGATTTGCGATTGATGCGGGTCTCAGCAATCATCTGAGGGGATGGATGCCGCTTTCCCGAATCGTTTAAACGGATCATGTGAGGGGAGTATTCAAGATGTCAATGTTGATGCCTATCGGCATAATCATGGCGAGCGGAGCAGTAGGCGGAATTGTGAATGCGCTGGTGAGCGATAACGGCTTTGTGAGCCCCAGCGAGGAGACGACTGGCGAGATCACCATAATCAGGCCAGGATTTGCCGGCAACATACTCCTGGGAGCAGTGGCAGCCTTCATCTCCTGGGGCCTTTATGGCGCTTTCAGCAATGCAGTAATCTGGGGCGCGAATAGCGGAATGGGAACCGAAGAGATAACAGTATCCATCTCCTCTATAGCCGGAGCAGTCCTCGTGGGAATAGGAGGCGCCCGCTGGCTGACCAATGAGGTTGACAAGAAGCTCCTGCGAACCGCAGCGGTCACGGCTGCAGCCGCTAATGCATCCTTTGATGATTCCCGGAAGATCGCCCGGGCGACTCCTGCCCAGGCATTTAATATCGCCAAGAAGATGTACAAGCAGTGAGAGAACACCAGATCCAATGGGCCTTTATGATCACAGAATTCATGCCGGAAATGCCGGAGACGTCTGGAAGCACTTTCTACTCCTGGAGGCGGCGGACTGGCTTTTTGCCTCAGGCAGCAGTCTGGCCTACGCAGAGAGCCACGCAGGCCGGCCAGAATATGTCCTGAATGTGCCTGGAGAATGGCAGGGAGGAATTGGCAGGATCTGGCCTCTTATGCCGTACCTCACCGAGTTCTGCTATTTTGATATCCTGAAGGACCTGAACCAAGAGACCCTTGCACCTGTCAGGAAAGAGCTGCCGGCGGCCAGAACCAGCACATGTTCAGTATCGGAACCGGTTCCATGGCAGATAATCTATCCAGGGTCCACCCGCCTCATCTATGAGCTGACAAAAAAAAGGCAAAAGAGCCTTCGGGCCGAGGTTTGGGACTGCGATGAGGATGTGGCCGGAGCCTGGGAGAGCTTCTCCAATTCTGCCTGGCCTGCCGGCTCATCTGAACCGAACGCAATTTTCTTTCACCAGGGAGACGGATTTGCGGGAGTGATTGCCCACATGGACAGGTCTGCTCCTGGACTTCTCTTTATCGATCCTCCGTACATCGATCCTAAAGACAGACGGCTCGCAGAAGAGCTTCTGCAGACCGCCAGAGACACGGGATGGATTGTGATGTGGTGGTACATGATGGACACGCTGACAGCACCGGATAACTTGCAGACCTTTGAATTGATCTTTTCCGAGACGGGGCTGGACGGAGGAAGATGGAAAGGTGCCGTCGTGGCCTTAGCGGGAGCAGGAGGAGAGTGCGAGCGCTGCAATGGCCTCATCAGCCATTTGCAGGAGAGACGAGAGGCTTTTATCAAAATACTTAAATTGGAATAATTGAGACGAAACCCATGATGGAGATCGCACTGCTCAAAGATATCGTCGTCATATTCGTGCTCTCGGTAATTGTGCTCCTGCTCTTTCACAGGCTGCGGGCTCCGACCATTGTGGGCTTCTTGCTTACCGGGATACTGGCCGGACCACACGGCCTGGGCCTGGTAAAAGCATCAGAGCAGGTAGCCGTTCTGGCGGAGATCGGCGTGGTCCTCCTCCTTTTTTCCGTAGGAATGGAGGTGTCCCTCAAAGACCTCCTGAAGATCAAGAAATATGTCATTGTGGGCGGATCGCTCCAGGTAACTCTCACCATCCTGGCGGTTTACGCAATTCTGTCGAGGATGAGGGTTCCCGCTGGCGAGGCCCTGATTCTCGGATTTCTCATCTCATTGAGCAGCACGGCAATCGTCCTTCGCATCATTCAAAAGAAAGAGCAGTTTGACAGCATCTATGGTCGCACGACGCTGAGCATACTGATCTTCCAGGACCTGGCGGTGGTCCCCATGATGCTGATTGTGCCGCTTCTTCCCGGCGCAGCCCAGACAGCAGAGCAATCGCCCTGGCCGATCCTGGCCAAAGTACTGGGCCTGATCCTCCTGGTGATCTTGAGCGCCAAGTGGATTGTGCCCAAAATACTCTATCACATCGCCAGGACCGGCGACAGAGAGCTATTCCTCCTCAGCATAGTGGCCATCTGTCTGAGCGTGGCCTGGATAAGCTCTCTGGCTGGACTGTCGCTGGGACTGGGTGCTTTCTTTGCCGGACTGATCATATCCGAGTCGCCCTACAGCCACCAGGCATTCGGCAACATAATGCCCCTGAGGGATGCTTTCACCAGCTTCTTCTTTATCTCCATCGGCATGCTACTCGACCTGGAGTATCTCCTCAACAATCCGCTCTACATAATACTGGCAGCAGCGGCTGTTATGGCCCTCAAAGCGGCGATTGCCGGCATTTCAGTCTCCCTTTTGGGTCTGCCTCTGCGCATAAGCGTCCTTGTAGGGCTGGCATTGAGTCAGATAGGCGAATTTTCTTTCATACTTTCTAAAACGGGCTTTGACAGCGGAATAATTCCAGAAGAGGTCTACCAGCTATTTCTTGATGTTGCAGTACTCACAATGGGCGCTACATCCATTCTCATGGCAGTCTCACCGAGAGTTGCAGACGGCTTTTTGAGGCTACCCATCCCGCATAGGCTGAAAAATGGAAGGCTGCCCATGGCTGCGGCGAGAGAGCCTCAATGGAAGGATCATCTGGTGATAATCGGTTATGGCGTAAATGGCAGAAATGTGGCCCTGTCTGCCCGGTCGGAGGGGATAGCCTTTGTCATTGTGGAAATGGACCCTGAGATAGTTGCAGAGGAGGAGAAAAAAGGAGAGCCCATCCACTTCGGAGATGCTTCCCAGGATGCAGTATTGCGATACGTGGGAATCAGGAGCGCGAGAGTGGCAGCGATCGCCATATCCGATCCGGCAGCGACCCGAAGGATAACCGAGCTTGCGAGAAGGATGAATCCAAATCTGTTTATCATCGTCAGGACCCGCTACCTGGAGGAAATGGGTCCTCTCAAGAAACTGGGTGCAAACGAGGTCATACCTGAGGAATTCGAGACATCCATGGAGATATTTGCCAGAGTGCTGGAGCGATATGATGTTCCCAGGGAAAAGATCGAGGAATACATAGATCAGATCCGTCAGGAAGGCTATGAGATGTTTCGAAGCCTCTCTCGGGAGCCATACTGCAATGCCAGTTTGAGCCTGCAGAGCGATATTATCCGTTCCATAAGGATTCCGGCAGGATCTCAAGCAGAAGGAAGAATGGCAGCTGAGATGATAGATGAAGAAAATGGCATCCAGCTTTTAGCCCTTCATAGAGACTTGCAGACAATTGCCAGCCCCGATGGCAGGACGCTGCTGCAAGCAGATGATATTGTAGTCCTGATGGGTCCCGAAGAGATGCTGGACCGGATTTCCCGCAGGTTGTTTAGCTCCTAATGCATTATCTCGAATTAACCGTTAAGTTTATCCATTTTCTTGTAGGCTTACCAATCAAAGGGGATCTCTGCTGCGCAAAGAACATAGAATCATACTGGTAATGCTGCTCTTTTTGCTGATCTACAGCCTGATATTTATGGCGGTGATGAGCCTTGAGGGCCAAACTCAAAATGTGAATATTGGAACCGCCCTTTACTGGGTGGTGGTGACCATGACCACCCTGGGATATGGAGATATCGTCTTTAAAACTCCAATAGGATACCTGTTTACTATCATCGTATCCCTCTCTGGAATTGCCATTCTCTGGGCGGTGGTGGTCCCCCTGGGAATAACTCCCAATCTGGAGCTCATAGTCAGGGCAATTCCGTCTTCCGCTCCTCAGAAGATGAGCGGCCACATAATCATCTCTGGATACAACCCCATTGTTGATACCCTGGCAGAGAGATTTTCTCTGCTGAATATTCCATTCTTGATCATCGAGCGCTCCGAGAGCGTGGCCAGGGGCATCTACAAGAATTATCCAGTGATATGGGGGGACCCTTCCCGGATAGAGATACAGAAAAGAGCGAGCATCAGCTCTGCCCGCCTATTCATAGCCAATGAAAATGACGAACGGAATGCCGAGGTCATTTTGACGCTGAGAGAGATCTCGGATATTGAAATCATTGCTCTGGTAGACGATCTGGCAAGATCCAGATTCCTGAGGTATGCAGGAGCCTCTCGCATTATCTCGCCCAAGACCCTGCTCGGGACATTCATCGCCCAGATCACCACTCTGCCCATGAGAAATGTTTTTCCTGGATCAATCCGGCTCTTTGGCGACCTTCTCCTGGTGGAGCTGCCCATCTACCCTGGAGCGGAGCTGATCGGAGAGAAGCTGGAGGAGATCGGCATAAAGAGGTCCGGTGCAGGCATTGTGGGAATCTGGCAGAGAGGAGTATTTCACCCCAGCCCAGGACCGGATGAGACTCTGCAGTCCAATTCAGTGCTGATGGCAGTGGGAAACGTCGAGCAGCTCTCCGCCATCAGAGATCTGACTTTAGGCACTCGCAGGGATGGACCCCAATTGATCCTGGGATATGGGGATGTGGGACGAAAGGTGGCAGCTGTGCTATCCGATTGCGGGACCACCCCAACGATCCTGGACACTCGTGATCTATCTGAAACCGGTTTTCCGCATATCATTGGAGATGCTACCGTAGAGGCCGATCTTCTTCAAGCAGGAATCAAGGATGCAGTAGGCGTCCTGATCATGCTAAACCAGGATACCGATGCCATTTACACCACTCTTCTAGCAAAGAACCTCAATCCGCAGGCCTTTGTAGTAGTACGGGCCAATAGTCTGCGGTCTGCCGAGAACATCTACCGCGCCGGGGCCGATTATGTGGCATCGCTACCTATTGCCGCAAGTCATATGCTAGCCAGAATCATTCAGGGAGACGATGAGGAGCTGGACCTGCTCTACGAAGATCTGGAACTGAAGATATTTCATGTAAGAAAAAGATCAGGAATGGCGGGAAAAACCCTGGCGGATCTTGATCTGCCTGAGAGATTCGGCTGCAAGGTTGTGGCTCTGGAGCGGATGGACCAGGCCATGGCGGTCCCTGATAGAGAAAGAATAATAGAATGCGGAGATATTTTGGCATTGATAGGAACTCCGAAGGGAATCGAGGCATTCAGTAGAAAATACGACCGGATAAATAGATTTGAAACTATGATTAACAAATTAAAATGAATTCAGGGGAAAAATGCTTATATTTTTCAATCGCAAATGAATGACTATGCCCTCGATCTCCCATCTGTTAATCGGCCTTTTCTTGATCATCTGCATTGCCCAATCTGAAGATTCAGTCATCACCGTCGGGCCGAAAGGCTGCGACTTCTACCGGATAGAAGCTGCTCTTGATTCAGCCAGCCCAGGTGACACCATAGAAGTGCATAGTGGTGAATACTATGTCAATCTGAACATAACAACCCCCCTTTTGACCCTTAAGGGAAAAGACACAGGAGAAGGCAGGCCAATTCTGCGATCCGGAAGCTCCACTGCTGATATCGAGAATAGGGGGATCGGCGTGACCGAGATGACTGTGACGACGGGAGGAACGGCCATCGCCATCCGGGAATTTGGCTGCAGGATTGACGGCTTTGACATAACTGGTGTCATCAGGCCGATTCCCTACGGTTCTGGTGAGCATAATGACCTCATAGGCGATGCCGCCATAAGAATCTATTCAGACGGAAATACGATATCCAACAATAATTTTTATGGAAATGAGTTGACAGCCATTGGTCTGTGGAATTGCAGCAATAACAAAATCATCAATAACACCATAAAAGATATCCCCTTCGGTTATGCAATAGAGCTGTACAACTCAAACCAAACCACTATCGATGGCAACCAGATCCTCCACAACCACTGGGGAATCGAGATGCAGAGAAGCGATGCCAATATAATTGAAAACAACGAGATAAGGGATAGCATCAACGATGCCGTAAGGGCCATGAAATGCAATTATTCCATAATTTCCGCCAACATCATCACCGGCAGCGGATGGGAGAGCGAATATGAGGGCAACGGAAAGGGAATATCTTTGCTCGGGTCCATGAGTGTTATCAATAATAACCTCATTGAGCAGAACAGAAATGACGGCATCTACATTGAGAGCATCTTCTGGGACGATTATACGGCGGACAACTCCTATGACAATTTCATCCATAAAAACAAGGTCAGGCACAATGGCAAAGACGGAATCTCTCTGGTGAGAAGCTGGGACAACCAGCTCTGGGATAACAACATCACTGCAAATCGCGGTAATGGCATAGTTCTAACCCTCAGCAACAACAATACCCTGGAAGAAAGCAATATCAGCCAAAACCTGCGCGGCATCTTTCTGTACCAGTCCAATTACACTAGGATCGCCAATTCCACCATTATAAATGAAGCAAGAGCCGGCATCGTTATTGATCAATACAGCACTGGAAACACTCTTCATTCTAATCTGATCTCCAACTGCACCGAAGGAATCAACATCTCAGCGGGCTCTTCCGGTAACGCAATATTTTCAAACAATCTCTCAATGAATGCTCAGCCAGCCTGGGACTATGACGGAAACTCCTGGGACAGGGACGGAAAGGGCAACTTCTACGCCCATAGCGATTGCATCGACCATAACGGAGACGGCATCTGCGACCAGCCCTACCTTATTGCTGGTGGCGCAAGCCTCGACCGCTTCCCTCTCGCCAAATGGACAAGAACTGAGAGATGAATAGAGAGATGAATCCGGGCATGAATAAAAGGATTGCAGAAAAAATCCAAAGCAGATGGCCCAGCAAGTTCTACGACCAGGAACGGTATGTCTTTCAGAACATCAGACCCGGTGACCGCATATTCGTGGGCACTGGATGCGGCGAGCCTCAATACCTGGTCAGCTCTCTGCTCAGATTCGTTCAGAGACAGCCCAAATCCTTCATGGATGCCGAGCTGATAAACATAGTAACCCTGGGAGTTGCTGCCTATACTGACGAAAAATTTAAAGACAACTTTCGGCTCAACTCGTTTTTCATCGGAGACAACACTCGAAATGCCATAAACAAGTGCAATGCGGATTATACCCCCGTCTTTCTCTCTCAGCTACCCGGGCTCATCTTGTCGGAGAGAATTCCCATCGATGTGGCGTTAATTCAGACAACGCACCCCGATGAGGATGGCATTATGAACCTGGGAATAAGCGTGGACATCGTCCGGGCGGCCATCGATAAAGCAAGGATAGTGATTGCTCAGCCAAACTCCTTTATGCCTGCTGTGGATGGAGACGGCTGGATCGACATGAACGATGTCGACTACATCATTGCTAGAGATGAGCCCCTACTGGAATACATCGAGGATGCTCCAGGCGATATTGCCCAGAAGATCGGAAGATATGTGGCTACCATTGTGGAAGATGGCTCTACAATTCAAGTGGGATATGGAAGCATTCCCAATGCAGTTGTCAGCAGCCTGCAAGGGAAAAAGCATCTGGGAGTTCATACGGAGCTGCTCAATGATGGAATTGCCTCCCTGATAGAAAAAGGAGCTGTGGACAACAGCCAAAAAAGCATCAACCCTGGAAAGAGCATCGCCACCTTCTGCATGGGCCGGAGGAGAACCTTTGATTTTCTGAGGGACAATCGCGGCATAGAGTTTCGCACCATCGACTACACCAATAGCCCGCTCATCATTGCTAAAAACAGCCGGATGACGGCTATCAACAGCGCTCTGCAGGTGGATCTGACCGGACAGGTCTCAGCAGAATCCCTGGGCCACACCTTCTACAGCGGCGTAGGCGGCCAATCTGATTTCATGCGTGGAGCAGCTCTTGCCACCGGTGGAAAGTCCATTGTCGCCCTGCCTTCGACGGCACGAAAGGCAGGGAATGATAAATCCGGCAGAGGGCCAGTCGTCTCCAGGATAGTTCCATATCTCAGCGAAGGAGGAGCTGTAACCTTAACCAGAGGCGATATTCACTATGTTGTAACCGAATACGGCATCGCCTATCTGCACGGCAAGAGCATCCGGGAGAGGGCGATGGATTTGATAACGATCGCTCATCCTGATTTTCGGTTGTGGCTGATTGAGGAGGCAAGGAGGCTGCACCTCATCTATCCGGACCAGGCATTTATACCCGGCATAAAGGGCGAGTATCCTGAAAATCTGGAGACAATGAAAACCACCGGCAAAGGCTTGAAGCTCCTCTTGAGGCCGGTCAAGATCAGCGACGAGCCGATGCTGAAGGATTTCTTTTACTCGCTTTCAGATGAGAGCATGTATCAAAGATTCATCTCCGCCAGAAGGGACATACCCCATGAGCTTCTCCAGAAGTTTGCAGTTGTGGACTACTTCCATAAGATGATACTGGTAGCCGTTATACAGGACAAAGGCAAAGATATAATCTGCGGACTGGGACAATACGGCCTTAACAGCGATTCTTACACAGCAGATGTGGCCCTGGTGGTGAGGGATGACTGTCAGAATAAAGGCGTGGCCGGCGAGCTTCTCAGCTATCTGACCTACCTTGCCAAAAGGCAGGGGATCCTTGGTTTTACTGCCGAGGTTCTTGCAGGCAATGATCCAGTATTCCGACTCTTCAAGAGGATGGGTTTCATTGTGAGCAAGAAGAACGCGGAAGGGGTCTATGAGATGCTGGCAATGTTCAAATAGCTGCCATTTTATGATTTAAAAAAAGATTTAAATAACGGAGTAGCTCGCCGCCCCATCCAGCTGCTCCTCGATGCGAAGGAGCTGGTTATATTTTGCCGTCCTCTCAGAGCGGGCTGGCGCTCCCGTCTTGAGCATCTCGCAACCTAAGGCTACAGCCACATCGGCCAGTGCCGAGTCCTCAGTCTCTGCGGAACGATGAGAGGCCATTACCTTCCAGCCGGCACGGAATGACATGCGTGCGGCATCAAATGCCTCAGAGACTGATCCAATCTGGTTGAGCTTAAGGAGCAGAGCATTTCCGGCACACATCTTGATTCCCTTTTCCAGGCGGGAGATGTTGGTGACATAGAGATCGTCGCCGATTATTATTGTGCCGGGCAGCTTTGCGGAAAGCTTGGCAAAGTCATCATAGGCCTCCTCTTCGAACGGGTCCTCCAGGAATGCAATGGGATAGGTCTTCACCAGATCGACATAATAATCAATCAGCTCTCCGGGAGTAAGCCTATTGCCATCAACCGAATAGCCTCCTTCCATATAGAAGCTTGATGCAGCCGAGTCCAGGCCGATCTTAATCTCATCGCCATAGCCGCTGACATCTAGAGCGCTCATGATGGAATCAAGGGCATCGCGGGTCTTGACCAGGGGCGGGGCATAGCCGCCTTCATAGCCGACATTGGTTGCTCCCACACCGTACTTTCCCTTAAGAATCTTGCCCAGAGCATGATAGGTCTCTACCGCCATGCGCAGGCCTTCGCTGAATTTCTTGGCGCCGGTTGGCAGAATCATGAACTCCTGAATGGAGAGGTCATTTCCGGCATGCTGGCCGCCGTTGAGGACATTGAAGGAAGGAATGGGCAGGCGAGCGGTGTTGACTCCACCCAGGTACTTGTAGAGGGGCATTTCTGCAGAAGATGCGGCCGCCTTAGCCGCTGCTATAGAAACGCCCAGAATGGCATTGGCGCCCAGATTTGACTTATTGGGCGTGCCATCAAGCTCGATCATCAGATCATCGATCTCCCTTTGAGCGGAAGCATTCATGCCCAGAAGCTCTGGAGCTATAACCTCATTGACATTCTTAACGGCTTTGAGGACGCCCTTGCCGCCATATCTGTCTCCCCCATCGCGAAGCTCTAAAGCCTCATGAGTGCCAGTAGATGCTCCGGATGGCACTGCTGCGCGCCCGAAACCGCAGCAAGTGTAGACATCAACCTCTATCGTCGGGTTTCCTCGTGAGTCAAGGATCTCACGAGCATGAATCCTCTCAATCTGAAATGACATGCTATACCACGCTAAAGACTTGGAATGCTTCTTTATTAAGGTTAGCATGCTTGAAAAGAAAATAATATAAAAAATAGGCCTGAGCCAAAATGCCCAGGCATTTCACACCTAAATGGTTATGCCTTCATCGGATGTATTAAAATCCCAGTCTGGCGGCTGCCAGTCGTCGTATCTGAGAGTCCTTGGGGCAACGCCTGTGCCCCTGACATCCGCGTAAGCATATGCTTCGGCAGAACCGCTGCCTGACCCATCCACTGCTATTGCATCAACGTGCACCTTATTGGTATAAGCACCATTCCTTGCCGCACGCATGCTATACTCAATGGTCACCACTTCATCAGGTGCCAGATTGGCGAAATTCCAGCCGATGTAGATCGGATCCTTGCTGTATGGCTCAATTGAGCTATTGAGGAGCGTCATATCTGCTGGAATCTGATCGGTAACCTTTGCAGCCCAGATGCTGTTGGCATGGTTTTGCAGAGTTATGGTGTAATGCACCACAGACGCATCGGTTGCATCCAATTTCGCGCTCTTTTCAACTGAGACCTTTGATTCACAGCATCCCAGCCATGCGGAATCCAGGCTCGTGCAATTGGTTGATGAAACCATTGATTCGCCGGCCATTCCGGTGACCTGGACGCAATTGAGCACGCTATCGGGTGCATTTTCCGTTATGTTGAGCTTTAGATTTATGCTCAAGCTGTTGCCAATTCCAAGATGCAGTATAGTCCAGTTGGCGGTCTTATCGGTAAGCGTTGTCGGCTTTACCGAGGAGCCGATATACTGGGTGCCCGGCGGGAAGAAATCCGCTACATAAACCGGAGCAAGAGCGCGATTGCCATCATTGGTTACGGTTATGGTGTAATCGCCAATTGTAGAGTTGATCCGGTTGAACCATTCGGACTTTTTCACTCCTTCCTTGGTCACAGTGATATGCGGATAGTCATACTTCGAGACACCGGTCATGAGAACATGCCTGTTAATGCTATACTCTCCTACGTAGCGCTCCTCATTATCTACCGCATCACTGCCATTTACTCCGACCGACGATGCCTTGAAATCGGCTATGCCGTTGAAGGTGGCATTGGTCTTCATCTCATTCAGTCCGAGTGCTACTGACTCCTTCTTCAGATACTCGAGAGATGAATACTTCTCGCTGATTATGGTAGCGGGAGCAGCACTCTTATTGGATGAGTTGCACGGGATCTCATTGGATACCGCACCAGTTGAATCATTGCCTGCTACAACTACGCCTCCACGCAGTTTGCCGCTCTTGGACCACATTCCCTCATTCCACTTCATATCCTGGTTTGCAACAACGGATGGAGAGTAGTTGTAGCTGCTCGGTTTATGAGTAGCTTCGATATCCTTCGCAATGTAATTGCTAAAGGTATCAACTATCTCCTCGCTCTTGTACGAACCGGTACCTGACTCATAGGTCCTCTGGCTGTCCCGAATCCTCTTATCTGAGGCAACGAAGCCTTCTCCAGAGGCGCCTTTCTTGGTCACAACGTTCTTGCCATATTCATCAAACGATTCGTTGATTTGGAATTGGCCGCTGTAATCCTCCTGGCTCTCAAAGATTGGCTTGACCTTGGGTTTTGCATCCGGAGTTGCCTTCTTGAAGAATCCGATGCTTCCCTTGCCGGTAAAGCTGGAATCTACAACCATCTCGGATCCATTCTCATCCATCTTGACATAAGAATCCCGGTCTATGTCGGTTGCATAGCGATAGGTCTCATGCATAACCGCACCGGTGATATGGTTCTTGGCGCGGCTCTCCTCAGTCCACTTGGAGTCGTAATTTATGCCTTTGTTGCCAGGCAGCTCGAAGCTGGTCGGAGAGTAGCTGGCAGAGACATTCTTCAGCGATTTGATGGATCTGTTCTCCCATTTGAGGCTCGTCTTCTCCTCAGAGCTGTAATCACCGCTACCGTGTTCTCTCGTCAATAGCTCAGTTCCTGTATCATCGATAGTGACTGCGGTACAGGTGCTATTGGTTACCTTCGCATCTCCCATTCTGGCCTCTACATAGACGCAATTATCTATTCCATAGGGACCAATCGCGGTAGCCAGATCGTTATTCACATTGACGAAGCCCTTTCCTTTCACCGACTGCTCCAGATCAAATGTGGTTCTGATCTTGGGCGCTCTGGCGATAAGGATCATTTTTGCGCATTCATTAGGCTTGATCTCGTCAATATGCCACGTACCATCATCCGATATTTCAGGATATGTGGCTACGATCTCAACCTGTCCCGGATTCTGGAAGACGTCTTTGACTATTACATCCTTCAGGGACTCAGTTGCACCGCGGAGGTGGCAGACTAATATGGTATAGGTTATCTCCTCACCAGGGCGATATGTTCTCTTGTCTGAGGTCTTTGAAACACCGAAATATCTAACGGAAACCTTGGCCTTAGCTTCTTTTTCCACAGGCTTGCCGCCGCCCCTGGGTGAACCTGATGCATAGACGACATTATCCAGTTCGCCTACGATAGTGCTCTTTACAACGGTTTTCAGGTTGATATGAATCTCGCCGCCAGGCGGAAGGAATTCGATTCTATCTACGGTCTCCAGATTGCTCCACTGGATGACACCAGGAGCTATCAAAACTCCGCCGTGATCGTCCTCTAGATAATCAAGCCCATCTGGGAGAGTATCCTTAGCAGAAACCTGTACAAGGTCGACATTGCCATCGTTCTTGACAATTATCGGGAATTCGATTATGGTTCCCGGCAGTCCGAAGTCTGGGAAAGCCTGCTTGGATACACCGATGCTAGCTTTTTCAAGAATTACATCAGCCGTAGCATGCCCTTTTAGTTCGTCACCATATTCGGATTTTGCTGTGACATCAATGCTATTGGTCATCGTACCCTCGACGGTACCAGTTATCTTAGCTTTCATCACTATGGTAGCTGAACCGCCGTTCGCAGCCAGTGGACCAACATTATTCCAGACCAGGATTGTAGTTCCTGAGGGTCCAGGCGTATTGGAGTTTGGTGCAGGAGTTGCCTCGAGATAACTGAGGCCATTGGGCAGAGTATCTTTTGCTTCAGCGGTAACCAGATTCGTCGTACCCATGTTAGTTACCTTCATGGTGAAGGTTACTACCGTATCGATTGGGGCTTTGGGCAGATCTACAGTTTTTTCGACCGCCATTGTAGACACATATGATGTGACATCAGCAGTATCGAAACCGGGTACGTTTTCTCCAAACTCGGATGTGCCGAGCACATCCACTTCATTTGTCATCAGGCCGATGAAGCTGCCATCGATTGTAGCCGCGAGATGGATGGTTGTTGTACCGGTAAGGGGATCCAGCGGGCCCACATTGTTCCAGACCAGAGTGGTTATGCCGGTCGAGGGATCTATTGAGGATGAATCCGCAGGTGGAACGCTCTTGCCAGCATCATAAGTTAGGCCTTTGGGAAGAGTATCGGTAACCTTAACGGTAACAAGTTTCAAGGTTCCGAGGTTGGTTACCTTTATTGGGAAGTCAATAGATGTACCGGCTTGGCCCAAATCAGGTATTGCGGATTTATCAACATCCATTAGAACCGATCCGGATCTGACATCAGCGGTATCGGTCTTTTCAATATTTTCCCCATATTCCGAGGTACCGAGGACATCTACTAAATTCGTCATCTTGCCAAAGTAGTTGCCATCGATAGTTGCCCAGAGATGGATGGTAATAGTACCCGTAACGGCATCCAGCGGCCCCACATTATTCCAGGTAAGAGTGGTTATCCCTGTAGCAGGATCAGTTGACGACGAATCCGCAGGTGGAACGCTCTTTGCAGCATCATAGGTCAGGCCTTTGGGCAATGTATCCGTCACTTTCACAGTGTTCAGCTTTGCTGATCCCTTATTATCTACCTTTATCGGGAAATCAATAGAGGTGCCAATTGGGCCAAAATCCGGCACAGCCGATTTATCGACATCCATTAAGACCGAATAGGATCTGACATCGGCAGTATCGAATTCAGAGATCTCCTCACCATGTTCCGAGATGCCCATAACATCAACTCTGTTGGTCATCAGGCCGAGGACATTGCCATCAATTGTTGCCCAGAGATTAATGGTTGTCGTACCTGTAACCGGATCCAGCGGTCCTACATTATTCCAGACCAGAGTGGTTATGCCTGTTGCAGGATCAGTTGAAGATGTATCTGCAGGTGGAACGCTCTTGGCTGCATCATAGGTCAGGCCTTTGGGCAGCGTATCTGTTACCTTCACGGTATCCAGTTTGGCTGTACCCGTATTATCAACCTTCAGTGGGAAGTTGACGGAGGTGCCAACTATGCCGATATCCGGATTCGCTGATTTGTCTACATTCATGAATACGTTATGCGACGTGACATCAGCAGTATCAAATCCAGTAACAGGTTCTTGATATTCCGAAATGCCCAGAACATCTACGCTGTTGGTCATCTTGCCGAAGAATGAGCCGTCAATTGTAGCCCAGAGGTGGATGGTCGTTGTGCCAGTAGAACCATCGAGCGGACCGACGTTATTCCAGACAAGAATGGTTATTCCTGTTACAGGATCGGTATTGGATGAATCCGCAGGCGGAACGCTCTTGGCTGCATCATAGGTCAGGCCCTTGGGCAATGTATCTGTAACCGTCACAGTAGCCAGCTTTGCGGTTCCCTTGTTATCTATCTTTAGCGGGAAATCGATGGAAGTGCCTGCTGGACCAAAGTTCGGACTGGCCGATTTATCGACATCCATTAAGACGTTATAGGACGTGACATCTGCGGTGGCGGTCTTTGTAATTGGATCGCCATATTCCGAAGTACCATCGACCTGAACCGTATTCGTCATTGTGCCGATATAGGATCCATCTATGGTAACCCAGAGTTCTAGGGTTCTTGTGCCCCCTAAAGCTGCCAACGGGCCGATGTTGTTCCAGATCAGTACTCCGCCGGCTGAGCTGTCGGGCCTATCGCCTGCCGGGGTCTTGACAGGATCATAAGTCAGGCCGGCAGGAAGGGTATCTGTGACTTTAACTGTGGTCATTGTGGCTGTGCCAAGGTTGGTGATGACCAGCGGGAATTTGACGGAAGTGCCAGCTTTCCCCCGAACAGGATCTGCCGATTTGGCTACAGACATATCTACGGTATAGGACAAGACTACTGCTGAAGCTGTTTTGGTGATGGTGTCGCCATATTGCGTGACGCCATCGGCTTGAACGGGATTCGTCATCGGGCCGATGAAGCCACCATCTATGGTTACCCAGAGCTCGAGAGTTCTTGTGCCTGTAATAGGAGCCAGCGGACCAATGTCATTCCAGATCAGGACACCGCCTACTGAGCTGTCGGGACGATCTCCAATTGGGGTCTTGGTGGAATCATAGGTCAGGCCCAGGGGCAGAGTATCGGTGACCTTAACATGGGTCATTTCGGCTGTGCCCATATTAGTGATTACTAACGGGAACTTGATGGAAGCACCCACTGGACCATGATCAGGAACCGCGGATTTCGCTACAGACATGTCGAAGATATAGGAGGTGACTACTGCTGAAGCTGTTTTAGTGATGGTGTCGCCATATTGTGTGACGCCATCGGCTTGAACGGGATTCGTCATCGGGCCGATGAAGCCGCCATCTATGGTTACCCAGAGCTCGAGAGTTCTTGTGCCTGTAGTGGGAGCCAGCGGACCGATGTCATTCCAGATCAGGACGCCGCCTGCGGAGCTGTCGGGACGATCTCCAATTGGGGTCTTGGTGGAATCATAGGTCAGGCCCAGGGGCAGAGTATCGGTGACCTTAACATGGGTCATTTCGGCTGTGCCCAGATTAGTGATTACCAGCGGGAACTTGATGGAAGCACCCACAATACCATGATCAGGAACCGCGGATTTGGCTACAGACATATCGACCGAATAGGCCAGAACTGTAGCTGAGGCCGTCTTCGTGATGAGATCACCATATTCCGATTCACCATCGGCTTGAACGGGATTTACCAAGGGGCCGAGAGGAATGCCATCTATTGTTACCCAGAGATTGATGGTTCGGGTGCCTGTCGAAGCTGCAAGCGGGCCGATGTCATTCCAGATCAGAACACCGCCTGTAGAGCTGTCCGGTTGATCGACCGGCAGGGTCTTGGAAGAATCATAGGTCAGGCCGGCGGGAAGGGTATCAGTAACCTTAACATGGGACATTACGGCTGTGCCAAGGTTGGTGATGACCAGCGGGAATTTGATGGAGTCACCGATTTTGCCTCGAACTGGATCAGCAGATTTGGCTACGGACATATCGGCCGAATAGGCTAGAACTGTAGCTGAGGCTGTCTTCGTGACAGTCTCACCATATTCCGATTCACCATCGGCTTGAACGGGATTTACCAAGGGGCCGAGAGGAGTGCCATCTATTGTTACCCAGAGATTGATGGTTCGGGTGCCTGTCGAAGCTGCAAGCGGGCCGATGTCATTCCAGATCAGAACACCGCCTGTAGAGCTGTCCGGCTGATCGACCGGCAGGGTCTTGGAAGAATCATAGGTCAGGCCGGCGGGAAGGGTATCAGTAACCTTAACATGGGACATTACGGCTGTGCCAAGGTTGGTGATGACCAACGGGAATTTGACGGATGTGCCGGCTTGGCCTCGAACTGGATCAGCGGATTTGGCTACGGACATGTCGACCGAATAGGCTAGAACTGTAGCTGAGGCCGTCTTCGTGATGAGATCACCATATTCCGATTCACCATCGGCTTGAACGGGATTTACCAAGGGGCCGAGAGGAGTGCCATCTATTGTTACCCAGAGATTGATGGTTCGGGTGCCTGTCGAAGCTGCAAGCGGGCCGATGTCAT
>Ga0209099_1001678_pt1 | contig 21458 bp, 21 predicted proteins | sample AD_JPNHW2_MetaG_FD_184430 | JGI IMG/M metagenome (GOLD analysis project Ga0209099, IMG submission 184430) | Active sludge microbial communities of municipal wastewater-treating anaerobic digesters from Japan - AD_JPNHW2_MetaG (SPAdes) (version 2) | ecosystem: Engineered > Bioreactor > Anaerobic... | reverse complement strand
ACGGTGAATACGAGCGCGATGCAGGTGCTGCTGGATGAGGGGTGGGTGAGAGGGTAGGAGCGGAATGAAAATGAGGGATGTTTGTCTTTGTTTTTTTACTTTTTAAAAAAAATCAAGATTTTCGCTAAAGTTCTCCGAAAATATCAATTAATCTTTTTTTGTAATGTGATTCATTTTTTATTGTATTTCGAATGAGAGATTTTTCACCCTCCTTCATTTTTTTGAAAGTGTTAAAGAAAAACAAAATATTTACTGTATTAAAAATTGAATTAAAATTGTCAATTTTCTTTGTTAAATCTGATAATATCTTATCATTTGGAGTAATTTCATCAAGATATTTTGTCATATCGAAATATTGTTCATTTGTCGCATGAACGTATTTTGATAAATCGGAATAATTGTCCCCCCAAGATTTCATTAATTCTTTAATTAATTTGTTACACTCATTTTTATCAAAATTTTCATATTTATGAATAAAAAAGGGATATTCGGAAAAGTATTGCTTCAGTTCTTCCCCTTTCAAATATTTACTTTTCGAATCATTTTCTTTTATGTGAAATTCAATTAAATGATCTTTGTAATAGATAAAATTCCCAAAATTGTCGAACGATCTCCTGAGAAGAATATATGCAGGAATTTTAAATCCGATAATACCAAGAAGAATCATTTGATTCATGTTCGATACAGTTTCATTTACATAAATTACTGGTCCAAAAGATTTCGTATCTGAAAATTTTTTCTCCCAAATTTTTACAGATACTATTCCACTCAAGGACGAATGTAAATATTGATTGATATCAGGTAACGTGTTCGTATCAATTTTATACTGTGTAAAAACAAATTTTTTTACAATTTCTTTTTTTCCATCGATATCTTTTCGATACATAATTATTCTTGACCACGCTTATAATTTTCAAAAAAATTCAGCCATAAATCAACGAAATCTACATTACTCTTAAATTTTTGCAAAGATTCGTTATTGATAAATTTCTTCCAAGGATTTAAGAAATACTTAAAGTCTTTTTCTTTATTTTCAGCTATATTACTGATTATGACTCCGATTATCTCATTTCTACTTCGTTTATTCCAATTAAGAACTCGCATGTTCAATGATTTTTCAGCTAATCTTACAATTGCCTCATTATTAGGAAATTTATTTTTATCCATCAGAACATAAGGTAAAATCCCAATAAGATCCATTTTTTCATTCCATTTATTGGCATAATTCTCATCCCATTTGCTACGAGTAAATTCATTATACCGAGTTTCATCAGGAAAATCACTTTTTGACATTAAGTTAAAAAGATCGGTCTTGATTTCTTCGAATTTGTTTGGATTGATATTAATAAGATTATGGGAATAATTAGACGATTTTTTTAATGAGTCGAGAAGATCGAGTAATATGTAAATCGCATTTTTCGTATCCTCCTTCATTTTCAAATTCTCCCTTTTTGCATGAATTCTTGTGTTATCCTTATAATGTTATCTTTTAATTCGTTGTCATTTAATTCTAGTAGATATTGTCTATTGCTATCAATAATTTCTTGGGAAAACGCTTGTGTAACCTTGGTTCTTTCAATCAATTCATTTACAAATAATTTTGTCCTCCATTCCGGTTTGCTAACAATTTTACTTTTCACATCCCCATAGATCGAATAATCAGGCCTCACACGGTTTAAAATAATACCTAAAAAATCTAATTCTGATTCGAATTCTGATTTTAATCCACTAATGTATGATTCAAGCAAAGGTAAGCCAAAAAGGGATAGATAATCGGTCATCATCGGAACTACATAAGACTGTGATGATAACAATGCAATTTTCGTGTATTGGGATACTGTGGGAGGTGAATCTAGAATTATTACATCATAATTAGGAGCAAGTTTATTTTTAATAAATTGTCGAAGGCGGAATGGGCTATCGTACAAATTTAATTCCATCGTTTTTAAGTGTGAAGGGATTATATCGAATCCATGCGTTATGTTAAAAATACCTTGAAATCGTCTCGGATCTGTATCCGGAGGATCACTTGAAGTAATATTTGGAAGTGGGATCCGATTATCCAAAATTCCAAAAATTGTTAAATTTGGATTACTCAATATTTCCTGAACCTGTCTTCCTTTCAAAGTATATTGTGTTGCATTCATCTGAGGATCAATATCAATCAATAATACTTTTTTCCCAAATTGTTTCGCGAGAGTATATCCAATATTTACAGACAGTGTGGTTTTTCCAACTCCACCTTTCATATTAATAAACGAAACAATTTTTGCCATGATGAATGAGAATTTAATTAGGATATTATTAAATGTTTACAAAAAATGAAATTTTATTTTTATTCACATCAGATTATGAATAATCGTTTTTCATTTCTTCCAGACAATAAAGGGATACCAGCAAATTAAACAAATTTCTTAACCTTTTCGATTAATTCTTTTACTTCTCCTTTTTCAATATCTGCCGGATGATCACATTTATCCCGGATACTCGCAAGATATTGGATATTTTTCATTTGAGTTAGATCGATTTTCTTGGCACTGTATAATTTTTCCACTAAAGGTTCAATTGTGTCTTTTTTCTGATAATCAATCTGAAATTTATCACATAAGGTTTTCAGATGCCTCTCCAAAGCCACGCCCGCCAATGCCCCTGCTGCTCTTGCATGACCTTTTCTGAATAATTGTTCGGCTTCGTCAATTTCTCTCTCAATAAAATCAGCAGAAATTATTTCTCTTAACTTTATTTCATTAATTCTGGCAACATACGGAATTGATGATAGAATACTCCGCTGAATTTCAAATCTGTTGATGAAACGTTCCATAATTTCTTCTTTATCATTTGAATATTGACTTCGGCGGAGCTGAAGATAATCCATGACTCCTTCGAGATCCCTGGATTCTTTGGCTTCATAGTTTTCTTTAAATTCTATCTCTTTATCAGGAAGAAATTCTTTAACAAAATGCAAACCGGACGAGAAAAATCTTTGATATTTACGTATTGCAGAACGTTGAATATCTCTCAAATCAGGATCTAGCGTCCCCCAATCATTATCTGGAAATGCACTAATCACATTTGGGGGGGATGGCCGGTAATTTAATGGAGCACTATCAAGTAATTCAGATCCTAAATTTTCAATTTCATGAGCGATTTTTTCCAATTCATCAATTTCTTTTTTAATTAATTCTAAATCGGTCATAATTACCTCAATTGCATTTTCATTCTGACTTTTCTGATATACAACTAGTGTCGCATGATTCCATCAGTACTTTCATCATCAGATTATTCCATTTAATCAAATCCCTTAATGTATGAAGTCCAGTAAGTTGGAGTTTCTTGTAATCTTGAGAATTATGGATATAACGACGATAATTTGCTCCAACACCCATGAATGGAATAGGGAACATTTTCATAACCCGGATGTTTGAATTTATAAGATCCTTAAACCAACCACCGTCAACAGGGAATAAGAGCTGATATGATTCAAAAGCATCTGGTATTTCATCAAGAGGGATACCAGTTTTTTGGGATAATAACTGGAATTCTGCCTCTTCGTAATCTTTTAAAATAAAGCCACCAAACACCCATAAGAACCATTGCCAAAATACCGGATACCGATTGAAATGGTTATGAGTGGAAATTTTTTCAAGACCTTCCCGAAATGTTTTGGGGAGAGAATCAAATGAAGTAATCTCAATTTTAAAAAATCCTGCTTCAACAATCAGTATAGGTGCGGGATGAATTTTTTCTTCAATTCCTGCTTTTTTAAATAGAATATAATCGATTGCACTTTTCAGGACTGCTAATCGGGCTCTATGCTCAATAAATGTCGATATTTGAATGTCGTTGTACTCGCACGAATAGAAAGTCTGGTTAAAAATATTGGACGGGAGAATTTTGTGCTCTTCATCAAAATCAGAACCAAATAATTCATTCCCACATTTTGCGGAAAGATGAGGATATTTTTGATAAGCTGAATAAAGCCTGATCGCTTTCTCAATAATGTTTTCAGTAAAAAAAACATTACTGTGGATCTCGAATAAATAATCATCCATATTTTTATAACATTTTTTATCGCCCTCTGTTTTTTTACAATTCTTGAGATGTTTTAATAAATTTCGTTCTACCCAATATGAAAATCTCCATGCACCGATATCATTATCTGAAATCTCAACATTGCCGAGGATTTCTGATAAAATCTCTTTTGATTTTTCCAAATCGGATACTACTACAACGTGAACGTCAAGTGATTTTGCTCTTTCTCTGAGAAATTCAAAATTTCTACGTTCTTTGTGGGCAATGAATCCGGCTTTGGGCATTTTAAGATAATCCATCCATCCACGGATTTTAAATATATCTTGAAATCCCCATTCGCCAGATTTTACTTCAAATATTTGGGAATCAGGTATTGGTTGGTTGTAATTAGTTGCGATAATATCTAACTCAAGAACAGATTCGACATCCTTTTCGATAATATTCCGTTCAATATAGTAACCGCTTGAGTGGAAATAAGCTGAGATAAATTCCTCGAATTCGTAATCTTTTGGGGCATTTGGGAGAGTAATTGTAACCATTTTAAAAATACATAATGAATTATTCAGACAAAAATGTATGTAATGATTTGAATGAGAAAATGAAGCAGGAAAAAATCTGTCGATATGGGGTATTATCCCGTCATGAAAAAAATTGAGCAACACCGCATCTGCACAAAAATCACCGGCCTCCCCTGTATCTCCGGATGCACAGCCTTCCAGATCAGGGGAAAGAAGATGGCGACCCTGGTGAGCTTTATGACCTGCACAACCACAAGGAGGAGATCCTCAACAAGACAAAGACGAGATTCAGCCTGCAGTACGATGAGATCATCATCGGTCTTCCCATGACGAGTCCAGGCTCGCAGTAACCGCTATTGGAAAAAATTCCCTTAAACCAAAACACACTCATCACATATGGCAGCATTGCATGTGGATTGAAATTCGATTTGCTTCAGGAAATGATCTTTCGTAGGGCACTTGTTGTATCCGGTAACCGTAAATATCCTAACCTAACGAAAGCCTTGGCGATTCTCAAATTTGCGGAGAAATAATTCGATTTTAACCCATTCATCTTCCAGTAATTACGTAATATTGAAGAAAATTTTTGACAGTGATTTTGTTTGCTTCTCAAATTTTTCTCTAATTGACCAATGTATTTCACTAAGCAAAATACTGTATCCTTCATTACCAATGTATGGAACTAATTTATATAACTTAAAATTATAAGCGATATCTCCGGTTGCTTTATACGCAAATTTGTAGGATATTTGTGATTCCAATATACAGACTTCGAATGAAAATTCTCCTAGATTTGCATAAAAGGTTTCATAATCTTTATCCTGATCACTAGGAAGATTTAGAGAGGATTCGTATAATTTATTATAAGGATCAAGTAATGGAATATATTTTAGAACAAGTTTAAATTCTTTAATTTTTTCAAAATCTGATAATGCAGACCCAATTTCAGGTATTTCGACACCTATTTTTTCATTTATAATCCAAGTGAGTTGATTGATTTTATTCACATATTCTTTAAATTTTGAGTAATCATCGAAAAAGGATTCATCAATCGGTCCAATTTTTTTAATATGTATGGATAATTCATTTGCCAATTGTTTATTATTTAATGGTATTTTTTCAAATGAACTAGGTTGAACACAACTTCCAATGATAACGAAAAAAATAAGAAAAATTGTAATGAGAACAAATTGTAGTGTCATGGGTTAACCTTTGAAAAGTTTTTCAATTTTTCTCAGAGCATAGGAATGCGGAATTTTTTCCTGCTCAAGCCGATTTTTCACCTTCAAACTTAAAAGATGCGAGAATAACCGATGTTCCTCTTCTGTCAGGTGATTGAGATGAATTACTGTCGTATCGACCCCGTTTGTTGCTAATTCGTGGAAGTCATTGAAGGTTTGAAAATCCATCATACACGAACGGGTTTGAGGGAAATATCCACGTATTTGGGAAAGAATCTGGAATCCATGACAATCGATATCTCCCCAGTAGATAATGTCACGGTTTGACAACCAGAGGGCATCTTTCAATAGACCGATTTGAAATCCCTTCCCGAATATTGCAATCGATTGCTTCAGATTGGGCAAAGTAAGAAAGTTGAGGATATTGGAAAAGTTGATGTGGTTTTCCAGGACGAATACTTTTTTGCAGGGTATGTTTCGGGAGAGGAACAGGCACTGTGGAATACTGAAATCGGAAAAACCATAGAAATATTTTTGAGCCAGCTCATCGTCTAGTATTCGGACCCGGATAAGTTCTTCCCGGTATTTCAGATTGAACCTTTTCTCAAATGTGCTTTCATCTTTGTTGGCATCGTTCTCGATTAGAACGTCCAATAGCAGTCTGATAATTGATTCGTTTTCTTCGATGAATTTCGTCGAAATATCCAACGGAATTTCCCTGACATAAATTCCGGGTTTCGGATGTTCGACAAAATAGTGGCATACTTTCAATAAATCCACCCATTTATCAAAATTTTCAATCACCTTTGCTGGGTGTTTCAATAACCATCCTTTCAAAACGGGGAATTCTGATAATATTATTTTCGTTGCCTCTCTGAATCTGGAATATTCCTGTTCCTTTCTGACAAACTTAAGATAATCTTCCGGGGTCTCAAAATAGATCCGATAAGGAAATGACTGTTCCCCGACGTTTCGGTTTTTTATTTTCTCAAATTCGATGCTGTATCCAAACCCCAACACTTCTTTCGAGCCGTGGCGCAGACTGTCGATTTGCTTATGAATTTTGATAAAATCGTGCAAAACCTCAGAGGATGATCTGGTTTTGCCAAATCGAACATCCTTAGGAAAGAACGCAATTCCGTCGATGGATGCAGATAAGAAGGTGTCATACCATCGGAGTGCCGTTTTTTTAATATCCTCAGGGCTGATCATCCTTGTCCGACCGCGGGATTATTATCCAATTTCGAGTTGAGGTGTTCCTGGATAGAAATATCCCGGGACATCGAATCGTTTCCGTTTTCATTATTAGTAACAAGATGAATGCAGTTGATGTAATTCTCAATAATGTTGATCTTCTGGAGGGGGGTGATAATGAGAAGCTGCAGATCCAATTTCCTGAATAAATTCAAACCATACCTCGTACTGTCATCTGAACCGCGGCCGAATGCTTCATCGATCATGACAAAGCGGAACGATTTTGATTTTGGATTATTTCCTGCAGGACCAAACTGATATGCAAGTGCTGAAGCGAGGATAGTATACGCAAGCTTTTCCTTTTGGCCACCGGACTTTCCGGATGAATCGCTGTAATATTCCTTTTCTGTATTATCTGAGCGAAATTTCTCAGCGGCTGAAAACTCAAACCAGTTCCTTACATCAGTAACCTTGTTTGTCCAGGCAATTTCAACCGGATTCCCACTGTTGAATTTATCTAAAATTTTCTTCACTTGATTGAACTTATCCTCACTATAAAGATTTTTATCACCAAGCGTTCCTTCGAGGCAGTCTCGTAACTGATTTTGAAAATCCTTGATATCGACATCCTGAATTTGTTCTGAAAGCAGCTCGATGTATGAGTTATCTCCATAATCAATTGATTTAAGTGAATCGTTGATTGCCTTAATTTTTTGTTCGATCTGCCTTGCGTTTGTTTCAAGATAACTTTTAAATAGAACGATATCTTGGATTGTCCTCTCATTGAGAAGATCTTTGAACCGATCAAGATAACGGGGAAGATCTTCACCTTTAATCTTTTCGAAAAGTTTTTGGAATTCAGGAATTGTGTCGATGGTGGAGATTATTTCACCAGTATCCTCCGGAAAATCGTGCTTGAATTTTTGCATCTGGGATGTAATTTTCTCACGGGATTTGTTCTCGTTCTCGTAATTTTTTTCAATGGTTTTTGCAAGTCTCTTTCTTGTATTATCTTGGACCTGGTCGATCGATTTTGCATTTAGGTTCTCATTTGTTATGTCGTTGCTGATAATTGATTTCAGCTCTTCTACATCATCGAAAACTGCCTCTGAAATTATCTGTTTGCATCGGAGTTCATCTGTTTGATATCCCGAAATTTTGGCCCCAACCATCGCTAGTTTATTCTGACAACTGTTTTTTTCATTCTCGGCATCCTGAATTTTTTTCTGAATCGATTCCAATTGTTCCTTTAGTGTTTTCAGAGGGTTCGAAGAGTGTCTGATATTATCAAGTTCTTGCTTCAGTTTTTCGATGTCCTCTACTACCTTTTTCCAGTTAATTTCCTGAAAATCACGGATTTTCACAAAATCATGAACATGAAATTTTCTAGCCTCCAGATCTTCCTTTTTCTTCAATATAGATTTTTGATCTGATTGATTCTCTTCAATCTGTTTTTCAACGAGAGCGATATCTTCCTTTATCCGATTAATTTTCTCCTGATTATTCCAGCCAAGGACGTAATTTTTCGGATCGCGAATATTTTCCCTGTCATCTTTTTCATGATAGCCTCGGATACCTTTAATCTGACCATTTTTTGTTATTGCTTTTATTTCCTTTTGGAACCGCTCAAGGGAATCACAACAAATATAGTTAAATCGCTCGCGCATTTCATCAGATAACCAGTCAAAAAAAACTGAGTCATCCTTAATTTCGACCTTTTTGACCAAAGAAAATGCATCGATCTCTTTTCGGTTGCTGATAAACTGGCTCTCCGGAACTCTGTAATAGACAACTCTCCCTCGTAAATCCGTCTTATCGATAAAGGAACTGACTTCACGATAATATTTCTCACCGACTAGGATACTCAATCCAAAGACCCGAAGAACCCGTTCTATCGCACCTTCCCATATTTTCTCCTCGGGTTTTACCTGAAGCAGTTCTCCGATGAACGGTAAGTCAGAATCTTTAAGGTTCAGACCTGTAAGGATTTTTTGTCGAAGTTGTAGATTTATATCCGGAATTTTGGTTTTTCTTCCTCTCAGCGATTCGAATTCGCTCCTATGATCCTGAAGTATGTCCCTCAACTGAGTATATCGTATCGATAATTGGAGGTTGTGAGATTCCACAGATTTGATTTCCATTTCTATTGATAGTTCAATTTTTTCTGCTTCTTGCAATACATGTTGAAACAGCCCTTGATCCGGATTATCGCTAAAGCCCAGAGAAGCACATAAGGAAGAGTATTCCACATTTTTGGATTTTTTGACTTTTTTTGTTTCTTCAAGTCTGGCAATTTCCTGATCGATCTGATTGATTCTCTGTCCTGCTTTATCCTGACCTATGAGAACCTTAGTGTCTAACTCCTGTGAACGTAAGGATTCCAGTTCTTTCTCAAGATCATTATTGCAATGCTCAAGTTGTTCTTTTTCCGAATCAAGACCTTTAATTTCTTTCTCGAGAATCTCTATCTTCTTGTCCGCAAAATACGCGGGAATAAAATCACTCGCTCTTTTAATTTTCTGGTTCGATCGATGGAAATTCTGGTACGTAAGCATTTCATCATTTAAGGGTTTCAACTGGTCAAGTTGTCGTTTTGCCCGTTGAATTGCTTCGTGAGATTTTGTAAGATTATCATAATTTTCCCGGATCCCTTCAATTTGCTCCTTTACATCAAATTTTTCCAGCATGTGGTCTCTCATGAAATCCGTTAATCTTCCGACGGATTTCATGGAAACGGTCTGGTTGAATAATTCCATCACTTTCTCGGATCTTATTCCAAAATATTTTCGAAATTTCTCACTATAATCATTATATGACTCAAAGACTTCATTCCGATCAGAACTTTTCAATCTTTTCTTGAGGGGAGAGATATCGCGGTCATCTGCTTCCAGCTGAAAATGTCTATCAATTGTTAGATCATCTTTCGAAATTATGAAAAATCTGTCTACGGACTTTTTTCTTACCGTAAAAATTTGTGCAAGTGTGAAACCTGTTTCAAATCCCTTATTGTTAAATCGAGCGAGAATGACAGAATACTTGGTATCATCCCGAAGGTAGACGGGAACGGAAGCTCCAAATTCATTTTTCTGATTTTTGTATTCGCCACGCACATATGAAGTAATATCCCGCTCCCGGGTCTCAGCGCCGGCGGCCTTGTTATATACTATCTTTCTCGGGGGGACAAGAAGAGTAATAATTGCATCGACTAGGGTTGATTTCCCTGACCCGATATTTCCTGTCAGTAGTGAGTTAAAACCATCCGGTTCGATCTTCCAGACTTTCCGATTGAAAGTGCCCCAGTTGTATACTTCCAAGCGATATAGTCGGAATCCCTTCCTAAGATCCTCTTCTGAAAAATCAACCAAGGAGTTCTGCATGGCCCTTCAACTTCGCCTTTATTTCCTGAAGTCCTTCAATTGGTATTTTAGCCTTCAGTATTTTCCTGACTTCGAACTTGTTCGGGTTCGTACTCAACTCTCGTAATATTCCTAACTCTTTAAGTCGATTGATGTGACCATCGATACTGTTCATTAATTTGACTTCGTTTGATCCTTCTGGGAGGAACATTCGCATTAACTCTTTGATCTCGTCGCGATCAATGATCAGACGAGTCGATTCCCTTGTCTGGGATTCAAATTCCACCATTTTTTCATACAAAAGAACTGACAAAAGGGTTACAGGATAGCTGAGCTGCCTTCGTTCGATAAGATGAGGGAGTGGATTTTCCTGGTCGGGATCATTGTCCCTCTGTTTAAGAAATGCAAAACCATCGTTTTCCCGAATAATTACATCAATTCCTATCCCAGAAAAATATTGTTTGACGAACTGCTGATATTGAATCAGGCAATTCCAAGTCGATTTATCGTCATTATACACTACGCCCTGGAGGAGTTTTATTACGGCCGGAGCAAATGGTAAAATTCCTTCGTCCATACCCTTCACCTGCTAATGATTATCTGAGGCATTTTAATTTCGAACTGCCTTTGCGAGATTTTATTCCGGATGAGCATAGTTTCAGAAATTTCCTCATTGACAACGACATTTTCGGATTTCAATGCTATATCAACGTAAATGACAATCTCTGCAAGTCCATGTTCTATCGGATATTTCTCGACCAATGTTTTTATCGTAAATTGAGATGTTCTCGTCAACAATTCCAGAATTCTGTTTTTTAGTTCTTCGCGATTGACTTCGAATAACGAAAACAATTGCTGTGGATCGACCATGGTCGATGATCCGGCTTCCAAGACTTCTTTGCTCAATTCTGGACTAACTGAAACATCCCATAATGGACGTTCCATCATCATCTCAACACCGGGCCGCCCGGGAAATAAAATAAAATCTTTGTTACTCGGCGGATTGCTTTTAACCTCGATAGCGATCGATTTTATCTCTTTAATGAGATCAAGGATAACCTTGTGCTCTAAATATGTCCGATCATCGAGATATCGCCTGAGTTGTTCTGCTAGAATGTGGTTGGTTTTATTTACCTTGTATCCTGCTTCGATAAGGTGATTCTTCAGGCCTTCAAGTGTATCATCCGTGGTAATTTCCTGAATTTCAGGAAGATGAATGGCTAAATCAATCAATTTATCCAGTTCATCCTGTTGTGCCTGGGACATCAGTAATTCCCAGAATGCCTGAAAACTACGTCCCTGATCCGATTCTAAAAGAACATCGTGGTTATCGAAAAAATTTTTTAGTAACTCACCTTTCTGGAGAACAGAAATTTGTTTCTTTCTGACATCTTGATCGAGTTGCCGGAAATTATACTCAATCTGCCTGAAATCTGCAAGCAATTTATTCGATGTATCGTAGAGATCATAATACCGCTCCTTTATTTGAGTCGAACTTAAGCTCTCAAGGACCCCTGAATGTATCTTTCGTATTTCCTCCTCAATTTCATCTCGTTTTCGTTCGAGCTCAACAATTCGTACGCCAGGATCGTTTGAATTTCTGACGACAATCTCCTTTAGAAGATCAACAATTTTAATAAGGCGTGATTCAGTTCCTACAAATTCACGATGTTCCAGATCCTTAAGCCACTCAATTGCTTTTTCTGCTGCAGGGGTTAACTCAAAACTGGGCTCATCGCTAGTCGATGGATAGTATTTTCGCAGGTATTTTTCATCTGTCCAAGAGTCCAAGTAATCCTGTGGAGACTCTGGAAATAATTCTTCACCATAGGTGCTTCGAATTAAGAAGATATAATCTGAGAGATTCGAAACAAGCTCATCATTTGATATCGTAATTTTATTACCTGATTTGAACGCTTGGTAAAGAAAACTGATAATAAGAGGACCGTTATTAGCATTGAGTAATCGAACGGTTGGATTATTTTCTCTTAGACTTTTTATTCGATGGTAATCCATCCTGGCACATGGATACTATTACTTGTATCTGTATTTCTCATTATCGAAAATGTTGAGGATAACGATAATTTTTTTCAATTTTAAGAAGAATCGACGTAAACCCCCACCCCATCCCCCATTCTTCATTACCCCCCAAAACCCATCTCCCGGCATGAACTTCATCCGGATCGCAATCATCGCCGGCCTCATCCTCACCTTCCTCGTCTCGCTCGCCGCGTACCCGGTGCTCCCGGATCAAATCATCACCCACTGGAATGCCGCGGGTGAGGCAAACGGCTCCATGGGAAAACTTGCCGGCATCGGCCTTGTCCCGCTCATCTCGGCTGCTCTCGCGGGGCTGCTCTCATTACTTCCCCGGATCGATCCGCTCCGGAAAAATTATGACGCCTTCCAAAACTGGTACGACGGCTTCATCCTCGCGTTCGTGCTCTTCATGCTCGCGGTCCAGTGCCAGATCATTCTCTGGAGCCTCGGGTATCGCATCAGCATGAACCTGGTGATGCCGGTCCTCGTGGGGCTCCTCTTCCTGTACTGCGGGTTAAACGTTTTCAAAGGATCTTATTACCGGTTTACCGGTTTTTGTCATCACAAGCGATATCAGGAAGTACGATCACCATTCTACTAAGAATCATTGGGTTAGACCGGAGGATCACCATGCACCGCATTATCGAGCAGAACCTTGAGGAAATTATCCGCATTTGCATGCACCGCAGGGTCCGGCGCCTTGCAGTTTTTGGTTCCGCAACGGATGACCGGTTCGATCCCGGCAGGAGCGATCTCGATCTGCTCGTCGAATTCGAGAAGATGCAGCCTGTCGATCATGCGGAACAGTATTTTGGCCTCGCTGAAGATCTCGAACGCCTGCTCAAACGGCCGGTTGACCTCGTGGAGCCAGGCCCGATCCATAACCCGTATTTCCGCAAATCCCTCGAAGATACCCAGGTCGAGATCTATGCTGCCGCATGAGACGAAGAAATATTTTTTTGATATCGCGGAAGCCTGCGACCTGATTGCGCAATTTACTGCCGGTAAAACGTTTGCTGATTACCAGAACGATCCGTTACTTCGCTCCGCAGTCGAACGTCAGTTTGAAATTGTCGGGGAAGCACTGTGCCAGGCAGTACGACACGATCCCAAAGTGGCTGAACTGATAAGTAACTCCTCGCGGATCATTTCCTTTCGTAACCGGCTGATTCATGGGTATTCATCAATTTCAGATAATGTCGTGTGGGGTATCCTTGAAACAAATCTTCCCCTGCTCACCCGTGAAATGAAAGACCTTCTTGAAAACGAAGAGGTACATTAAAAGGATAGTGAAGATCCCCTCTTTCCTGTTTCCCACAGGAGCTCATAATCCACGCCAATATATCCGTGAATCACCTTGTCCCGCAGCCCGGCGATACTCCGCCAGGGTATATCGGGATACTGTTCCCGTACCTGATCCGGTAAACGTTTCGTTGCTTCACCCATGACGGCAAATTTGTATATACCGCAGATTTGGTCTTCTCATCAAGAGCAAACCCTTCCCGGGATTTCCCGAGGGTAAATTTCTGGATATCTTCCGCAGCCTGAAGTATATCAGAAAGGAGGAGCCGGTATTCCCTTATGCGTACACAACATCCCGGTAAATACCATCACGTATCTCCGGCCGTAATGCCCGCGGGGTAGCAAGATCCACAGGTCTCCCGATCTTCTCTTCAAGATATTCCGAAAGTTCGATAAGATCGAAGAGATCTGCGCCCTCACAAAAATCTACGAGGATATCCACATCACTGTCCGCCCGTCCTTCCCTCCGGGCAAATGAACCGAAGATACCAATGCTGCGGACTTTATACCGTGCGGTAAGATCACTCTTTATTGATTTGAGGAGATCGAGAATTTCGTCACGGCTTGTCATAAGGTTCTCTGCTTCCTGTCTGATGTACCTCCCATTAATTATTTCTCTTACGCCTAAAACAATGGCTTAAGGATATGATTTCCGGGTTCTTACCGGCAGCCGGGCCCCACTCATCCTCACCAATGCAACGTAGCCAACAGGTCCACACGTCCCGCCATTAAACGTACAGAAGGTTGAGGCCCGGGGGGGTTTACCGCCAACCCCCCCTGCCTTATCAGCCATCGCCCGGCACACCCTGACCGCGAATATTAAGGTGAGCACACGGTCCCGGACCCGGAACCGGTGGGGGGGTTACTGCCGGCCTCCCCCCATGGATGCGGGAGTTTTCTCCCGGATTATTCCGGATGGGCAGGAGGGTTGGTTCCCCTTCGTCTCATTACAGAATTGATTATCGGAAAAAGGCTGCCCCATTATTTCCGGATGGATAAAAGATCCTCCGCGGAGTCTTTCATGTACCGGTATGCATCAAGAACGCCCTGGTTGTACCATTCCGGCGCTATTTTTTCCAGGATAAAATCCAGGAGCAGGACTGCTGCCAGATCGCCGATTTCCTCATCCCGCTCTTTTGAAAAATAATTCTTGATCTCCAGGACCAGCTCGTCCTTTCGTTCTTTTGTCAGCGTGAAACGGTTTTCTTTTCTCATAAAAACCTCGCCAGATTTCCTGATAATCCGGAAATTTTTTTATTTTTGTTAATTCCCGCCGGACCGTCATCATATGCTGTCAACCGGATTTAGAGTGAAAATGCATAAGAGTTTCGAGAAGTATTCCCCTTGTGCGAACCGACATGAGATCCCCTCCCGTCACAGAGGTAAGCCCGACCCCCGAAACAGCCCTTCCTTTCGATCCGGCCTGGCTATTCACCGCACGCGATCGGTTTCCGCCACGGGATAATCAATAATAATGGATCTGAATCCCGATGGAAATCGCCCCGATCGCCGCAAACCCGGGCAAAGCAAGGACTCCCGGAAAACCGTGCACGAAAACAGGGGGTTTTTGCACGGAATTCGTGATCGAGGATCCCGGGAAGCCCAATCCGGGGCCGTAATGAGCCCGGATTCGACCCCCCAGGATACACGGTCTCTAGGCCTTTTTTACCCTGCCACATCCCGAAACACGCATGACCCTCTTTTCCGCCGCCCCAATTCTGCCATACCCTGTCATCCCGCCACGGCGTGAAACCGGCTATTTTTGCCCGAAACACTGCAGGTTTCTATAGAAACCCTGTCATATTTCCCAAAAAACGAGGAATCGGAGCCCTGTACGGACTCCGTTCCCCCCAGAAAACCGATCCCCAGAACAGGCCTTTTTTCCGATCGGCCCCCTGGTAGTCCGTTTGCGGGATCGTTCGCCCCTCATAACTCGGCTAACCAATGCCTCATGCATTCCCGCCGGAGAACCGCTCCGGATTCCGGCCCGGATTCCGTGGTTTCTGCGAATTATTGCCTCTGGAGATCCGGGAGTGAGGGAAAGGAGGTACAACGGGGCGCAGTACGGGCCCGGATCAGTGCAGGGAAAAGAAGCCCGGGGGCCCCGCCCGGTTTACCCGGCTCGTTAAAAAACCTGTGACCGGGGATGGCCGGCACCGGGCAGGCCGGGAGATCTTATGATTCTCATCGCGACACCGGAGGTAACGCGAATATATATTTCCCGGCCGGTCCATAGGATTCATCAGGAAAGTACGGGAGGCTGGCCGGGGTGAACACGGGAAGGATAGTGTATCTGGTTGCGGGTCTTGCGATCGCATTCGCGCTTTTGTCCGGGTGTTCCGAAACGCCGGTTGCACAACCCGGCAGTACCACGATCCCGGGAGATACTCCTGCACCGTACCCGGCAGCACCAGAAGCCGTCACCCCCGCACAACCAGCGACCGCCACGCTGGTTTCAACACCGCTCTCCCTCTCGTGCCCGGCCGGATATGTCCCGGGGGATGACGGGCAGAGCCGGTGTTATGCGCAGTGCAACCCGGAAAAACGGTGCGCCGATCCGGAGGATTTCTGCTGCGGCACGAGCTGCTGTTCACCAGGTTCCGTCTGCTGCAAAGGGAACTGCTACCGGGGGCCCTGCATATGTTCCGGGAACGGGTGCCTGAGTTCGTACGAAGATACAACCGGTTCGTTCGTGGAAAAACCTGCCGTGGTCATCAACGAACCGGAGTAAGCTGCACAACGAGCCCGGCCGGGCAAAAACGCATTGCATGAGCCGGGTACAGGGATCCGTTTGCATGACCGTTCAGGACGGGCGCTGAAAAAGGATCTCCGGAATAGTCCCCGAAAAAAACGCCAGCATATTTTTTTGGGTATGCCCCTGACCCTGCACGCGGACCCGTGCCCCGCGATGCATACCCCTGCCGGCGCAGGAAACCGTTACCGGATCCGTACCGGTGAGTACCGCGTGATCTGCCGGGCGCTGCACGGGAAACGTGAAGGTAATGTATTTTTCCGGCACCGGCGCGTGGCGTACCGCGGGTTTTTCATCCCGGCACTTCCTTCACCGCTCTTCCGGTCCCGGTACGCCGGCCCGGGTCGTCCTCGTCACCGGGAAAAAAGGGCGGGAGCGCTTACCCGCCGGCCGGTGTCCCGTACTTCTGGATTTTTTCCTGCATTGCCGGGCTGAGCGGCTTGACCAGCTCGGCATTGTACGCACCGGACGGCCCGGGAACGACCGTGGAATTGAAGAGCTGGACGGTTGCGACCGCATAGGACCGGGACAATGCCGCAGGCGTCCCTTCCTGTACGGACGGGTCCGCGTCCGTGGCGAACACCGATACCGTGTTGTCGCTGTTGCGGACGATCTCAAACATCCTCAGCTGCTGGGGGAAATCCCGGAGGGACGCGGTCTCGACTTCCCAGAACCCGAGCTCCGGGCGGGCGGGGTCCGGGGAGGGGAACGCCGTGACCGTGTTCCGGTGGACATGGCCCGAGATCCACAGGAGGAGGTTGGGGTACGTATGGAGCTTGGCAATCAGCATCTGCTCGGATACCGGGGACCCCGGTGTCCAGAGTCGGGAGCTGGCTGCGGATTCATTGCGGATGGGGAGGTGCGCAGCAATGATCATGAGCCTGCCCTCGGCCTGGCCCTTGTCAAGTTCCCCGACTAGCCAGTCATACCGGACCTGGTCCAGGGAAGCGTCCGCAAAGATGGTGACATCTGCATCGGTATCCCGCATGGTGTCGTCGAGCACGATCACCCGGATCGGGACATCCGGCCGGGGATCGAACGTGTAGCTGGCAAAACCCTCCGCTGCGCCGGACCGTGTGAATCCGTGCCCGGTGGGGAGCGTGGAGGAATTGAAAAATTCCCCCATCCATTCCGATCGCGAGAGTCCATGGCGGCCGGGATCGGCTGCAGGTACCTGGGGGGTTGCATTAAATTCACTCATGGGGCCTGCCCCGATCACGTCCCCGTACCGGGTCCGGCCGTCAATGGCACCCGTATAAAAACCCCGGCTTGCGATGCCGAGCGGATCGGTGAGGATATTTCCCTGGTTGAGGATATCCCGGCCAACCAGGGTCTTTTTGATGTACTCGTCCGGAACGCTGGTCCCCAGCCAGAACTGGTCGTGGTTGCCGAGGGTCTGGTACCAGGGAATGCTCCGGTTCAGCCCGGCGGCTTTGTACGTATCCTGGTAATCGTTGAGCGGGCCGGGGACCGGATCATCCTTTGCGCCCGAGTCCGGGTTGATCGTTTTACCGTCGATGACATCGATATACCAGCGGAGCTCGTTGAACTGGTTGTTGTTGATCGCGTCGCCAAGCCCGATACCGAAATCGAACGGCTTTTCCAGGTGGAGGGCGTTCATGGTCTGGATGGCGGCGTCAAGCGTCTGGGTGGTCATCAGCGCGGTCGGCGAATATGCCGAAGGGTTCCCCCCTTTGTACCCGAACACAATTGCCTGGGCAGGGGTCTCCTTGTCGGCGATATGGATGTCGCTCATGGAAAAGAAATGCAGGAGCCGGGCAGACTGGTTGACCGGCGCCGGGGAATATCCCGCGGGCATCAGGTCCAGCCGTTTTTCATACCCGAGTCCCCCGCCGTACTGCCACCTGCCATACCCGTTCTCCGCGTACCGGGAAACCTCGTACGGGTAAAGCACCGGTGCATCCGCCGGCACGGGGACCGGGACCACGGTCCGGTCAAGGGTTGTGTACACCGTGGCATTGATCGGATACCCCCCTTCCGGGCTCCCGGCAGTCCCAAAAACAAGCAAACCTGCGACAACCGCAATAAAAAAAACGGCAACGAGGATGCCGGTTCTTACCACTTCCTTCATACGTGTCTGTTACGAACATCCGTATGTTAATACTATCCCACGGGGGTTCCCGGTACCGGGAATTGTTTTGGGGAGGACGCCCGGCCGGGGATGCCCACCCCCGCGATCCCTGCCCGCGGGCAGACCCTGCGGACCATGGTACGTATAAGGGTAAGACCGGGCCTTCAATGCAATCCGCAGACAGGGAGGTCTTCAGGAACGGCCCCCGGAACTTCCCGCTCAAACGATCAGGGATCGGAGGTCGCGAACCGTTCGAAATAACAGCTGTCACCCACTGACTGTTTTTCACCGGGCCGGAGGGCAAGGACGTGGCTGTCGGCATGCTCCCTGCAGACGTTCATAAAACCACACCCGATGGACTGGAACCCGATGGCCTCCTTCCCGCACTGTGCGCATGGTGGATTTTTTGTCATGGTCATCTTCCCATGGGATCGCTGTGCAGATACTTTTTTTCTGCCGCAGGGTCCCGGCCGGCCCGAGGCCCGTTGTTACCATAAAAAGCCGTATATAGTAATGGTTCGCAATCAGGCTGTTATCAGACATGTCAAGGTGAGCAATTCCCGGCCCAGACGTCCGGGAACGGGGAGGTTTCATGCATGAAAACGGTTTTTGTAACGCCTGAACTCTGTATCGGGTGCAGGCACTGCGAGGTCGCGTGTGCGATCGAGCACGCGGAGAAAAAAGAGCTGTTCGCCGCGCTCAGGGAAGAGAAGCGGTCGCAGCCGCGGGTGTTTGTGGAGACGGGAATGGATTACCTGACCTTTCCCAACCGGTGCCGGCACTGCGACCCGGCGCCCTGCATGCAGGTCTGCCCGACCGAGGCGCTGGCGCGGGATGCGGATACCGGGTCCGTGCTTGTCCGGTACGAGCGGTGCATCGGGTGTGCGGTCTGCGCCATGGCATGCCCGTTCGGCATCATACGGTTTGAAAGCGTCCACCAGCTGGACACGGACCGCGAGGTGAACGCGAAATGCGACAACTGCATAGAACGGCAGCGGGCCGGGACAATCCCTGCCTGTGCCGAGGCCTGCAAGACCGGCGCCCTCACCTTCGGGGATGCGGACGACCTGATCCGGTCCAGCAGGAAGGACTTCACCCTGCGGCTGATCGCAGCGCAGGAGACCGGATCCGAAACACCGAAGATGCCGGCCGGCATCAAGGCGTTCCGGGCAATCATGGCAGAGCTGGCTGAATTACAAGGGGAGAACTAGAGGGGGAGCTAACAATGTACGATTCATCTGCGGGCAGGAAAATTGCCGAAACGAGAGCGAGCGACAAGGCTGACCGGGAGATCCTGGTAAAAGCCATGGAAGACGGCGTCGAGACCGTCTGGGACCGGTTCAGCGGCCAGCAGCCGCAGTGCGGATTCGGGAACCTGGGCGTCTGCTGCAACCGGTGTGCCATGGGGCCCTGCCGGACCGAGCCGTTCGGGAAAAGCCCGACCCGGGGCGTGTGCGGCGCGGAGGCCGACCTTATCGTTGCCCGCAACCTGCTCGACGACCTGACCACGGGAGCGGCAGCCCACTCGGATCACGGCCGCGAGGTGGTGGAGGCCATGCTCGCCACCGCGGAAGGCCGGGCGCAGGGATACCAGATAACCGACGAGGCGAAGCTGCACGCGGTCGCAACGGAGTACGGCATTAAAACCGCCGGCCGGAAAAAGGAGGAGATCGCCGGCGAACTTGCGCGGGCGCTGCTCGAGGAGTACGGGACGCTGAAAAACCGGATCCAGATGACCGAGCGTGCCCCGGCAAAGACAAAAGACGCGTGGAACAGGGCGGGGATCATGCCCCGCAGCATAGACCGCGAGGTGGTGGAAGCCATGCACCGGATCCACATGGGCGTGGATTCCGATTACACCAACATCCTGCTGCACGCGATGCGGACGGCCCTTTCCGACGGCTGGGGCGGCTCGATGATGGGGACCGATGCCTCCGATATCCTCTTTGGGACCCCGACGCCCAACAAGGCGTGGATAAACCTTGCCACCCTCAGCAGGGACAAGGTCAATATCGTCCTCCACGGGCACAACCCGGTCCTCTCCGACATGATCGTGAAGGCGGCAGCGGACCCGGCGCTCGTGAAACGTGCACAGGAAGCCGGCGCAGCGGGTATCAACCTTGCCGGCATGTGCTGTACGGGGAACGAACTTTTAATGCGGCACGGCATCCCCCTTGCCGGCAGTTTCTTCGACCAGGAACTGGTGATCGCAACGGGAGCCGTCGAGGCCATGGTGATCGATTACCAGTGCATCTTCCCCGCGGTCACCCACACGGCCGGCTGTTACCACACAAAGGTCGTGACCACCAGCCGGAAGGCGAAGATCCCGGGCTCCGTGTACAAGGAGTTCCGGCCGGAAAATGCCTATGACACCGCAAAGGAGATCATCGCCCTTGCCATCGACAACTTCAGGAACCGGAACCCGGCCCGGGTCCGGATCCCCGAGAAACCGGTGCAGCTGATGTCGGGCTTCTCGGAAGAAGCGATCCGGAAGGCGCTCGGCGGCACGTACAAGCCGCTGATCGATGCCATCGTTGCCGGGAAGATCCGGGGGGCAGTCGGCATCGTGGGCTGCAACAACCCGAAGATCAGGCAGGACTACGGCCATGTCACGCTTGCAAAAGAGCTGATCAAGCGGGACATCCTGGTCGTCGAGACCGGGTGCGCCGCGATCGCGTGCGGGAAGGCGGGCCTGCTCGTTCCCGAGGCTGCGGACCTGGCGGGGCCCGGGCTCAAGGCCGTCTGCAACGCGCTCGGCATCCCGCCGGTGCTCCACATGGGCTCCTGCGTTGACTGCTCGCGCATCCTCGTGCTTGCCGCCAACATCGCAAAGGAGCTCAATGTCGGCATCGGCGATCTCCCGCTGGGCGGCGCCGCACCCGAATGGTATTCGCAGAAGGCGATCTCGATCGGCACGTACTTCGTTGCCTCGGGCGTGTACACGGTGCTCGGCATCCCGCCCAAGATCTTCGGCAGCGCAAACGTGACAAA
>Ga0209099_1001676_pt1 | contig 21462 bp, 17 predicted proteins | sample AD_JPNHW2_MetaG_FD_184430 | JGI IMG/M metagenome (GOLD analysis project Ga0209099, IMG submission 184430) | Active sludge microbial communities of municipal wastewater-treating anaerobic digesters from Japan - AD_JPNHW2_MetaG (SPAdes) (version 2) | ecosystem: Engineered > Bioreactor > Anaerobic... | reverse complement strand
GCTTGAGAAGATACTAAAGATGATAAAGCGACCGGTTCCGAGTAAAGATGAGTTTGAAAAAGTATTAAGGGAAGATATTTATTCACTTGTGGATGTTTACAAACAAAATCCATGATCCGATTCTTTTCTGAATTTTGCTGATAATTTTTAAAAGCTCCCTTAGCCGGGAGCTTTTTTAATCACTCTCGGGATATTTCTCTCTGATTGATCTGATTACATCAATACACTCAAAGAAAATATCAACAAGTTCAGGTTCAAATTTAATTCCTGAAAGAGATCTGATTTCATTAAACACATCGGCCTCTTCCCAGGATTCCTTATAGACCCTTTTGGACGATAACGCATCATAAACATCAGCGATTGCAACTATCCTTCCGAAAAGTGGAATCTCCATACCTTTGAGTGGTAAAGGATTTCCATTTGAATCTTTATTAACTGCCTCGCCGGTGAGAATGTCAACATGGCCGGGGTAACCTGTTCCATCCCAGTTCTCATGATGAGTAAGAGCAACCTCCCTGGCGACTTCATCTATTCTCGACTGAGGTTCGTAGAAGATCCTTGCACCCTGGTATGTATGAGACTTAATAATTTCATATTCTTCACGGGAAAACTTTGCCGGTTTTTTAAGTATGAGATCTGAAATGGCAACTTTCCCTATATCGTGAAGCATGGCAGCCATTCGTAAAATATCTCTATTCACTTCTATTTCTTCAGTTGGAATACCTTTACGCTTTGCCCATAACTCATACATCTCAACTGCATATGAAGCAACCCTGTTAACGTGAGCGCCTGTCTCTTTCGGGTCCCTCATCTCCGCCATCTGTATCATACGAAGGATTAGTGCCCTGGTCATCTGAGCTTTCTGTATAACCATGCTCGCCATGCCGGCAAAGTGCTGTATATAAAGAACATCCTCCTCCGTAAATCCGGTTATCTCACATAAAATATTTTCCGGATTTATTATCTGCATTACGCCGAGGATATCGTTTCTTTCATTTTTAAGAGGAATTGTCATTACCGACTTTGTTCTGTAATCCGCTTTTTCGTCGAATGACTTGTCAAATCCATAAGGTTTTCCTGAAATTGAATATACATCCTGCTCGATAATTGTTTCTCCGGTCATTGCCGCATAACCTGATAAAGATTTTTGAGTTATCGGGAGTTTAAAACTGGAATAGATCAGTTTCTTCCCGGCCGGCAGCCTGTCTGAAAGTGTTTTATTCTGTGCATGCGTAAATACGAGGTCATTTTTATTTTTTATATAGATTGTACCTGCATCGGCGTTAGCAATTTTCCTTGTTTCAAAAAGTATTCTTTCCAGGAGTATATCAAGATCCTGGACTGTATTTATCTCTGACCCGAGTCTTATAATTTCTTTCAGTTTATCATTTTCTTTCATATGGTTAACTTAAATTACTTTATTCTGGATTAATTATACTCAAAAATTTAAGAATAATCTATCAAAATTTTACTGTGATAGAAAAAACAGGCTTTTAAATATTATAGCGGTAACGGATTTAAGTGATCCGGTTTTATCCCAGTAAAGGCGTTAATCTAATCTATCAGATGTAAATGAATACGTTCCCCGGCGAATATGTCAGAGTTGTTTAAAATAATAAATTTGGTATAAAAATACTTAGGCTATATCATGAAGTTTAATTTGTATGGCTTTTGATAAAATTAAATTTTTTTAAATCCGGAAATTTTTTACAAAACTCTCTCCAGCAGCCGTATTAATATCAGGTCTGAATAAAACAGATTAAAAAAATTAATACAATATGGTTAACATGACTGATAGATTAAAATCTGCTGTTATACTTTCAATTATCTCCACTCCGTCAAAGCTCGGCCTTTGGAATGAGGTCACTCTCCCGCCGGGAGAAATATTGAGAGGCCTTAATCCTGTACAGCGGAAGGTACAGGAAATAATTAAACAAAAATATTCAGGTGATACGGATAAAGTTTCTGATCTGATCATTGAGAGTTGTATTCGTAAAAAAATCAGGATAATAACAATATGGGATTCTGATTATCCGCAGATGCTGAAAGAGATTCATAATCCTCCATTGGTTTTGTATTCGTCAGGAAATATCCGTGAAAGCAGAATGATCTCGATTGTAGGCACAAGAAATTCAGATGTGAAATCTGAAGAGATAACCCGTAAAATTTCAGGAAGAGCGTCACTCATGGGATTTACAGTGGTGAGCGGTATGGCATCCGGAATTGACCGTAATGCACATTTGGGAGCTTTAACGGCCGGAGGGGGTACTATTGCTGTACTGCCGGGAGGAACAGATATGGTTTATCCTTATAAAAATAGTGATATTTACAGAATGATATCTGAATCACAGTTTTCCGGAGTAGTTTCGGAATACCCTCCTGGGATAGGTACAGCTCAAAAGTGGACTTTTGCAAGAAGAAACAGAATAATCAGCGGACTGTCCGAGGCGGTTATAGTAGTACAGGCTCCTCTGAAAAGCGGTGCAATGATTACTGCAAGATATGCCGTAGAACAGAACCGTGATCTCTATGTATGTCCCGGAAATGCGTTTGATGACAACTACAGCGGATGCAATGAATTAATAAAACAGGGTGCTTCACTTTTTTCAGATATGAATGATTTTTTTACTGAATTAAGTCCTGGCAGCGAATCTCCCGGAATTCAGAGTTTCGAAAAAAGAGAAAGTAAAAATTTAGAAAAACCGGCAACTCAAACTGCCCGTGAAACTGAAATTTTTGTTCCTGAAGAGTTCTCAGGCAAAGTGGAATTAAAGATAATTGAAGAACTGAAAACCACTGAAATAGTTATAGATGAATTTCTGAGAAGAAATAATTTTTCTGCGGATGAAATGAACCAGGGAATTACTGTGCTTGAAATAGCAGGATATATTAGCCGAAAAGGGAGCAGATTATGTAAATTGTAGTATTATTTTATAAATTTTATATCAGTTAAGAATTTCACGTATGAATAAATGTGCCTTTCGATTTTAGGATTAGGTTATTTAAACTGATTCCATACGATGAGAGATCAGAGTTTAAGTCCGGCTGTAATTTAACAAATGGGCATCGTTCACATTGGAATTCTAATCAGCGCGGAACTGAAGTCAAATTGAAGAATTATTTAATCATAAATGATATAATTGTCAGAAATCCGGTATTTTTAAATAAAATACAAAAATTTGTAAAAAAAGAATTATTTGACAAATAATTTCAAATACGAATGTTTGTTAAAAATATAAACCTACTGGAAAGGCATAAATGGCAAAGAAAATAAAACCTGAAACATTGGTTATTGTAGAGTCACCCTCTAAAGCAAAGACTATAAATAAGTATCTGGGTGATAAATACATAATATCCTCTTCCGTCGGTCATATAATTGATCTTCCGAAATCACGGCTCGCAATTGATGTAGATAATGGTTTTAAACCCGATTATATAACAATCAGGGGGAAAGCCAAAATACTGAATGAGCTTAAAAAACAGGCGGGATCGGTAAAAAATGTTCTGCTGGCAACTGACCCTGACCGCGAAGGAGAAGCTATTTCATGGCATTTATCCAATGCGCTCGCAGGGAAAAACAGTAATATAAAAAGGATTGAATTCAACGAGATAACTGAAGCAGCAGTGAAAGAAGCTGTTGCTCACCCGAGAGAGATAAATATTGATCTTGTTAATGCCCAGCAGGCAAGAAGATTCCTTGATAGAATAGTCGGGTATTCTATAAGTCCGCTTCTATGGAAAAAAGTTAAAAGAGGACTCTCTGCGGGACGTGTACAGTCTGCAGCCCTGAAGGTTATCACAGACAGGGAGAATGAGATAGATCTTTTTATCCCACAGGAGTACTGGACTCTCGAGGCGGAGTGTTCCCATCACAATAAAAAATTCTCCGCGATGCTTACACATTACAACAATGATAAAATTAAAATAAAAAATAAACTTGAGATGGATGCAGTTGTAAAAGACGTTTCAGGGAAGGGCCTTACTGTAACCGAGATAAAAACTCAGGAGAGGAAAAGAAAAGCTCCGCCTCCATATATCACAAGTAAACTGCAGCAGGATGCGGTAAACCGGCTTGGTTTTACTTCAAAGAAAACAATGATTGTAGCGCAGCAGCTATATGAAGGTATAGATCTGACTGGCTCGGGCCCGACAGGTCTTATAACTTATATGAGAACAGATTCGACCAGAATTTCTGAAAACGCGATAGCCATGGCGAGAGATTATATTAAAACGAATTTCAAATCTGACTATCTTCCGGATACTCCAAATATTTACAAACTGAAAAAGAATGCGCAGGATGCTCACGAGGCAATACGGCCGACTGATGTGAGTAAAACTCCCGAGTCAATTAAGAATGACCTCACCCGGGATCAGTACAGGTTATATGATCTTATCTGGAGAAGATTCATTGCCTGCCAGATGACGCCTGAAGTCACGGAGTCCCTTACCGTAAATCTTGGCAGTATAAATTCTCTTTTCAGGGCTACCGGCAATAAAGTTTTATTTTCAGGATTTACAGAGGTAGAAAAATTAAGCAAGTCAGAAAAGAATGCTCTTCCTTTATTTAAAGAAGGCGACAATGTCGAGGTGAGTGAGTTTAAACCGGAACAGCATTTTACCACACCTCCTCCCAGGTTCAACGATGCTTCACTTGTTAAATTTCTGGAGGAGTCCGGAATAGGAAGGCCGTCAACTTACGCACCGACAATCGATACGCTCATAAGGAGATATTATATAACAAGATCGGGGAAACAGCTTGTTCCTACGCTTCTTGGAAAAATTGTAAATAATATAATGTCCGAAAATTTCGGTTCACTTGTTTCAATAGATTTTACTTCAGCAATGGAAGAGAAGCTTGATAAAGTTGAGGCATCGGAAATAGACTGGGTTAAAATGCTTGGCGATTTTTATACTCCCTTTAAAGAATTGGTTGATCTTGCGGAAATAAACATTGAAGAGATGAAGGGAATACTCGATGAAGAGACCGAATATGTATGTGAGAAGTGCGGGAATAAAATGATGAAGAAGCTCGGCCGGTTCGGTTTTTTTCTCGCCTGTGCCGGATTTCCGGAATGCAGAAATGCTAAATCACTCCCGCTCGGAAAGTGCCCAAAATGTGACGGTAATGTAGTTAAGCGCGGAGCAGGCGGAAGAAGGGGGGGATTCTTCGGGTGCAGCAATTATCCGGTATGCGATTTTATTACAAGAGATAATCCGTCAGACAAAGACTGTCCAAAATGCGGAAAACTTTTATTTACAAAAAAAATAAAGGGAAGGGGAGAGGAGCTTACCTGCCTGAACGAAGGATGCGGATTTAAAGTTGAACTCCTCGATGAAGTTACGGTAAATGATGTCCCTGAAGAAGAAGCAGAAGAATAATGTATAACCTTATAGATTCTTTTCTCGATTATATTACTTATGAAAAGAATTATTCTTCCAATACCGCCGGTGATTACAACGGAGACCTGCGCCAGATTGCAGATTTCCTGTCCGGAAAGGTTGAGGATGGCTTCAAGGATTATTATGAACTTGACTGTAAATTGAGTGGTGACGAGCCTGATATACAGACTGTTACAGTTAGCGATCTTAGAAGTTTTCTCGAATACTGTTACGACAGAGGATTAAAAAGATCATCTATCGAAAGAAAAATTGCTGCTATTAAATCATTTTTTACATATCTTCACAGGAAAGACTTCATTCCATCTAATCCATCTAAAAAACTTATCTATCCTAAAAAAGAAAAAAGACTTCCGAAGTTCCTTTATCTTAAAGAATATGAAGAGCTTACAAATTTTGAAGTAAATAATTTTTTTGATTTAAGGGATAAGGCTGTAATATCGCTGTTTTATTCCACGGGTGCAAGGATATCTGAAGTTGCAGGTTCATTAGTTTCCGATCTCGATCTTGAATCCGGGCGACTTAAAGTATCAGGAAAAGGGAGTGTTGAGAGAATTATCTTTCTGACGACCGAAGCTGTTAAACTCTTAAAAAAATACCTCAGAGAACGGGATACAAGATTTCCAGAGAGGTCTGAATTTATATTCGTTAATAAAAATGGGAAAGGCATATCCGTAAAAGGGATGTACAACCTGGTAATGAAAAGAGCTGCAGCAGCGGGACTTTCTTATAAGCTGTCACCTCACACCTTGAGGCATAGTTTTGCGACTGAACTTCTAAACAACGGGGCGGATATCAGGGCAGTACAGGAGATGCTCGGGCATAAGAGTCTTTCGACTACCCAGGTGTACACTCACACAACAAAAGCACGGTTGAAGAAAGTATATGATCTTTATCATCCTCATTCAGGCAGGAATGAAGAGAAATAATAGTTTTATAATCCGCCGCGCATGCTACGTGTGCGTTGAGGGTTGCTCGAATCGATTCACTGATTGTCAATTATAAGCTTTATCTATAATTCCACCGCCGATGATATCATTCTCAAGATCATAAAATACAGCAGCCTGCCCTGGAGAGATTCCTATCTGTGGTTCTGTAAAAACTACTTTGAATCGGTCTTCAATTCTTGTTACTATTCCTTCGACCGGCCTTTGAGTTGATCTTGATTTAATAAAAAGTCTGGCTTCATCTTTAATTTCATATTTCATATGAAAACAGTTTTTTGTTTCCAGTGATTTTATCAACAGCTCAACTTTTGGTCCGGCAGTGATCTGATTTTTTACAGGATCGATAGATGTTACATACAGCGGTTCAGGTGCAGCGATCCCCATTCCTCGCCTCTGTCCAATTGTATAACGATAAATTCCATTATGTTTCCCCAGCACTTTTCCGCCGGAACTGATAATATTTCCAGTCCGGGGTTTTGTGCCGGTATAATTTTCAAGAAAAGGTATATATTCGTTATCAGGGATAAAACATATCTCCTGGCTGTCAGCCTTGTCTTTGAGAGGAAGATTAATTTTTGAAGCGAATAATCTGATATCGGTTTTTGTCATTGTGCCAAGCGGGAATATTGATTTCGCAAGCTGTTTTTGTGTGAGCATAAATAAAAAATATGACTGATCTTTGGAGTGATCCGGGGACATTGTGAGATATAATCTTCCGTTTTTTTCTTTTTTGATCGCATAGTGTCCCGTCGCAATCATTTCGCAGCCGAGGTTATCAGCTTCTTTTATAAGTTCTGAAAACTTTACAAATCTATTGCATATTACACATGGATTCGGGGTTTTACCTGAAAGGTACTCCTCGCAGAAATAATCAATTACATGCTTACGGAATATCTCTGAAAAATTAAATTCATAGTGCGGAAAATTGTAGAGATCAGCAATTTTTTTCGCGTCGTTCACTGCGGCAGCATATACCGTATCATTAATATCTGATGAAGGGAGAAATCTTGCGGTAATACCGACAACATCATGGCCCTGATCTTTCAGCATAACAGCAGTTACTGATGAATCAATTCCGCCGCTCATTGCTACTGCAATTTTCATTTAAAATTCTCCCTTATAAAGAAAACCCTGAAAGGTCGCTCTATTTTTAAACTCATCTTCAATTGCCTGTAAGACTGTTCCTTTATGGATACTCCATTTCGGATAGAGTAATGTGTCCTCTTTTCTGTCACCCATAAGTCTATGAATGGTAATATCCGGCCTTAGCCGTTCAATGAAGTCACAGACTGTTGATACATATTCTTTCAGCGGCATCAGTTTGAAATTTTCTCTGTTATATATCTGTTCAAGTACTGTATCTTTGATTACATGCATATGATGTATTTTAATTCCATTAACAGGAAGAGCTGATATTTTTTCCGCTGTCTCCATCATGTCTTCCCATGTTTCCCCTGGAATTCCAAGAATTACATGAACACATATAGAGATGCCATATTCAGAAATAAGATTTATTGACTCAATACTTTTCTCTACAGTGTGCCCTCTTTTCAGAAAAGCAAGGCTGGCATTGTTCATGGACTGAATACCTAGTTCAATCCATAATTCAAAATTGTCTCTGTTGTATTTTTTTATCAGTTTAAGAATATCCCGGCTTATACAATCGGGACGCGTTCCAATCATAAGGCCTGCAACCTCTGGGAAGGAGAGTGCTTCATCATAAAGTCTTTCAAGTGTTGGAACCGGTGCGTATGTGTTGGAGAATGCCTGAAAATATGCTATATATTTTGTATACTGATCTGAACGCCTGAATGTATTTATTGCGTTTTCCATCTGATGAGGTATTGTATCAAAACCTGATGTACTTGGGGCTGCGGAGCCCTCATCCGAACAGAATACGCAGCCTGTAGTGCCTATACTTCCATCCCGATTGGGGCAGGATAAACCGGCATTAATCGGTAGTTTAAAAACCCTGCAGGAGTAACGGTTGAAGAGATAGTCTCCAAAAAAATTATATGGTTTGCCGGACCAGATTCCCGGATTATTATAAATTTCGTTCCTGCTCAATTTCTGTAAAATATGAATTTTTAAGATACTGCTGATTCTGATATTTATTAGGATCAAGATAAATCTGTGATACCCGATCAGCTTTGACAATTCTCATATTCCTGTCTATCTGTACAACAAAAATACCCGGTTTAAATTCAAAATCATCGAATTTTTTCTTATAAACAGTGGTATACTTATGTTTTTTAGATGAGTATTTTCTTACTTTTGTAAGAGATACTTTTTTATAATTATTCATTGATTCAATAATTGATTTCAGGCTTTTAGAATCAGGATTAAGAGATTCAATTACTGCATTTTCAAGATTCTCCCCGGTACTCAACGCAAGGATAAAAGGTTTTGTAATCTGTGAAGCTTTGACAGGGATTGCTGTTTCTACACGCTTCTTCTCCCAATTTGTATTAGGAGTAGGAGTGTTATCTTTAGCTATATAACTGCGGATTTTTTTATTTCCGTAAATGGCTATACTGTATTTTTCTTTATAGGCCGAATACATCTCATTTCTGTTTAAAGATTCTTTTGCATTAACAAAACATGTCCGTGCTTTGTTAAACTTTTTTTTATTTCTGTATTTAGTCCCTTTAAGGTAATAGTTTTCAGCCTGGTTAATTGTATTCATAATAGATCTGTAGTAATTGATAGAGTCTTTAGTCTGAGAATTATAATATGAATCATTCATTGCTTTTACAGCCATATTAGCATTTTTTGTATCAGCATGCTGAATAAAATATATTGCCAGCCTTGCAAGTTTAAGAATCTCGATTCCTGCTTTAAAATCTTTGCGTTTTCCTCTGAATTCGTTTTTTGAGATATCTATTCCATAAATATCATTGAATGTTTTCAAAAGCATCTCATATTGTGTTTTTACCATCCCATCCATATAATCAGCTTCAAGAAGTTTTTTTTCTTCAACAGGATGCGATATAAACCCGCATTCATATATAACTGAAACGGGGAAATTAAGATAATAACTAAACCTGTCATCTGCAACTGCGCCATAATCCCAGCTGTTTGCTTTATAACCTTTCGTGACTAGTGAATCTCTTATATTAAGAGCATACTGTTTTGAAAAACCGCCGGCATCATACTTGTTATATAAAGTTAAAAAACCTGAATATGAACTTGTAATGTTTATAAGAAGTTTTCTTCCGCTGCTGTCTCTCGCCATGTGAATACCGGGCATATTGACAAGACCGTCTGCTTTTTCGAATATCGAAACATTATTCATATGCATTTCAACAACCATAAATGCGCCGGCATTTTTAGCATTGCTCAAAACATCTTTAAATTTCATGTAATGGTATGTATCAGATTTACCTTCAAGGACCTGGAGGTATTCATCTTTTGCGACTATATTCAAAAAAGAATTCTGCTTTAAAAGATTATATAATTTTCTGGAATAGAGCCTGGAATAATATTCTTCAGGAAGGCCTGTTATCCCGACTCTATTTGTGGTAATACCTCTCCATCTCTCAGTATCATCCTTCCCATGAGCCGGACCGAAATAAAGTGTTATTTTTCCGCCGTTTTCAAGAGAATCATACAGGTTGCCGTAGATTCCATCGATATAATTTATAATCTCCGCTATATCAGAAAAAGTATTTTTATTATCCTGCCTTTCAATAATTTTATCGATCACCGGGGTCTGTTTATTTTTTATTGTTGTTTCAGAATATAAGTTAACATATATGCATAGCAGAACCGGCAGGAGAAGTATTACCTTAAACTTTTTCATTTTCAATAACCGTTATTACTTTAAATTTTTTATTTTTTCGAAATCGGATTTCAGGTCCTGTTTATCTATATCATAGAAATAGATATTTCCATCAACACACTCTTTCTCTGCTTTTATAACTTTACCAAAATTGTCGGCCAGATATTTTATCTGGTTTGAAGCGTTTCTGTTAAATGCCGGACTTAGTTCTTTCTGCAGATTTTTATAAGCTTCGAATTTTATTCTTTCTTCAATTTCAGAGAGGGAACTGTTTTTACATTCATCAATAGTGATAATGAAAATTACTGCCCTGTATTTGTTATCTGTTATCCAGCCGGTTTTACGGAAAGATTCATTAATTCCATTCAGACCGTTTGTATTATTATTTTCTGTTTTTTTACGAGAATCTGTTACACAGTTTTGTACACAGAAAGTTAATAAAAACAGCATAAAGCAGGACACTAAATATTTTTTTGTCACAATACACCTCAATACGGTAAGCTTTATTTTATTATCGGTTGAATACTATTGAAATTGAGTGTAACTGAATTATTTATTACTAATATTAAATAAATAATTAATTAATATCCCCGCCGCTGAAGGGATGGGAAATATTAGAGTTTTTTAAAAATAATTAAGTGAATAAATATTTCATTAATTATTCAGTATTTCGTTTTTTATACCGTTCTTAAAAATCCGGTACACAAGAACTGCAGAATTATCGTACAGATAGTATTCCTGATCAATAATTCCCTGCTTTGAATAGACTTGTGATTTTTCTTTTAAGAGATTTACCTTTTCCCGCGGCAAATCATCAATATTTGTTGAATTCCCTGCCGCATAAAAAGCCACTACCTGCTTTTCGGTTTCTGCCGGTATACTGTCTTTAGCCTTTATAAACGAATTTTCTCTCTGGTCTGCCATAGTTTTAATTTCACGATCCGGAGATACTTTGATAATAACCTGGAAACAATCATCAGTTAATGCTCCTGATGTTATATAGTCATACTTCTGCGGCTCCCTCAATTCATTAGATCTGCACGAGTAAATGAAGAGTGTACATGCAATCAAAGAGATAATAATTTTTTTCATTTACTTACCTTTAATCAGGGATATAATAGATTTAATTTTATCAGCATCAGGATGATTCGGTTTCATTGAAAGAACTTTTTCGAAATGATAAACAGCTTTCTGATTATTTTTTAGATTCCTGTAATAGATCATTCCCAGTTCCTCGTGAGGGTCAACCTGGCTGCTGTTTAACTGCAGTGATTTTTCGAAAGATGATACCGCGTTATTGAAATTGCTCTGGTCCCTGTATGTAATACCAAGATCAAAGTGAGCTTTATACTCAAGCGGATTTATTGTCAGTGCGACATTGTACTCCTCGACAGCGTCGTTATACATTTTCATCTCTCTATAAGCGTTTGCAAGGTTGTAATGAGCAGTATATGACCTTGGTGAATTATCCGAAGCTTTTTTAAACTGTTCAGCTGCTTTATCGTAGAGCTTTTTATCAAAATACATTCTTCCAAGATTTATATAAGCATTAGTATAGGATGGATTAATTTCGATTGCTTTTTCGTAACTCTCGATCGCTTTTATTTCATTATTTAATCCTTCATACGCTTTTCCTGTTTCATACCAGGATGCTGCATCACCGCCTTTAGCGGAAGATGCTTTTTCAAAGAGTGGGATTGCCTCACTATAATTTTTTTTCTGCTGGTTAATCAGGCCGAGGTTAAAGTATGCCTGATAATGGTTAGGCTCATTCTGAAGTGTTTTCTGGTAGTATGTTGCGGCATTATTATAGCTTTTCATTTCATGATAGGTTTCACCGATTTTGAAATTTGTTTCAGGATTATTCGGTCTCAGTTCAAGGTCTTTAGTAAAGTTTTTCAACGCCTCATTATAATTTTTTGATTCAAGCTGAATGCTTCCAATACTGAAATACGCCCTGTCCATTTTCGGATCGAGAGAGACCGATTTCTGGAAATCAGCTATTGCTTTTGACTTATCATTCATCTGCTGGTTCGAAAGGCCTCTGGCAAAATAAGCTTTGGCGTGATTAGGGTCAACCCGTATAGCGCTGCTGAATGATTGGGCTGAATCCTTATATTTTTTTTCCATGTACTGTATCAGCCCAAGCCGGTAATGGGAATCTCCATTATTCGGATTTGAGGCTATAGCATTCTGGAAAGCTTTTTTTGCTTCATCATAAACTTTGTCGTGAGTGTATATACGGCCCTGCCAGTAGTATGAATAGTCATCATTTTTGTCCAGTTCAACAGCTTTTCTATATGCCTTGATAGAATTATCGAAGTCTTTTTTTTCTCTATACTGATCGCCGATGTCTCTCCACTTTTTAGCATCATTATTAACATTATTTGTTTTTGTCTTTTTAATTGAACTGTCTGAATCAGAAATCGTATCCGCAGGTATATCAGTTTTGATGTCGCCTCCGGCATTATTTATTGTATCATTTTTAGATTGAACTGCGATAACTGCTTTGTTGTTTTTTCTGTTCAGCTTATCGAGTTCTCCCATCGCGTAGTTATATTTTTTTCTTAAATTTTTATTGCCAGAGTCGTACTCCAGGCCTTGTTTGTAGTAACCGGCCGCATTTTCATAATCTTTTCTCGCGAGATGTATGTCGCCAAGCTTTTCTGCTGACCTGGCGTCTGAAGACTCAAGTTCAATGGCTTTTTTATATGCTGCAATTGCGTTGTCAGTATTACCCAGTTTCAATTCACTATCGCCGAGTCCGCGGTAATATTTCGCTGTTTTAGAATTTATGCCGATAGCTTTATTAAATTTATCTTTAGCCTGTCCATTATTTCCTGTTTTGAGATAAAGATTCCCTAGATTGTAATAACCTTCCGCGTCGCCCGGATTGTTGCCGATCCCCTGTTCAAGTACAGCGATGGCACCCTTGATGTCGCCTTTAGCGAGCCTCTGATTAGCTATGTTCATATAACTTTCCTGATCTTTCGGAGCAACCTTCTGGGCAGCTTTGTATTCATTGAGAGCTTTTTCAAGTTCAGCCCGTGAATCATAAACATTTCCCAGTTTGTTATATGCTGCAGGATTGGATGGCTTTTTGCCTTTGGCTGATTCGAAAATTTTTATTGCATTATCATAGTCACCTTTTAAAGCATAGGCGTGGCCAAGGCCGTTAAGCGCGTCATAGTTCTCAGGATCAATTTTTAACGCTTTTTTGTAGTAATCTATTGCTTTATCATAATCACCAAATGCTTTGTAAAGATCGGCAATTTTCAGTATTATTCCAATGTTTCCCGGTTCAGTATCCAGAAGGCCGGTGTAAAGTTCTATCTGTTTAAGCCGGAGATCTTTAATCTGATCTGCAGGATCCGGTGCCCTGAAAAATAAAAAATATAATAAACCTGCACCAACCGCCAGGGCAGCAGTTATAGCTATAATTTTGTTCCTGTCATCTCTGTAAAACATAGAACCTCCCGGAATAATTAAAGATCGTCGTCCATATAGATGTCTTCGATCGTATCTTTAGATTTTTTTGATTCATGGCCCGCTTTCTGGTTTTCAATAGTTCTATCCTGAGAGTCCAGTGTGGAACCGCCAAGAAGAAGAGCCTCTTCAATTGAAATTTTACTATCAGGTGAGGGAAGCTGGAATTTCGGATCTTTAAGCAGTTCAATTACCCTTTTAATACTATCGTATTGCGGATCTTCCGGGACAAGTTTTATATAAGTTTCCCAATTTTCGATAGTTTTTTCTTTATTCCGCATCAGCATCAGGTAGGTGAGGCCGATATGGTAAAATGTTACCTTAAGTTTCTCATCCTTAGCTAGAGTTTTGTTGAAGTTTTCGATTGCAAGATCCGCATTCTTTTTAAAATAATATATCTGTCCGAGCCTGAAGTAGTTTTCGGCAATTTCCGGATTTATATCGATTGCTTTAAGATACAGGTTTAATGCACCATCATACTGCTGCTTTTTAAGATAAATATCTCCGAGGTAGGAGTAGGCGAGGGCATTCTCCGGTTCCTTTTTTATAACTTCCTGAAACAGTACTTCAGCCATTTCAAATTTTTTCTGAAAAAAATATTTTGTCGCACGGATAAACAAATCCTCTTCTGTTTTTGCCTGAGTAAAGGCAAAAGACTGTAAAAGCAGAAGAAAAAACAGTGTAATGAATGGTGTTTTTTTCATATTTCTATTCCAGTATTCTGCAATCAATTCCGGATTCCTTAATCATTGCCTCTGCGAGAGGATCATTGTATGGAGATCTGTATATAAATGATTCTATACCGCTGTTTAATAACATTTTAGTGCATATAGAACAGGGCTGATGTGTAATGTATATTTTTGCGCCTTTTACTGAAACGCCATAATATGCTGCCTGAATTATAGCATTTTGTTCCGCATGAAGGCCTCTGCATAATTCATGTCTTTCACCGCTGGGAACTTTATATATTGTCCTTAGACAGGTCTGCTCTGTACAGTGAGATATTCCTGTAGGCACGCCATTATATCCGGTAGTCAGCATCCGCTTATCCTTTACAATAACAGCACCTACCTGTCTTCTTAAACAGGTAGACCTTGTAGAGACATCTTCTGCTATTTTCATAAAGTACATGTCCCATGAAGGTCTTTCGTTCATATATTAACTCCACCAATTTATATTATATATTTTTACCATTACTTTAAAATCCTGCAAAGTAATTTTTTTAATTCTTTATTTTATTTGGGATAATATCATTAAATTTGTTTCAGAATGGCTCTCGAAAACAGCCATATAATTCCTCATAAGTAGAACTTCAAATAGTTTGCCGGTAAAACATAATTGATAAATTGGATAAATTTTGAGATATAATCTTTAAGTTTTCCTCCCTCTGATAGAGGAGGCTGATTAATCAGATATTGAATTGTTCTGTACACCGCAGGAAACGATCAGATTTATTATTGGTGGATGTTTATCAAAGCGTAATAAGGATGGATAACCCATTGACCGCTGAATTAATTAGAAACCGTCTCTTTCAAGATCCTTGATTCCCTGTGCGAGTTTCATATACTCCACCGAACCGGGCTTGAAATTTTTTATATACTTTTTAAAAACCGTGATCTGTTCATTCTTCCAGTTATTCGCAGCATTTTCAGAGTTCAGCATAAAGTCCTCCCGATAAATATGTACCAATAATATCGGCAGACAGGTTAAAAAACTTTATGCATGAGACATAAAAAAAGGCCGGCAAAATTACCGGCCTTCTAAATATATCGAAAAAGTTAAATATTAGTCTACTAATTCGAAAAGTGCTGCAGCACCCATACCGCCGCCTATACACATAGACTCGATACCGTATTTCTTTCCAAGTCTCTGCATATTCATTACGAGTGTAGCGAATATTTTTGATCCTGTGCATCCCAGCGGGTGTCCAAGAGCAATAGCGCCACCAGTTACATTTATGAAAAGATCTTTGCTTCCGAACTGATAGTATTTAGGATCGCCCATACCGAGTTCACGCGCACAATAGAGTGACTGTGATGCGAAAGCTTCGTTAAGTTCGAAGATACCATCTTTTTTCATGATATCCATGTTTAGACCAGTGAGTTTGAAGAGTTTAGGAATAGCAATTGCTGGTCCTATACCCATTTCGTCCGGTTTGCAGCCGCCAACAGTATAAGCAACAAATCTTACCTTTGGTTTTACACCATATTTTTCGCAAGCTTCTTTGCTCATGATAAGGTTACATGCAGCACCGTCAGTTGTCTGTGAAGAGTTAGCAGCCGTAACTGAACCTGAGTTAGCAACGCCAGGTATAGGAGCAGAGAATGCACCTCTCAGTTTAGCCATTTTTGCTGGGTCAGGAGGATTCTGCACGCCGTCATCATAATCTACTTTGTAAGTTTCTTTTTTGTAAGATCCGTCCTTCTGTGCTACGAATTTGTATGCATCAACAGGAGCGATTTCTGTAAAGAGTTTTTTCGCCTGAGCATCAGCAGCTTTAAGGTGAGAATGAACTGCAATATCATCCTGCATTTCACGTGTTATATTATATCTTCTTGCTACGTTCTCAGCGGTAATACCCATTGACATATATACTGTATAGTCTTTTTTTGCCCATTCCGGGTGAGGTCTTGGAAGGTTTCCACCCATAGGAACGATAGACATCGACTCAACTCCTGCACCCATGGTAACTTCGTGGAGACCTGCTTTTACTTTCAACGCAGAAATAGCAATTGCTTCAAGTCCGGATGAACAGAATCTGTTTACTGTCGCACCGCATGCTGTGATAGGGAAACCAGCCATAAGTGGAGCGATACGTCCGATGTTAATTCCCTGTTCTGCTTCCGGAAACGCACAACCGCACATAATATCCTCAACCGCATCCATAGGAACTTTAGATCTTTCCATTGTAGCTTTGAGTGTTGTTACTAGTAGATCTTCAGGTCTTGTCTGAGCGAGGAGACCTTTTGCTCTTTTACAACCAGGTGTTCTTGTTGCTTCAACGATATATGCTTCTCTCATATACGTGAACCTCCTAAAAATTTAACCGTATTCAGGCCCATAAGACCTGAATACGGATTTTTGCGCGTTTAATACAACTTTGTGAATCTTAGATGAAGAGCGGTTTGCCTTTTGTAGCCATATGCTCTGCCATTCTCTGTGAACCTTCTGTTTTCCAGCAATCAACAAACATTTCTCTTTCGAGTGTAAGCATTGCATCTTCAGAGATTTTTTCGCCTTTGAATGCTGTTCCACCGGAAATTACATAACCCACTCTTCTAACAACTGTAGCGATGTGAGGAGCAATCTGGTATCCGGCAAGCATGTCAGGAATATTAGCGTCAAGAGCACCCATAGCATCCTGTCCCATAACTGATACAGGAAGACATGCTGGTGGAACATATCCGTCTTCAGCCATTTTGATAGCTTCTTTCTTAGCTTCACCAATTAGATAATCTCTGTTAAATACTATTCTGTCCTGAGGTCTTAGGAAACCTTTAACTCTTGCTTCCTGTGCAGATCCTGAAGGCATCGGCATAGCAATTGTTTTGAATGCTGCGAGGAATACTGCTAATAAATCAGTTGCAGGAACAACAGATTCGCTTATTCTTCTCCACATCTGGTAGCAACCGCCACCTGCAGGAACTAGGCCGGCACCAACTTCTACAAGAGCCATGTAGAGTTCGTTGTGTGCAACGATCTTGTCAGACCATAGACAAACTTCACATCCGCCGCCGAGAGCCATTCCAAAAGGAGCAGCAATTACCGGGAATGGAGCATATTTTATCATTTTCATTCCGTTGTGAACGTCTTTAATAAAAGTGTCGATAGCAGCAAAATCTTTAGCTTTTGCAAGTCCAAGCATGTATTTGAGGTCTCCGCCTGCGCTGAATGCAGGTGGCATTCCGCCGGCTTCGTTACCTATTACAAGGCCTACACCGTTTTTCTTAACATAATCAACAGCTTTTGGTACAGTTTCAATTACAGCATTGTTCAGAGCGTTCATTTTTGTATGGAATTCGAAGCAGAATACGCCGTCTCCGATGTCAACAAGTGAACAAGCTTCGTTTCCAAGAACAACTTTGGATTTGTCAGCTTTGATGTTGCTGAGGAATACCATATTAGGGCTGTAAGGAATGTTTTTATAGCTGTTAGATGCGAAATCCCAGAACTGTTTAATGCCTTTTTCAATTCTGTAGAAGGTTGTTCCACCTTTTTCTATCATTGTTTTAACATTAGCAGGGATTTTGAAACCTGATTTTTCAACATCAGCTATTGTGTCTTTTAATCCGAGATTGTCCCACATTTCAAATGGGCCGAATTCCCATGCATAACCCCATTTCATACCATTGTCTATTTCAACAAGTGTGTTACAGATTTCAGGTATTCTGTTTGCAGAGTATACAAACATGCTTGAAAGAAGTGTTCTTGCGAATTCGTTATTTTTGTAAGCGTATTTCATTTTTTCAGCAGTTGATTTAAGAGCTTTTGTAGCTTCTACTGACGGGTATGTTGCTTTTGTGTCAAAATCAATATGTGAACAGGTTTTTGGGTCGAGAACTTTTTTCCATTTTTTTCCGTCTGCGCCTCTACCTGAAAGATAGAAACCGCCGGCTTCTTTTGATTTGTTCCCGAACATCTTTTTATCCATCATAGTTTTGAAGAATGCTGGATATTTATAGATTTCTCTGTACTCATCTTTTGTAAGAAGCTCATATGAGTTGTCTGCAATGTGATGAATTGTGTCGTTACCAACAAAGTCAGCAAGACCGAAGATTGCTGTTCCCGGCATACCCATAGGTTTTCCGAAAAGCTGGTCAGCTTCAGGTATTGTAATCAGGCCTTTGTCAATAAGTTTGAATGCTTCACAGATAAGCTCAACACCAATTCTGTTTCCGATGAAGTTAGGAGTGTCTTTTCCCCATACAACACCTTTACCAAGAGTCTGTGAGCCCCATAGTGTTATGAAGTCGCATACTTCTTTTGATGTTTCCGGCATTGCTACACACTCAAGAATCTTCATGTAACGTACAGGGTTGAAGAAGTGGAGAATCAGGAAATGCTCTTTGAAATCTTTGCTTCTTCCTTCTGCCATTTTTTCAAGAGGAAGACCGGATGTGTTGGATGCAATGATTGAACCGGGTTTTCTTACTTTTTCAATTTTTGCAAAAGTTTCCTGTTTGATCTTGAGATTTTCAACAACAACTTCAAAGATGATATCACAATCTTTAAGTTTGTCTAAATCATCTGTGAGATTACCTAACTCAATAAGAGTAAGGTCAACGTTTTTGTTCATGAATGCTGCTGGTTTAGCTTTAAGTTGTGCATCAAGACCGGCTTGAACTATTCTGTTTTTTGCCTTTTTGTCATTTTTCTCTGCATCTGTAAGATCAAATGGAGCGATGTCTAACAATAGAGTTTTGATGCCAGCGCTGGCGCAAAGAGCAGCTATACCGCCCCCCATGATACCAGATCCGATTACAGCTACTTTTTCGATCCTTCTAGTCATAAAAACCTCCTGTGAAAGTCTGTTTGATAAACAATTTTTATTTGTTTAAAGGTTGTGTAAGAAAAAATTTGTTTTTTTTAATACAATTTGTATTACTTTGAATCCAAAATGTATTTGATATGAAACTTAACACACATGCAACATATAAATCTGTAAAAAAAAATGTCAATATGAATAAAATTCAATTATTAAAAACCGGCAAAATTTTTCAATTTGTCCCCGTATTAAATACGCGCTTTTCTCTAGAATGATTTTGATTTTTGTGAAAATTGACTCATGCAACTAAGATTTTTTTAAATATATACAAGTCTTTCTAAGAATGCGTTTTTATGGAGTTTTTAGGTATAAATTTAATTATTTTAAAATGAATTTTTGTTTGAATTATTCTGCTGATTCTCTAATAACAACTCGATACATAAACGCATGAATATAACAGTAATTTGTTATTTTGGACATCTTATACTTTGAAATCCTCCGGCCTTTAGGTTATCCCCTTTAGTAAAGAAGGATGCCCGGCTGAATTTAAAATGAGGATTTTAAGATTAAATCAGAATCAGTTCACAGCTGATCCTGGATAACAGGCAGCAATATAATCAGGCAATAAACCGGAGGATGAGTGTGAAGGCAGCATTGAAAAATGATATAAGCAGACTTGGGAAAAATGATACATTAGTGCTTTTTGCTGATGAGGATAATGTCAACAATCTGACAGGATTTAAAATCCCGGGATCAGAGTATGTAGCAGGAGCGGATTTAAGTAATTTCAAGGGTAAATCTTCGGAATTATATTTTATTAAACTTGAAAACAAGCCGGGAGTTCTTTTGTGCGGGCTTGGTAATCTGAAAAAATATAGTGATGACAGTATAAGAAATTCTTCAGCAGCAGCTGTAAAGTTCTGTATCACGAAGAAAATGAAAAAAATATCAGTCATGGCACCTGAAGTAAAAGAAAAAAAGAGTTCTGATATTCTCAGGCTTGTTGCGGAGGGGGCACTGTTGTCAAACTATGCATTCAATAAATACAAATCAGATAATGATCTTGAGATTCCGCTTGAAACCATAGACTTCTATACGCCGGGGAAAGAAGACCAAAGCATAGTTAAAGATATGGAAATTCTTGCGGAGAATACCATGCAGTGCCGCGATCTTGTGAATGACACCACTGATGCTGTTAACCCTGTCTCATTCGCGGAACTTGCAAAGGGTATTGCCGATGCAGCAGGATTGAAATGTACAGTATTTGAGAAGAAGGATATCGAAAAAAAGAAGATGGGGCTCCTTCTGGCGGTCAACAGGGGGAGTATTGTTCCTCCGAGAGTCGTTGTTCTTGAATATAAAGGTGATCCGGGAAGTAAAAAAGTGTTCGGACTTGTTGGCAAAGGGATAACTTTTGATTCAGGCGGAATGGATCTTAAACCTGCCAGCTCAATGGAGACAATGAAATGTGATATGGCCGGTGCTGCAACGGTTTTATATACGATGAAGAGCCTTGCGGAACTTAAAGTTAAGAAGAATGTTGCGGCTGTACTGCCGCTCACGGAAAATATGCTAAGCAGCAGCGCTTTCAGGCCGGGAGATATTTTTATCGGGTATAGCGGGAAGAGTGTCGAAATAGGCAACACCGATGCTGAAGGGAGACTGATCCTTGCCGATGCGCTTGCCTATATGGAGAAGGAGATTAAACCTGATGTGATTGTTGATCTTGCAACATTAACAGGTTCATGTGTCCTGACTTTCGGTGAAACTGTTGCAGGATATCTTTCTACCGATGATAATATTTCTGCTGCACTTGAAGTTTCTTCTATCAAAACAGGTGAAAAGGTATGGCGGCTTCCTCTGTTTGAAGATTATGATGACAGAATGAAGTCGGATATTGCAGATCTTAACAATATGTCTTCGGAGAAAAATGCCGGAGCTATTGCAAGTGCAATATTTCTTCGTAATTTTGTTGAGAAGACACCGTGGGCGCATATAGATATTGCAGGTACGGCATTTTATTCTAAAGCAAGAGGCTACAGACCGAAAAATGCCACGGGATTCGGTTTAAGGCTGGTTGTTGACCTGATTCAAAACTGGAATTAATATCAATCTGCGTAATTTTTAAAAGGGGGCAGTACTATGAATAAAAATTTTATATTTTATGTATTTGTTTTTACTCTTGTTTTTTCCCTGAGCCGGGACGCGGCTTTTCCCGGAGAAAAAGAGATAAAGCTTCTCGGGCCTGACAGGACCGGCGGGATACCGCTGATGGAAGCGATAAACAAAAGGAAGAGCTCCCGGTCTTTTTCTGACAAGCAGCTTCCCGATAAGGTGTTGTCAAACATTTTCTGGGCTGCGTCCGG
>Ga0209099_1001675_pt1 | contig 21477 bp, 16 predicted proteins | sample AD_JPNHW2_MetaG_FD_184430 | JGI IMG/M metagenome (GOLD analysis project Ga0209099, IMG submission 184430) | Active sludge microbial communities of municipal wastewater-treating anaerobic digesters from Japan - AD_JPNHW2_MetaG (SPAdes) (version 2) | ecosystem: Engineered > Bioreactor > Anaerobic... | reverse complement strand
CCAAACCAGAGCGGGAGCCAAGCCCCATTATGAAGCTGATTTTTTTGAAGAAACTTTACAGCCCTGTTGAGGCATTTAACAAATTTCTTTTTTTGAGTTGATGGAATTTTATCACCCAGAACTTCTAGTGTTCGTGAAATTGCCAGAATAGTATGTCCGGTTAAATCGGCGCAGCTTTGATCGAATGGCAAACGAGCCCACCCTTTGCAGAAGGTTGGAAATCCCCCGTCACCGTTTTGAAGATCAACAAGCCAGTTACAACCATCAATTATTGCCTTGGTTTCTTCTTCTTTTCCTTCATACAACTCAAGCAATGCTAGGATTGCCCCAGGGGTGTCATCGGCATCGGGAACAGAACCTGAATAGCTAGTCCAGCCCCAGCCTCCAGGTTTAGCACTATTAAACGGGTGCTTGGTTTTATACTGAAGATTTAGAAGATGATCTCGCAATCTATCTAGTGACTCTTTGCTTAGTGTTTCGCCAAGTCGATTGCCCAATGCCTTTACGCAAAGCGTGGTTACCCACGTTGAAAGATCGGTATCGATTGGCCAGCTTCCATCATCGCGCTGCTGATTGTCAAGGAATGATATTCCCTTTTCAACGATACAATTATCTTCCAGATCGCTTTTAATTAGGCACATGCTGACAAAAGCAGTTAATGGAATTGCCTCAAGAAATCCTCCGCTTTCGGGAACCAAACCCGAAAGTTTCTTTATGGCAGGATTAATAGATTTGTTTCTAATGAACTTCAATAAAAAGTTCGATCTGTTTTTTCTTTTATGTAGATAGATACCAACCGCAACAAGTGCTGGAATTGCATAGCTTACCACCTGCATATTGAAAAAACGGTAGAGCGAGGAGGGGAGAAGCGTTAGCTCGAAAGGTAGCTGGGGAATCATTTTAATATCATCTTCTCCAAGAATACTGCAAATGGTGAGCATCGAGAGAATAGGAACTGAGAAGGTATAATCCTTTCCGTAGTACTTTAAAACAGACTTTGAAATGCTCCCTGATTTTAGGCTGATATTTTGGGTTTCAAGGTAGTTTTCAATTCCCTTTAAGACCTTGCTTCCATCAAGTTCTGCAGTTTGACAGAATGTGATTGCAGCATAACAAAGGAATGATGTGCTAACATTGCTTTCGCTTTCAGGAGTGTCGCCATAGCCTCCATCGGAATTAAAATTTTTGTAAATCCATTGCAATCCCTTGTTTACCCGTTCCTGATGGTCGGGTAACCCTTTCAGCTTAATTGCAACAATGGATACCGAAACGCCAAGCGCACTTGAAGACAGTCGGCCAGTCCAAAAACCTTGACTATTCTGTTCCTCAATTAACTTTTGAGTGAGGATTTTATACTGTTTTTCGAGTTGTGGTTTTTCCATAATCTAAGAGTTCACGCAAAGGGCGCAAAGTTTTTGCAAAGAACACAAAGAAAAGAAATCTTTGCGTTTTGTCTTTGCGGTCTTTGCGAGAAATGCCTTTAATCAGCTAATGCACCTAATGCTAATAACCCGTAAAATGTATATTCAATATCGATATCAAAATCTAGTTCTGTTGCCCGGAAGCCGCCGTTTAGATATAGTCCATCAACAAAGGTAAGGCAATCGGGTTTGATTTCCTTTAGGTCAGCATCAACAAAGCGTAAAGCGTAAAGAGCAACCGCTGTTGACAATAAGTCTTCGATCGGTGCTTTTTTTAGGGCCGCAAATCCACCATTACCACGATAGAAAGAGAGAAGAAAACAATTATGGTTTTTAACATTCCCGCGAAGGCGGGAATCCATAAAACTTAAAGACCTAGATTGGCTTCGCCGATTTCCACTTCGTTCTAATTCCTGCTTTGCCTTCGGCGAACTCGTAAACTCGGTTCGCAGGAATGATCTAAAAGGAGAAACTTTTGGAATAACAAATATTTCATCAATTACTGCCTCTGCTGCTGCAATTGAACAAGGAACTTCATTATAATTATCAACTGTTATTCTTTTTCGAAGTTTAAGTAAATTCCGATAATCTTCTAAATAGTAAAGTGTCAGCAAACCAATGAAATTAGAGTATTCCTGATTATTGGCTTTTTCTAGTTCTGTTCTAACCAATTTTCTTAACCGAAGGGTGTTTGTGTCGACCCCAAATAGTTTAGCGTAAAGAATTGCTGCAGAGAAAAGGTTTATTCCATTTAAGGGGGCTTCTTCAACGTTCTTTTTAACATAGATTTTCAGCTGAGGAAAAACTTCTTCAATAGTTAGTGCCTCTGCAACAAAGCAACCAAAGAGAGTATAGTAAATATCGGTTTTACCACCTCTGTCGGCAAACCCGCCATCCTTTGTAAATGATTTTAGGAGCAGTTGCTTGATCTCACCTTGAATTTCGGCATTAATAATTGTGGTCGATTTTTGTAAAACCGATTCGATTGACTTTTTCCTATACTGTTTTAGGAAAGGGGTAGCAACGGTTCTATAAATAATCCTTGAAAATCTTTCCCACAAGTTCATGCAGTGCAATTTTAAGACTGAGGTTTTTAAGTTTTTCTATGCTTCGCTTTGTCTCGCCAATATAATTTTTTAAAAGTTCTTCGGTGTCTTCTTTTATTTTGTTGATTTTTATCTGTGCAATTATATCTAACGACTGGCCATCTTTGAATGAACTTAAAAGTTTCTGCTTATCTGTATCGGTGAGTTTTTCAAAAAGTATAGCGAGTAAAATCGAAAACCCTCGAATTTCTATATCTCCGTTTTTTCCAAAATAATCACTTAAGTCATCTTTGATTTGATAAGCAATTCCAATATAATGGCTGAATTTGTCAAGGATAGAAAGCGTTTTCTTGTCGGCTCCGCCAACTGTTGCACCAAGCAAAAGAGCAACCTTAAAAGCCGCTGAAGTCTTGTTCTCAAAAACTTTTAATGTATCAGCTACAGAGAGAATTTTTCCTTGTCTGGTTGCATAGAGTTCGGCCCCTTGTCCAATGGATAGTTCGTGGTGACCTCGAGAAACAATAAGCATACAATCACGGATTACTTCAGAAGAAAGCTCACTTTCAGCGATTAGCCTATAACCTTCGCCAACAAGCAAATCTCCCGTGTTTATCGCAATTGGAATACCATATTCAGCATGTATAGTCTCCTTCCCGTAGCGCGTATCGTCATTGTCCTCAATATCATCGTGGATTAGCGATGCTTTGTGAAAACACTCAACAGAAATGGCAATTCGGTTTGCTACTGTTTGATTATAGGACTTACAAAAGGCATCGTAAGCTAACATTGCAAGAAATGGTCGAAAGCGATTTCCTCCAAGTAAAAATGATTTAAGGGCTATTTTTTCGGTTTTATCAGAATCGTAACCAAGAATATCCGAAAGGGTGTTTCTGTTAAAAATTGAGTCGATTTTAGCCCTTACTTGTTCGAAATTGAGCAGATGAATATCGGTAGCCTCATTCAGATTAAAGATTTCTTCCCTTATCCATTCCGAATCGGCAAGAGTATCCTTACAACCACAGGTTAACAAAGGAATACCTATTCCTGGGACAGAATATTTCTCAACGGAAATAAAAAGTTTTTGAAGAACCTCCATACATCCAACACCAATAACAGCATCAATTGTACCACTCTCGATGAGTTGTGCTGTAACAGTTGTTCCATCCGTTACCAGCACTTGGTAACCAAGTTTTTCGGCCTCTCTTATAAAGAAAGAAATATTGCACTCTCCACAATCCTTGCAAAGTAATCCGAACTCATCGCTTTCGGCTTTGCAAAGGTTGCTGTTTCTTAAACATTGGGGAAGCATTAAAACCCTTCGGTTAAAGGGTATTGATCCAACAACATCCCGCCAAATCGCATTTCCGCAACAGACCATGGTAAAGGCTGCATATCTCTCGTCCCATCTGTTTTTTTCAACCAGTTGCTTAGCAAACTCAAAGAGACCTTCGTAAGATACAGGAGGAATTACAGAATTGTTTTTAAAAAACTCCTCTACCTTACCGCGAATTTCGGCCCTTGTCTCTTTGACTTCTGGTACAACTAGGTTTAATTCGTCAATGCTCATCTCTCACAACGTTTAACCATAAGCTCCTAAACCAAAAAAAGCACGTTTTTTTGCCACCCGATAAATCCAACTTTTTTCTGGAATCTGCTTACACGATCCATGGCTACATATTTTTGGGGAATTTGCCAATTGTTCAAGATAGTTTGCTCGGTTTGATGTATTAAAAGCGAAATGATCTGAAGCAAAGTCTTTCAGCCACAATGGATCTTCCATTAAAATACAACCTTTTGTTTTCTGAGAAATTTCTCTTTTAAAATCTTTTAGAAATTTTGAATCTTCATAGCTCGATTTCATACTTTTCCCATCAAGCCATTCACACGAAAGCTGAATTACTGGGCAAGGCTCAATATAACCCGATGGGTTAATATGATGGCTCAACCCCTCGGCTGCAGGGCAGAACGGCTCACCGTTAGCTCCCCAGTATGAGTCGATTAGTACAATTGGGTATTTCTTTCTCCCCTCTACCAAAAATGTTCTCAAGCGCAATATCTCTTCTTGGCTCAAAGCCAAGTCGTAGCAAGGATTTTCTCCCGATGGACGATAGATGTAATACCAAAGGTAAATTACCCCTTTGTTGTGAAGTATATTTATAAACTCCTCGGAAAGCGCCATCTCGATATTTGACTTGCAAACGCTAATCGCAACACCTGTTACAAGTTTGTTTTTGGTAGCTGTATCAACTGCCTGAAGAGTCCTTTGGTAGACATGGTTTCCTCCCCTACGGGTATCAGCAACCGTTTCATTCCCTTCGAAGCTGATTAGAGGTGTAACATTAGCAACCTCTCGAAGCTCTTGGGCAATCTTATCGTTAAGCAAAGTTCCGTTTGTAAAAAGTTGGAAGTAGCAATCGGGATGGGAACGAAAGATATTTAATAGTTGTTTGTACATTAAAGGCTCACCTCCCAAAATACCAAAGAAGTACGAACCGTACTTTTTACTTTCTTCGATAATTCTATTTACCTGTTCAAGATCTAAGTTAGAAGATTTTTCCCCTCTGGTTACCCAGCATCCTTGGCAGCGGAGGTTACAATCATTGGTAACAGAAATAAACTGAAATGCAGGAAACATTTCACCTCTTTTCTTTCTTTTCTGAAATTTGCTAAATCCACGCAAACCCTTTATTCCGAAATTATAGATAAACTTTCTCCTACACCGCGAATCCGTTCGTAATATGTTTTTTAGAATTGACATCTATTTGATTAAAAGATAAAATTAGGTTCAAACCCCTCATTATTTATTCTACATTTTTCAATTATTCTTAGCCTTGTCTCTTTCCTCAAGAGCTTTCTTCATTGCTTCCTCACGAATAATTGATTGCCGTTTAACCTTACGCAGTTCGAGCGCCTTGTAGATATCGCTTCCAAGAATCGATTTCAAATCCTGTTGCTGACGTTGCAGCTCTGCAGTTTCATCAATTGAATCTGAGCCACTAATAGCACCACCCATTTTATACTTTGGAAAGATGATTGCTGTGTGTGGACAAATGCGTGCGCAGGCAGGGCAATTATTTTTACAACCTTTTGGATTTACAACAATTACTTTTCCTTCTTGTTTTTCATAAACTCCAAAAAGACAGAAATCGGCGCATTGGCCACATGCCGTGCACCGATCGTAATCAATTACAGGATACCACGAAGGCCAATCTGGATCGCTAATGTGCTCAGTTTGAATAGATGGCTCATCATTGCTGAAGGCTTTTAGATTGACTAATACCTCGTCAACGGGTGTTTCGCGTAAGTTGAGAAAAGTTAAATTCTCAAGATTGCCAATGGTCTCAGCGTAATCAAGAAGTTTTTTTACAGCACGAGGATGACACGCAATCACAAGAGTTTGGTGGGTGGGTGAAAAAATCTTTTTTACCGATTGTTTTTCAGTTGCACAAAGGCCACAAAGGTCTGATATATGAATTGCATCAACTTTTTCGTCATAAAGAAACTTTGATATTGTTTCTTTTATTTCTTTGCTAACAATCTCCCCCCCACAGTTACAGTATAATACTTTTTTATTCATTTAACAGTTAAAATATTGAATATAAATTTTAAGATAATAATGGTACAAGTTTAGCACTTTATTCACTTAGATACAACTTGTTTCCACTTGGTTTAATTGTTGAATTTTAGTTTCTTTTCTTAGATTTGCAGCTTACTTTCAAAACCCATATATGCTTTTACTAAGGATAGGAATAGTTGTATTGATAATTGCTATTATTCAGGAACATGTGCTAGCTCAAAAGGAAGATTCTCTAACTATTAAGAATAATCATCATCAACATTTTGTAAGGTCACTTATATTTCCCGCTTCTCTTTGTGTAGCAGGGGTTATAGTTAAAGAAACATCTTTTAGGAAGGATTTTCAAGAAGATATCCAAAAAGCAAATTGGCATTTCAATACCCATATTGATGATTATACACAATATGTTCCAATGGTAGAGCTATTAACGGCCGATCTATGCTATTCAAAATCGAAAAACGAAATTTTTCAGCAGGCAAAAAATTTGGCTATTTCTCAGCTGTTGACGGGAATTATAGTAACCGCACTTAAAGTTACAACAAATGTAACTCGTCCTGATGGAATGCCACATTCATTTCCTTCTGGTCATACCTCATATGCATTTACAGGTGCTACAGCGCTTTATCTAGAGTATAAAGATTCAAATCAGATGATTGCTTATAGTGGTTTTGGTTTTTCCACTGCAACGGGAATGCTTAGGGTTATAAATAATAGGCATTGGATTTCGGATGTTTTGGTTGGTGCGGGTATAGGAATGCTCACTACAAAATTAACTTGGTATGTTAACCCTTTCAGCAATTGGAAACCATTTAAAAGTAAGAATATTGCTGTTTATCCCTATGTAAATGGATTGAATCAGAGTGCGGGAATAAGTTTTGTTTTTTGATAATTGATAATTCAAAAAAAGAGGGTTGAAAACCCTCCTTTCTATTAAAGTGTATTTGAGTATTTTATTAAAGTAATTAAATCTGACTCATTTTTTAAGGAGATTTTATTTTCTTTTATGTATTTTGAAATTAGAGCCTCGTTGTTTCCGAATGCCGATATCAGATTTTTACCCCTTTTTTCAATTTCTATTATACTATCACCAATTTTTGCATAGTACTTCATTTTATGTACTATTTGGTCATTTTTATTCCCTGAATTAAGAGCAAGATTAAAATTGGCTGGGAGAATAACAATATAATGATATTTGAGAAGGCATGATTTCCCGTTACTCAATACTTCAAAATAATTTTTCTTTAGTTTGCTATCTTCAGTATATGTTAAGTATTTAAAAATTCGTCTACCCATAATTATTTCATTTAATCCTTCTGGCGCTCCAATAGCATAAGTTTTTTCCTCATATTGGTATTGCATTTCTCCTTTAAGCACATTTAAACGAAGACTAATAGAAGGAATAGTATCACCATTCTTTAAAATGATTGATCCAGTTTGCCATTCCTCGTTCAGATATGGAGAACCTTCCAAATTTATTGGTTTATCTTTTATTATAATCTTGTTTTCTCCTGGGGGTAATTCAAATCTATAGGACTGTGAAAATGAAATAGTATAGGATGCCATGATAATAATTGTAAAAAGAAATAGTTTTTTCATATGGTTTGTTTTAAAAGGGTTTCGTTTGAAAAAACAAAAATTATACCAACATCTTTTTTTTAAAACATTTGGAGTTAAGTATATTTATACAATTGCTTTAGATCCAAAACGAATTAAGTTTTAAAATTTTGGTTATACATGTAGCATGAAAAAAGGGGATCTAAAGCATAGATCCCCTTTTTATATTTAGAATAATAGGATTATATAAGAGTATTTGAATATATTATCAAAGAAACTAAATCTCCTTCGTTTTTAAAAGATATTTTATTGTCCTTTATATATTTTGAAATTAAGGGCTCTTTTTCTCCAAAGGAAGAAATGAATTTTTTCCCTCTTTTGTCAATTTCAACTATTTTATCACCAATTTTTGCGTAGTACTTTTTCTTAATAGTGATTTGGTCATTCTTATTTCCTGAATTTAGTTGAACGTTAAAGTTCGCAGGCAAAATTTCGGGATAATAATTGATTAAAAGCGATACTTTGCCGTCGTATATTTCTTCGAAATAGCCTTTCTTCGGAGTTCCCTTTTCCTCATAGCTTAAGAAAACAAATGAACTTCTTCCTACTTTAATAAACTTTACGCCTTCGGGAGCTCCAATAGCGTAAGTTTTTTCCTTATGAAGGAATTGCATTTCGTTTTTGTAAACATTTAAGCGAAGCTTAATAGTAGGAATAGTATCCCCATTATTCATAAAGATTGAACCATCTTCCCAACTTTCATTTAAGAAAGGAGAGCCGTCTAGATTTGCAGGTGCATTCTGATTGATAATTTTGTTTTGTCCAGGAGGTAACTCTAGTCTATAAACAGCATCATAAACTACTGGCGTTGAACCTGTACTATTTTGAGCAAAAGCGCAGAAAATAGTTTGAGATAATAAGAAAGTTAATAAAAGAACACGTTTCATTTTTAAAAAGGATTAATTGTTAAATGATTTTCCATTAGATTCTAATAGTTATAAATGGATTAAAGAATTCAAAGTTAATTCTTACAGAACACAAAATTTTTTTAACCCTACATGTTCTGTAACATCTAAATGCGAGTATATTAACGCGTTGTACGAACGTTTGATAAATTAGAAAAATAAAATCAATATCAAAGCCAAGGAGATGAACTTATCGATTCATCAGGAATAAAATCAGCGTAATTCAAAGCAACCAAATCAAGCAAATTTAAGAGTTCTTCAGGATCGGTTGAGGTTACAAGCTTTAATCTCATTTCTTTAAAGTGGGGTAAACCTTTAAAATAGCTAGTAAGATGTCGGCGTAACTCAAATATTCCAGTTTTTCCCCCTTTAACTTCTATGGACTTTTTTAGATGGTATTTTGCGAGGTCAACCTTTTCGGGGATAGAAAATGGCTTTAGCTTTTCGCCTGTATCTAAAAAATGTTTAATCTCCTTAAAAATCCAAGGGCGTCCATAGGTAGCTCTTCCTATCATTATACCATCAACACCATACTGCTCAAATGCAAGTTTGGCTTTTTCTGGACTAACAATGTCTCCGTTTCCAATAATTGGTATAATCATTCTTGGGTTGTTTTTTACTTCCCCAATTAATGTCCAATCTGCTTCTCCCTTGTAAAGCTGAGAGCGAGTTCTGCCATGTATAGTTAATGCTTTAATACCCACATCCTGTAATTGTTCGGCAATTACAACTATATTTTTAGAGTTTTCGTCCCACCCCAATCTGGTTTTTACGGTTACTGGAATGTTAGTTGCATTTACAATCTGACGGGTCATTTCAACCATTTTGGGAACATCTCGCATTATTCCTGATCCTGCCCCTCGGTTGGCAATTTTTTTAACAGGGCATCCAAAGTTTATATCAATAACATCTGGGTTTGCTGCAGTAGCAACTCGTGTTGCTTCAACCATGCTATCGATTTCGTGACCGTATAATTGGATTCCTATAGGGCGTTCATAATCGAAAATATCAAGCTTGGCAACGCTGGTTTTGGCGTCCCGAATTAGCCCATCGGCATTAATAAACTCGGTGTACATCATGTCTGCACCGAATCGTTTACAGAGTATTCGAAACGATGGATCGGTAACATCCTCCATTGGAGCCAAAAACAGAGGTCTATAGCCTAAATCTAAATTTCCAATTTTCAATATTTACTTGGTTTAATCGCACACAAAAATACACACTTCCGAAACCTATCCAAACCCTTTAACTATATTTGCCGTTTCTGGTAAATAAAATTGATAACAATGCTTTCAACCTATTTTAGAGAATCTTCACCAGTAATGAAAATAGTAATTACGCTTCTGTTTTGTTTGACAGGGTTATTACTTTTCATGTTTATTGGTTCATTAGTTGTTTTTTCAATCTACGGAACAGCTGCGTTATCCTACCTTTCAAACCCTAATCCAACAACTCATGAGGCAATAGTTTCGCTCAAGATTTTGCAGATAAGCCAAGCCATAGGGTTATTTATTGTTCCAAGTTATCTCCTTGCACACTACTTTTCTTCCAAACCATTTAAATACTTAGGATTTAATCGAATTAACTTAAACCTTATTTTTTTAGTTACAATTACAATCATAGTTGCATTCCCTGCAATTAATCTTTTTGCATCGCTCAACGAGCTGGTTAAATTACCTCATTGGATGAACGAAATGGAGGGAAAAGCGCAGTCCTTAACTAAAGCTTTTATGACTGTTAGTGGTTTTGGAGGGCTTCTGGTTAATTTTATAATGATAGCGATTCTTCCTGCTCTAGGAGAGGAACTATTATTCCGAGGGATAATTCAAAAACTTTTTTCTGAAATAACAGGAAAGGTTGTATGGGGTATTATTATTTCTGCCTTACTGTTTAGTTTTATGCACCTTCAGTTCCAAGGGTTTTTACCTCGATTTGCATTGGGAGTGCTTTTCGGTTTTTTTTATGTTTGGTCTGGTTCATTATGGTTACCAATAATTGCTCATTTTATCAATAACTCAATTGCAATCATCGGATATACTATGATATACAAGGGTGATTTATCTTCAGAAGCAGAAAACATCGGCGGTTTATCCGTGATGTGGCCTTTGGGTATAATGAGTCTTGCACTTGTTTTTATGCTTCTCTTGAAAATAAAGGGCGAAGGTTTAAGGGTTAACAAAATCGAATAGGCTTCGTTCTAAAAGTTGTAATCCTTTTAGCTCGTTTTTCCTGTAAACATAAACCAAACCATAGTCGGTACACTTTTCCCGTTTAAGGTCATCTGGTAAATCCTTAAATGATGCCTCAACTTCATTCCAAATATTTAAAATAATCTCATCAGCCTTTTCGCGAAGTGCATCGAGTTCGTTGAGCATTCTTTGGGTGTTCTGTTGAAGTATTTTCTGATGGTTATAAGATTCAACAAAATTCTCATAACGAACCTTTACAACAGCAATCGTAGGGTTGGTGATTGGCTGTTGTGAATTCATTATACGTTTTGCCTCACCATCTATTATTTTTTTGCCCCATTCTATCAAGTCTTTTTCAGTACTGAGTGCAGGAACTTTTTGTTCATCAATATCCATTCCGTAAAGTGTTCTTGTTTTCTCAGGAAGTTCACCACGAGCAATTGCCATGTTTACTACCTGAATAAAATGGGAAAGGTAGAGTTTAGCCTTTTTTGTATGAACAATATAATCCTTACTTTTTTCAACCTGAATATTATAGGCCGCTTTATAGTTTATCATTGCTTTTTCAAACGAGTTGATAAAGAGTTCGATTTTTGCAAAAGTGCTTTGCGAGAATGCTAGTTTAAACGGAGGGAGGTCTTTCCCCTTTTTGTAAGCCACAGAAAGAGCTTTAATTCTCGCTGCATCTGTATTGGGTAAACGGCGGTAAGGCATGGCGGAGGGTTTTGGTTGTTAGTTAGCTGTTGATAACATGCGAATATAACAATTGATTTCAAAAAAACAACACCCTTCGTAATCTACTTTGATAGATATTTTCTATTGACTTTAAATAAGTTGAGATTACGAACGCTAAAATTTGAGTTTGAAATTTATTCCATTCTCATTTTTGATGCTTATTAACAGGTTTTCGAATTTATGAGACTAAAAAATTCTACATTTGGAAAATTTTTTAAAAAAACATTCTCAAATAATTTCATCTTATGTACGGCAAAATAAAAGAAGATTTAAAGCATCAGCTTGAATCAATTACCAACGAAGGTCTTTATAAGACAGAACGAATTATTACAACTCCCCAGCGTGTTGAAATAAAAGCAAATGGAAAGGATGTTCTCAATTTTTGTGCAAACAACTATCTAGGCCTTTCTTCACATCCAAGGGTTATTGCTGCTGCAAATAAAGCAATGGTAGAATATGGCTTTGGAATGTCTTCTGTAAGATTTATCTGCGGAACACAGAGCATTCATAAGGAATTAGAAAAGAAGTTAAGCCAATTTCTTGGAACAGAAGATACAATTCTATATTCATCTGCATTTGATGCAAACGGAGGAATTTTTGAACCAATCTTAGGTGAACAGGATGCCATTATTTCTGATGAACTTAACCATGCTTCAATTATTGATGGGGTTAGACTTTGTAAGGCAAAACGCTTTAGGTATAAAAATAACGACATGGCTGACCTTGAAGAGGTGCTTCAGGATGCAAGTGAATGTAGATACAAAATGATTGTTACCGATGGCGTTTTCTCAATGGATGGCATTATTGCTCAAGTTGATAAGGTTTGCGATTTGGCCGATAAGTACAATGCAATGGTAATGGTAGACGATTCTCACGCAACTGGTTTTGTTGGAAGAACAGGTCGTGGTACTTCCGAATACTGCAATGCGATGGGTCGTGTGGATATTATTTCTACTACATTTGGTAAGGCTCTTGGAGGAGCTTCGGGTGGTTGTATTTCTGGACGTAAGGAAATTGTTGAGATGCTCCGTCAGCGTTCACGCCCATACCTTTTCTCAAACTCACTTGCCCCAGCAATTGCAGGTGCAACACTTGAGGTTCTAAATATGTTATCAGAAACTACAGAACTTCGCGATAAACTTTACGAAAGCACCCAACTCTTCAGAAAAGGGATGACTGAAGCAGGTTTTAAAATTGTTCCAGGCGTTCACTCAATTGTTCCTGTACTATTTGGACATCTTCCAAATGATGCAAAACTTTCACAAGAATTTGCAAATGCACTTCTTGATGAAGGAATCTATGTTACCGGTTTTTACTACCCAGTGGTTCCAAAAGGAAAATCAAGAATTAGAGTTCAAATTAGTGCCGCTCATACCAAGGAGCAAGTTGAGTTTGCAATTCAAAAATTCACCAAAGTTGGTAAAAAGTTAGGAGCTATCTAATTATAGTACATATTTCATAAATGCCCCTTGAAATTATAGCAAGGGGCTTTTTTTATTCCCTTTTGCATTCAAACGTTTGTATTATATAACCAATATTTCTATATTTGGTAACGAGAGATTGATAGCGGCATAAGAACTCGCACAGGTTGATTTGTTGTGGCCGATAAAGGATCAAAGATTGAAATAAAAGCCTTTTTATTACATCTGCCTTTATTATTCTATAACATTCTAATACAATCTACTATGTCGCACATTGGATCCTACGATTCCAGGGTTAAAGACTTCGACTGGAGTGTTTCCGAAAAAGAGCTTGATTATAAACAGGGAGATATCATCAACATTGGATGGTATTGTACCGATCGTATTTGCCAAATGGGTAAAGCAGATAAAACGGCATTGATTTGGGAGGGGATGAGTGGCGAAGAGAAACGGTACACCTACAATGATATTCGAGTTGCTTCAAACACAATAGGACAATTTCTCCGTGATATTGGGATAAAACCTGAGGATCGGGTTTGCCTGTTTATGGATAAAATCCCCGAACTGTACCTCGGATTTTTAGGTATTCTGAAAATTGGGGCTATTGCTCAACCCTTATTCTCTGCATTTGGCGACGAATCGCTATTTATTCGATTGGAAAATGCACAAACACGAGCAATAATCACTCAAAAAAAGCACGCGCCAAAGGTTCGAAAGATCATCGATAAGATGCCTTTTGTTGAGTTTATCATTATTGTTGATCACGATTCATGTAAACCCCTTGGAGAAAAGGAGCTATCGTTTGAACTTGAAAAATCTCCTAAGATTGATAAGTTTGAAATCTATCCAACTAAAGCAGAATCTCCCTCGGTACTTCATTATACATCAGGAACTACAGGGCAACCAAAGGGTGTAAAACATGTCCATTACTCTTTAATATCTCAATATTTAACGGCAAAATGGGTTCTTGATCTTCAGGATGATGATATCTACTGGTGTACTGCCGATCCGGGGTGGGTAACAGGTACATCTTACGGAATTATTGGTGCATTCAGCAACGGGGTAACTCAATGTGTATTAGATGCAGGATTTTCGGCCGAGGCCTGGTATCGATTTATCGAGAAGCATAGAGTTAGCATGTGGTACTCAGCTCCAACAGCAATTCGCTCGCTCATGAAAGCCGGGGATGAAATAATCAAGAAGTTCGAGCTATCGTGCCTTCGCCACCTTGCAAGTGTAGGCGAACCCCTTAATTCAGAAGCAGTAATTTGGTCAGAAAAGGTATTTGGGAAAGCATTTCTCGATACATACTGGCAAACCGAAACAGGATCGATTATGATTACCAACTTCCCTGGAATGAAAATCAAACCGGGTTCAATGGGTAAACCTTTCCCTGGAATTATAGCAACAGTTGTAGATCCTGAAAAATACGAACCATTCACAGAAACAGGGAAAATTGGACTTATTGCAATTAAGCCTGGATGGCCAGCAATGATGAGAACCTACTGGAATAATGAGGAGACTTACCAAAAGAAATTAAAAAATGGATGGTATCTTCCCGGCGATCGCTCAAGCATTGATAGCGAAGGCTACTTCTGGTTTGTTGGCCGAGATGATGATGTAATTAATACCGGAGGACATCTTGTTAGCCCATTCGAGGTTGAGTCGGCCCTCTTGGAACATCCTTCAATTGCAGAATCTGCCGTGGTTTCAAAACCCGATTTTGTGAATATGGAAGTGGTTAAAGCTTTTGTAACCCTTAAACCAGGATTTAATGCTGATAAAGACTTAGAGCTAGACATCATGAACTTTGTAAGAAAGAAACTTTCATCTCTTGCAATGCCACAAGAAATAGAATTTGCCGATTCTTTACCCAAAACTCGAAGTGGAAAAATTATGCGTCGTATTCTAAAAGCGAAAGAGTGGGGTGAGGAAATTGGTGACACATCAACTCTGGAAAATGATTGATAAAATAACTTAAATAATAGGAGAATAGCACTATGGAAGATATGAAAGAAATTATTAAAAACTATGTGATTAAGGAGTATGTTGAAGATGATACTGTAATTGGTTTTGATACGCCACTAATTTCTGGCGGTATTGTGGATTCTTTCTCAATGGTATCGCTAAAACGATTCCTTGAGAATAAATACAATATCTCGATTCCCGATGATAAAGCAACACCCGAAGCTTTCGATTCTGTAAATAAAATAGTGAAACTAGTAAACGAATTTATTAAATAAGTACTACTATGGCATATTCAGATAAAACACGAGGAATGTACAGCGAAATCCTTACAGGAGTTAAGGAGGCTGGACTATACAAGCAGGAGCGATACATACATTCTGCACAAGCCGCCGATATTGAAGTAGAGTTTCCAAGTGGAGCCTCTATTAAAAAGGTTATCAATATCTGCTCTAATAATTATTTGGGTTTATCGAGCCATCCAGAGGTAGTAAAAGCTGCTCATGCTGGTCTCGATTCCCATGGTTATGGAATGTCTTCTGTGCGTTTTATTTGCGGAACGCAAGATATCCATAGGCAATTGGAGAATATGGTCACTAAATTTCTAGGAACCGAGGATACAATTTTGTTTCCATCGTGCATGGATGCGAATGCTGGTGTTTTCGAGGCAGTACTCACAAAGGACGATGTGATGATATCTGACCGTTTAGTGCATGCTTCAATCGTTGATGGTATTCGCTTATGTAGCGCAACCCACGATACTTTTAAGCATTCTGATATGGAGCATCTGGAAGAAAAGCTCCAATTGCATAATGATAAGCGTTTAAAAATGGTTATCACGGATGGCGTTTTTTCAATGGATGGCGATACTGCAAAGCTCGACGAAATGGTTGCACTTTGTGAAAAGTATGATGCTCTTCTTTTTGTAGACGATTCTCATGCAAGTGGGTTTATTGGAAAAACAGGTAGAGGTACGCACGAAAAATGCGGGGTAATGGGCAAAATAGATATTATCACAACAACCTTTGGTAAAGGACTAGGAGGTGCTTCTGGCGGTTGTGTATCAGGAAGAAAAGAATTGGTTGAGATGTGCCGTCAAAAGGCTCGTCCATACCTGTTCTCAAATACAATTGCACCTCCCATAATTGCTGGTGTAATAAAAGTTTTAGAAATTTTATCAGCTTCTACTGATAGGCGAGATAAGCTTGAAAAGAATACCGAGTTTTGGCGCAAAGGTTTAATTGATGCTGGATTAATCATTAAGGAGGGGGACACACCAATTGTTCCTTTAATGCTTTTCAATGCAAAGCTATCGCAAGATTTTTCAAGAGAACTTTACGATGAGGGTATATATGCAATCGGATTCTTCTTCCCTGTAGTACCTCAGGGACAAGCACGTATTAGAACCCAAATTTCTGCTGGGCACGAGAAACATCATCTCGAAAAAGCATTAGATGCTTTTAGAAAAGTAGGTAGGAAGTACGATATTCTTGGGAAAACGAAGCAGGAAATTATTGATAGGTACGGAATGTAAATTATCTTAATATTGATTTATTTGAGCCTAACGTATGATATGTTAGGCTTTTTTATTAATCGAAGTGATAAATTGAAAGTATTGTAACATTCAGATATTCAGTTAAATAAAATACATATTTAATTTTATAATACGATTGATCTTTCAAGTTTGTGATTAAATGCAAAAAAATATAGATTATATCTTATAAAATAGTTCGTTTTTAAAATATAACTATCCCAAAAGCCAAATAATTCAAAACATTTTATAAATCGCAACAAGGTTTCAATTTGTAGCTAGTAAAAAAATAGCTACCATATTGACTCATATACTGTATCCGCATAAATTGCCACACAATGAAACAATTTTTATTTATTCATAAACCCCCATGTTTTTAAATCTTATGTAACCTCAACACGACCACTAACTTTCCTTTTTTATAAAACCTAAACTAACCCTAAAAAAAACTAACTATGAAAAGAGTTTTACAAATTGTCTTTATGTTCTGTGTAATATTTGCAGGGCTAATGATTAATGAATCGCGGGGTGTTACCGCATACCCATACCCCGTAAAAGTGAATCAACCCGATGGAACAACAATTACCGTTATTCTAAAAGGTGATGAGCATGTGAAATGGGCGCAAACCCTCGACGGGTACTCCATTATGCGTAATAGCAAAGGTGTTTTTGAGTATGCCACACAAGATAGTAGAGGTGATATGATCCCTTCTGGTATCAGTGTAAGTGAAATTTCTTCAAGGAAATCTGCCGAACTTAACCTTTTAGCAAAAACCCCTAAAGGTTTACTATATAGCAAGAGCCAGGTTTCAATGATGAAAAGTATTTATGCAATTAAAGCGGCTGAGAGTCTTAAAGCGTTCCCAACAACAGGATCAAGAAAACTTGTATGTATTTTAATGGGATTTAAGGATAAAGCATTTACGAAGACCCAATCTGATTTCAACAATCTTTATAACCAAGTTGGATATACTACTGGTGGAGCAACGGGTAGTGTAAAAGATTTTTATTCAGAAAACTCGTATGGTCAATTTGATTTGACTGTTACTGTTGCCGGACCTTATACTGCAGCCAATAATATGAGTTACTATGGTGCAAATGATGCTTCTGGTTACGATGTTAATCCTCGCGCACTTGTATCTGAAGCAATTAATGCAGCTGATGCATCGGTTAACTTTGCCGATTTCGATAATGATGGTGATGGTACCGTTGATGGTGTTTATATTATTTATGCTGGTTATGGTGAGGAAGCAGGCGCAAGTGCAGATTGTATTTGGGCGCACGCTTGGAGTCTTGCTACAGCAGTAACAAAAGACGGTAAATCAATTAGCAAATACTCATGTTCAGCTGAACTTAGTGGTAGTTCAGGCTCAACAATTACTGCAATAGGTGTTATTTGTCATGAGTTTGGTCACGTTCTTGGAGCTCCAGACTACTATGATGTTGATTACTCAACTGGTGGTCAGTTTGATGGAACAGGAGATTGGGACCTAATGGCTGCTGGTTCATGGAATAATAATGGTATTACTCCAGCTAGCCATAATGCATATACAAAAGTTTATGTATACGGTTGGGCAACAGCAACAGAATTAACTTCAGCTCAAAATGTAACTGTAGCTAATGCTGAGACAAATAAGAGTTTTTATAGAATAAACTCAACTACAACAAATGAGTTTTGGTTATTGGAAAACCGTCAGTTAACCGGTTTTGATGCATATCTTCCTGGTCATGGTTTGATTATTTATCATGCTCACAGTGGATTGACTTCTGCAATTGCAAGCGCAAATATTAATGCAACATATCCACAAAAATTCTACCCAGTTTGTGCTAATGCAACAACAAACCCTGGCTCAACCGCTAGTACTTATGGAACAATAAATGGTGGTGGTTGCCCTTTCCCTGGTACAGGTGCAAAAACATCATTTACTGATGCAACTACTCCAAACATGAAATCTTGGGCTGGTGCTAATACTGCAAAACCTATTACCAGTATTGTTGAAAACACAACAGCCAAAACGATTACATTCAGCTTTATGGGTGGTTCTGTTACTCCTACTGCACCAACAGCAACAACCGTTGCTGCTTCTGGTATTTCAACAACAGGAGCTACATTGAATGGAACTGTTAATGCTAATAATGCATCAACAACTATTACATTTGAGTATGGTACAACAACTAGCTATGGAAGCACAGTAAATGGAACACCAAATACATTAACTGGTGCAACATCAACAAGTATAACTGCTGCTTTAACTGGATTAACTGCAAACACAACTTACAATTATAGAATTAAAGCGGTTAACTCAGTTGGTACTACCTACGGTAGCAATATGACTTTCACCACTTCTGCAACATCTACATCTTTGACTCTTCCTGTAACTGAAAATTTTGCTTCTTCATCACTTCCTACAGGTTGGACAACTCAAAATACTGGGACAAGTATTACCGAGCGTTGGAGCATGTCGAACACTGCCAATGCTGGTGGAACTGCTTATGAGCTAAAATGTACTTATCAAAATGTTAGCCCAGCAACTACAAGAATTATTACTCCTGCGGTGAACACTGTTGGTGTAAGTTCAGTTACCTTCTCGTTCAAACATATGCTTGATGCATACAGCACTGGTGTAACTCTAAGGGTACAAACCTCGAATGACAAGTCAACCTGGACAAATACAACCTGGTCTGCTGCAACATCAAGTACAAATATTTCTGCAGCAACCGTGAACGTAACTGTTACCACCAACCTGAACTCAGAAACAACTTACTTCGCGCTGGTAGCTGATGGTAATCTGTATAACATTGACTACTGGTATATCGATAATATCTCGATTACAAGCGGTTCTTCAACAACTACCCCAACCGTTACCACAACCGCAGCTTCAAGCATTACTGCAAGTTCTGCAACAAGCGGTGGAAATGTTACTGCTGATGGTGGTGCATCTGTTACCGAAAGAGGTATTTGCTATGCAACAACAGCAAACCCAACCACATCAAACTCAAAGGTTGCTAGTGGAACGGGCACGGGTTCATATACAGCAAGCATGACCGGGTTAACAGCTAATACCACTTACTACGTAAGAGCATACGCTATCAACTCAAATGGAACAGCTTATGGTTCACAAGTTTCCTTTACTACCTTAACAAGTGGTGGTGGCACAACTACCGATGTTACTGTTGGTACAGGTACTTCAACCCAAGGTTATCCAATTAACTGCTACTATGGTTACGAAAGAAGTGCATCAATTTACACAGCTACAGAAATTGGAAAAGTTGGATCAATAAGTAAGTTGGCTTGGTATCCTACATTAACAACATCTTATAATGTTCCAATTAAGATTTACATTAAGCAAACTACAGCTTCAACAATTACTGCAGCAACTTGGGCAAATTCAATTTCAGGAGCAACCCTTGTTTATAGTGGCACTATGGCAGGAACAACAGCGGGTGCTTGGAAGGAATTTAGTTTGACAACTGCATTTAATTTCACAGGAGGTACAAGCAACCTAATGGTACTTGTTGAAACTAACTATGGCGGTACTGGTGCTGGTACAAGTACTGGTGCAAAAGTTCGTTACACATCAGCAACAAGCAAGCATATGTACATTAGAGCCGATAATTCTGCACCAACAGGTACAGGTACTGTAACAAGTTATCGTCCAAATATTAAGATAACGATCACTACTTCATCTGGTTCGATTAATAATGAGATGAATAATCCAGAAATTGAAAACGTTACTTTAAGCGTTTATCCTAATCCGACAAAAGATAAGATAACTGTTGAAAGCACAGGAGAAATTAAGTCTATTGAACTTTTCTCTATTACTGGTGCAAAGGTTTATTCAATGAAGGACATTTCGAATAGCGCTTCAAATGAAGTTGATTTATCACAATTCCAAAATGGAATGTACATTTTGGTAATTAACGACGGATCAAAACGTCATACTATGAAAGTTATTAAGCAATAATAACCGCCTTATATCGATTAAGAACCCGCGAGAAATCGTGGGTTCTTTTTTTGTTGAAAAAAAAGTTGCCTTAAACTTTTTTGATTTTAATTTGTCTATTGTAAAAAACGATATTATTAACGCTTGATAAACTTTCTTCAGATGAAAAAATCCATTATTACTACCATTTTTCTTCTTGCGTCACTAGTATTATTTGCACAAGAAAAGGCTAATGTGTACAATCCGAGTGCAGATGCTAAGGGAGATTTAAAAACTGCCATTGCTAAAGCAAAAGCAGAGAAAAAGCATGTTCTAATTCAAGTTGGTGGGAACTGGTGTCCATGGTGTATAAAGTTTCACAAAATGGCAACTACAGATGTAAAAATTGACTCTACAATCAAAGCGGATTACGTATATCTTCTTCTAAACTATAGCAAGGAGAATAAGAACCTAGATGTATTAAAGACTCTTCAATACCCACAGCGCTTTGGATTCCCTGTTTTCGTTATTCTTGATGGGGATGGAAAGGTACTACATACACAAGACTCAGGATTATTAGAGCTAGATAAAGGTTACGATCCCAAAAAGGTGTTGACCTTTTTGAAACAATGGAATGTAAAGGCACTTGACCCAAAGAACTATCCCGATAAATAGTTGATACTTTTGAAAAAATAAAAGAGACGAAAAATTTTTCGTCTCTTTCTTTTTTAGCCGAGCAAAATTATGCTGGCTTGGCCGAAAATCTTATCCTAAAAGTTAGTCGGCAAAGTATGCTCCGTTGGGTCCAATTCCGACAGAATATGATCCTAAAAGTTCTCCAGATGAGCTATAAGTTTTTAGCGTTCCTGATGTTGTAAACGAGGGTGATTGTAGTGCATAGATAACACCATTACTTGGATCAACATTAAAGCCGTAAAAATAGTCGTTGATTAAAGGCGAAGAGGTTTTAACAGTTGCATCTATTGATATTGAAAAGATTCCGCTAGTACCCCAATCTCCTCCATAGTATAAAACATCACCTGTTGTATTAATTTCCAATAAAGATGGATGGTATGTTTCACCAAGGCTAATAGTTGTTTCAATCTCATTTGATGATGGATTGATTCTTACTAGTTGAGACTCCGTTTGT
>Ga0209099_1001674_pt1 | contig 21480 bp, 13 predicted proteins | sample AD_JPNHW2_MetaG_FD_184430 | JGI IMG/M metagenome (GOLD analysis project Ga0209099, IMG submission 184430) | Active sludge microbial communities of municipal wastewater-treating anaerobic digesters from Japan - AD_JPNHW2_MetaG (SPAdes) (version 2) | ecosystem: Engineered > Bioreactor > Anaerobic... | reverse complement strand
AAGTATAATTACCGCTCTTCCCTTCAATGGTCTTCTGAGAGAAAGAAGGGCTGACCAGCAAGAATGCGATTATTTCAATGTATAAAAAGATCCTTAACCGTTCCATATCACATTGTTATAAAGCAAAAATGGGGTAAAAATAAATTTCACAACATAGTTATACCCTTTATTGGAAAGATGGAAAAAGAATTTGGAATGCTTAAGTCAATAGTGGTTCCAGGCACTTATCGTTTCTATCGGTTTACGTGTTTTCTTCCGCGCGGGCGATGCCGGATAACCTAACGAAATCAATAAGGGGACTCTTTTCTTCCGGTCGATTTGAAGCAGCCGCTTGACCTTTTTTTCATCAAACCAACCAATGATGCAGCTCCCCAATCCCAGGTCCGCTGCCTGTAAACAAAATTGATTGGCGGCGATTCCTACATCAAGCAGGGAATATTCCTTGTCCTGGATCACGCTCCCGACCGACGATAAGATGTTTTGCTTCTCCAGAACCACAGCAACAATAATCGGTGATTCATGGGTGAATTTATTCATCCCGAGACTGGCAGCACAATCTGCAATCTGTTCTTTGAGTGGATAGTCATCGACAACGATAAACTTCCATGGTTGAGAATTATTGGCTGAAGGTGAAAGTCTGGCTGATTCAATGCACACCTGGATCTTCTCTTTTTCAACCGGTTGGTTCAGGTATTTCCTGTCACTCTGACGCTTTTTTACAAGTTCCGAAAAGTCCATATTCTATCTGTTGAACGATGAATTTTTATGAAACGTCTGATATCCGGGAGCAGGCAACAAAGAAGCTTCCGGAGAGTGCAAAGATCATAAAAAAAGGAAAAGAATGAGACGCTATTGGTTCGGAATAAATGTGTATCTTTGGTTGCTGATCCATTTACTGTTCCTCATCATTAATCAATCCCTATGAAAAAGTCTTTACTGCTCATCACCATTCTCTGGTTCTCCATGGCTGCGTCAGCCGGAGATCTGATCAAATTGAATTTCAAAGAGATCACACAAGTCAAAAAACTTTTAGCCGAAAGGCAATTGCGTGTACACTATACCAGTGACCGTTTCCTGATCGCCACGAGCGAAGCAACCATGCCCGGGGATGCACAAATCTTAAGCGCAAATGCATGGAAAGCAGGACAAAATTATTTTTTACTGTGGACTAAACCGGAACTGAAGACGGGTTACCTTTCCAAAATTGCTCCTTATATCACTATTCTCGATGAAGCTCCCGACTACCTTATTGTAGAAGTCAGCGATCAGAATGTCACCCGGCTTTTCCCCTCTGTCCATGGAGGCGTGGTGAAAATCAACCGCAACGCCAATACCACTCTTCCCTCTTCCACGACCCGGTTAACCACTCCCAAAGAGATAGATCCATTCATTACCGAAATGATGGAACAAATAAACCCCGACAGCATCTTAAACACCATTCAGCACCTTCAGGATTTTGGTACCCGGAATTGTCTCAGCGCTCAGGGAATCCAGGCACAAAATTGGATCAAAGCAAAATTTGAATCTTACGGATTGCCGGTCACCCTGCAGAACTTCACGGTCAACGGGCAAAACTCCAGCGCCAACGTGATAGCCACCATCCCGGGGACTAAATTTCCTGACCAGTACGTCGTTCTCGGAGGCCATTACGATTCTTACTCCTATTCCGGAGCTGCACCGGGCGCTGACGACAACGCAACCGGTACCGCTACAGTCCTGGAATTAGCGAGACTTCTCAGCCAATACACCTTCGACCGCACCCTGATCATGATCGCTTTTTCGGGTGAAGAGTATGGCCTCTATGGAAGCGAAGCTTACGCCACCATGGCCCAAAACCAAGGCATGAACATCCTGGGATACTTTAACACCGATATGTCGGGTTACCTTAACCCCGGGGATGAGATCCATACCGACATGATCGCTCCCGCTTCTGCATTACCACTGGTACAATTTTATCAAGATGTCGTGACGCTGTACCTCCCTGATTTCACCGTGGATGCTGGTCAGCTTTCAGGTGGTGACAGCGATCACACCTCTTTCAACAACCACGGGTACATGGGAATCTTTCCATTTGAAGACAGTCAGAACTACAGCCCATACATCCATACCTCCAACGACTTGATAGGCAACAGCGTTAACAGCATCCCCATGGTGCAGACCTTTGCCAAAGCTACCATAGCCTCGGTCCTCACCATGGCCGACATGCTTTCCGCTCCCCAGCACCTGACGGGTATCCCGGGCGACAGCAGGATCGATCTTTCATGGGACCCTATGACCGGTATGAATTATTTCAGAATATACAGAAACGGAGAAACAGCGGCGTATGACAGCACCACCGGATTCTCTTATGTGGACAGCCTTCTTACCAACGGCACACCATACACCTATTATGTAACCGGGATCGATTCAGCCACGGGCCGTGAAACCCCGAAATCGAATACCATCACCGTTAAACCCAATGTCCCAATGGTCCTGCCATTCGCCGATAACTTTGAAACAGGAGCTCCATACTGGCAATTTGAAGACACCTGGGGCGTATCCGACATGGCTTCCTACTCACCAACCCATTCCATCTCCGAAAGTCCTGCCGGTCAATACGGCGACAGTAAAGATATCTCCGCCGTTTTGGGCCCCTTCAGCCTGGCTGCTTGTTCCGAAGCCTCCTTTTCATTCTGGACCAAATACGAATTAGAAAATAATTATGATTACATGAAGGTACTGGTTTCCACTGACAACTCCAACTGGACCCAGTTGGCGCAGTATACAGGGACGCAATCAAACTGGCAACAAAAAACCTTCTCGTTGACCCCCTACCTGGGAAGCCCTGCCGTGTGGATCCGTTACCGGTTTACGAGCGATGTGAATACTACCAAACAAGGCATGTACATTGATGATTTTGCCATCAGTGCTCCAACCACCGGCTACACTGTGAGCGGCAATGTTCTCTATCCCAATGCTTCTCAGACACCGCTTCAGGGCGTTATTGTCAAACTGAAGAATTCGTCGGGTACAGTGGTAGGCACCACCACCACGAACACTTCAGGTGCCTATACTTTTACCAATGTTCCAAATGGGAATTACACCCTTGAATCACAGACTTCAAAACCATGGGATGGTGTTACAGCAGCTGATGTATTGTTATACAAAAAGCACATCATTGACGTGGAACCCCTCGAAGGCATCTTCCTCGCTTCCGGTGATGTCAATGCCTCGGGAGAACTGACCGCAATCGACGTGCTTTTAATCAGGAAGAGGATTGCAGCCGTCATCACCTCATTCCCGGCCGGCGACTGGCTCTTTAACGCTACTCCTTTTACTGTCAGCGGTAGTAACCTGACCCTCGATTTTTACGGTATCGTTTATGGCGATGCCAATGGAAATTATACTCCTGTTGCAAAATAGTGATATATATCGAGTTAATTACATACCCGCAAGGCGATTCATTGCTTTGCGGGTATTTTATTCCCCATCAATGATTTATTAATTTTAACTGCAATGAAGTTTCTCCGTCTGTTCATAACCCTCGCTTTCGCCGGATTCGGAAGCGCCCTGCTTGCACAACAAACCACGATCACTGGTGCAGACACTGCAAATTATCCCTATTGGATTGAAATGATGCAGAATCCCTCTGTCAATTTTTTCAAAGTTCAATCCGCCTTTAACCAGTATTGGGAAAACAGGCCCATCACGAAAGGCTGCGGCTGGAAACCGTTTAAACGCTGGGAATACATGATGCAAAGCCGGGTTTCTCCGACAGGAGAACGCCCTTCTGAATCACGGACTCTGAATGCCTACAATGCATACATTTCCAACCCTGCCAATCTTCCGCTCTCTACCGGTGGTAACTGGACCAACCTGGGACCTTTCAACATCCCGTTGGGTGATCGCGGCTACAAGGGATTGGGCAGGATCAACGCGATCGGCTTTCACCCATTGGATGTCAACACCCTCTATATCGGAGCGCCCTCCGGCGGACTTTGGGTAACACACGATGGCGGAGCGAGTTGGACCAGCAATACGGACAATCTTCCCACCCTGGGAGTTTCAGCCATCATGGTGGACTATACCAATCCCCAGGTGATGTACATTGGCACCGGCGATCGGGACGCAGGGGATGCATCGGGACTGGGTGTGATGAAAAGCTTTGATGGAGGCATAACCTGGCAACCGAGCAATACCGGGATGGGAGACAAAACAGTGGGCAGACTCATCATCCACCCCACCAATCCCACTATCCTTCTGGCAGCTACCAGTGGAGGCCTCTACAAAACAACCGATGGCGGGTCGAACTGGAGCAGTAAACTTTCAGGAAACATTAAGGAAATCGTATTTAAAACGAACGATCCGTCTATTATCTACGCATCAGGGAGTGGAAAATTCTACCGTTCCAACGACCTTGGCGAAACCTGGATCCAGATTACGGCCGGTCTCCCTTCGGGTGCGCGCGGCGTGATCGGAGTCACCCCGGCTAATCCCGACGTGGTCTATTTCCTTCTGGCAAATAGCGATAACGAATTCCAGGGACTGTTCAAATCGACGGATGCAGGTCTTTCTTTCGTTGAAAAATCGAACAGCCCCAACATCATGGACTGGTCGTGCGATGGCAGCGGAACCGGCGGGCAGGCATGGTATGACCTGGAAATTGCGGTGGATCCTACCAACGAAAATATCATCTATTCTGGCGGAATCGACATCTGGAAATCAACCAACAGCGGAGTGACTTGGGCCATTAACGCTCACTGGTATGGTGGATGCAGCCGGCCTTCGGTACATGCCGACCAGCATGTTTTTGAATACAATCCCCTGACTAACAGGCTTTACGTCGGGAACGACGGTGGTATCTACTGGACCAATAACGGTGGTGAAACATGGACCGAGATCAGCGACGGGCTGGCCATCAGCCAGACATACAAACTGGGCCAAAGCACTACGGTTGACGACCTTGTCATCAATGGCTATCAGGATAACGGAACTTCAAGCTATGAAGGCTCAACCTGGACCGCTATCGGTGGTGGTGACGGCATGGAATGTGCCGTCGACCCAATCGATTTCCATTATAGGTATTCTACTTTGTATTACGGTGATATTTTCCGCCATTACAACAATCCCCAACAAGGTAAGATCGCCGGTAATGGCACCAACGGCATCGATGAAAGCGGTGGCTGGGTAACCCCTTTCCTCATCGATGAAAGTGATCCCAAAACGATGTTCGTGGGTTATAAAAACGTCTGGAGAAGCACTAACATCAAAGCACCTAACGTAAACAGCGTGACCTGGACCAAGATATCAAACGGACTCACCGGCGACAACCTGAACGTGCTCGAACAATCGCCAAAAAATCCCAACATCCTGTATGCGGCTGGAAGTAACAAACTCTTTAGGACTGATAACAGCAAAGCAGATGCCCCAAACTGGATCAGTTTAACCAACAAACTCCCTGTCAATCAGACCATCACGGATATCGAAGCACACCCGACAAAGGAAGACGTGGTCTATGTCACCTTCGATAACAGGGTATTTGTTTCCTCCGACCGGGGTAATTCATGGAACGATATCACCGGGCTATTACCCGACGTGCATATCAGTTGTATCGTCTATTCCAAACACAGCCTGAACGGGATCTATATCGGGACTGACATGGGGGTGTTCTACAGGGATGCCTCATTCTGTGGATGGAATTTTTTCAGCAACGGTTTACCCGTCAATGCAAAAGTGACCGAACTGGAGATTTATTATAACGACGCCAATCCGGCCAACGACCGGATCAAAGCATCAACCTATGGCCGTGGTTTATGGAAATCTGAAATGTACTTCACCACCCCTGGTGCCGGGTTTGAAGCCGATCAGACTGTTGTCCCCATCGGTTGCGGCGTTAACTTTACCGACCTCTCAACCGGTGTTCCCTTCACCTGGGACTGGTATTTTGAAGGTGGAAACCCCTCCTCATCCAACCAACGGAATCCCACAGGTGTCGTATACGATACACCGGGTAAATATGATGTGAGGCTGATTGTTGCCAATTCTGAAGGAACCGACACGCTCCTTCTTGAACAATACATCAATGTCCCCGAAAACCTTGTTCCCCTGGCCGATTTCAGTGCCGATAAACAGGCTTTTTGCAATACAGAACAACCCGTTGTTCATTTTACAGATGAAAGCGCTTATTGCCCCAACGCATGGAACTGGTCCTTTGATCCACCCTCCGTTACCTTCATGAATGGAACTTCTGCCACCTCACAGCATCCGGAGGTTCGTTTCAATGCTCCCGGGAACTACAATGTGACCCTGATCGCTTCCAATGCCAACGGACCCGACACCACTACCAAAGAAGCGTATATCAACCTCGGCGGTATGTCGCTCCCCTTTACCGAAGATTTTGAGCATGGTTTTTCAGCGCAAGGCTGGCAGGTGTTGAACCCTGATGAGTCGGTAACCTGGAGCATCGCAACGGTAGGTGGGACGACACCGGGTGATAAGGCAGCCTATATGAATTTCTACAACTATTATGTTGCCGGAAAACGAGATCAGCTGATCTCACCGGTACTCGATCTGTCGGGCGCTGACCAGGTCTGGTTCTCCTTCCAGCATGCTTATGCAAAGCGACTGACCTCCTCAAGGGATTCACTCATCATCTTCATCTCCGCTGATTGCGGCAGCACCTGGACACGCATCTTCAGAGCAAGCGAAAATGGCTCAGGGAACTTTGCGACCCATGCACAGATGACCGATGAATTCTTTCCGACTGCAACATCCGATTGGTGCGGCGGGGGATTCGGAAGTGCCTGCAATACCCTGGATATTTCACCCTGGGCGGGAAATAAAAATGTACAGTTGAAATTCGAGAGCTATTATTTTCTGGGAAATGACCTTTACATTGACAATGTACACGTATTTTCTGACACAACCCTGGGAAGGTCTCTCAGCGGAGTCATCTCCTATCCCCAATCGGCACCGTTACCACTGAACGCGATCCACCTTGACCTGCACGACGGATCCGGCACCCTTGTCGGGACAACCTCCACCAACGAAAGCGGATTTTACAATTTCACAGGAATCAATAACGGTTCCTACACCCTCGATGCTTCCACCGGGAAACCCTGGGGAGGCGTCACTGCGGCTGACGTTCTGTTGTATAAAAAACATATTGCCGGAATCAGCCCGCTCTCGGGAATTTTCCTCTCCTCAGGCGATGTCAATAACACCGGTAGCCTCACCGCTGCTGACGTTCTGCTTGTTAAAAAACGGATCGGCCACATCATCGATTCCTTCGACGTCGGAGATTGGCTCTTCGATGATACTCCTGTTCAGGTCATCGGAAACAATGTCGTACTGAATTTTAACGGCTTGTGTTACGGCGATGCCAATGCCTCCTATACTCCTCCACTTTCCGGACCAGAATTCCTGAATACCCACAAATCCACCAGAGGTCTTCTTACTTTATTGCCCTTGTCGACATCCAACAAGCTGACTGACGTTGCCGTAATGGCTGAGAACCTCAACAATACCGGGGCTTTCCAGTTCACTGTAGCTTATGACCCACAGAAATTGCACTTTACCGGTAGCTCCGACTGGTATCCGGGAATTGAGGATGTGACCATTGGCCAACCCGAACCAGGGATACTCACCTTCGTCTGGGCTGCCGACCAGGGGGGTGTTTCACTTACCGGCACAAAGCTGTGTAACCTCTACTTCCAAACGACCGGTGACTTGCCTGCTGAAATTTCTTTCAGCGACCAACCTACTCCTGTTGAATTTAGCACTTGGGACGGCGAAATTGCCATTCCGGTGCTGAAAGGACTACAATCGAAACTATCCGGAGATGGTATTGCCGAAACTGTAACCTTACGCCTTCACCCGAACCCCGCGAAGGAAACCGTCTTCTTCGACTACCGTTGCCCCGGTCGGGAAAAATTGACCATTTCCCTGATCAATACCGAAGGGATTACATGCTTTACCAGTAAAGAAATTGAGGTGACTGATCAATACAGTAGCACCATTGACCTCCGAGGTGTACCGGCAGGAATTTACCTCGTCCGGATTAAAACGACACAATCTGTCGTTTCTGAGAGGCTGGTAATTATGAAATAGTCGGTTTCAAATCCAGGAAGAACCATTACGGACAAAGACAAGAATTGCACATTGAACACAGAAGAAAGAAACATATTTCCGGTATACCATGAGATCCTGGCAAGGGAAGAAAAAGAAACCCTGTTAAAGCAGCAGGCAAAGGTTATCTGGCTTACAGGATTATCCGGAGCCGGCAAAACGACCCTTGCCAGGCATCTCGAAGCACAATTATTCCAACGTGGATACCTGACACAGATCCTTGACGGCGACAACATCCGGGCCGGGATCAATAACAACCTTGGTTTTTCTGCGGCTGACAGGTTTGAGAACATCCGCCGGATAGCTGAGATATCCAGGCTTTTCCTTCACTGCGGGATCATCACCATCAACTGTTTCATCAGTCCTACGGATGAAATCCGTGAAATGGCCCGCAGCATAATCGGGAAGGATGATTTTCTGGAAATTTTTATCAACGCTCCCCTTGGGGTTTGCGAGCAGCGTGACGTTAAAGGATTGTACTCCAAAGCCCGAAGAGGAGAGATCAGGGAATTTACAGGTATAACATCACCTTTCGAAGCCCCGGCCCATTGTGACCTGGAAATACGTACCGATCTCCTGACCATCGATGAATCTGTCGATCAATTGCTTACCTTGGTGCTGCCTGCAATATCGAGAAAAATCGGGTAAGAAGATATGTGGTAAAAACAACCAGATTTCTTTAAACAGAGCGGGAAACGTGCGGTTTTATCGCGATCCGGTCAGTGCTTTTTTTGTAGCATGGTAGATTTCACGGGTTTCCCCGTTCATCAGGAAGGCCACGACGTTACAATGGGAAGCCACCCAAAGCGGTTGGGTTGAAAAATCAAAAGTATAAGTCCGTGAGATCAAGGCATCTTTCAGTGGGTTTTCTGAGACCTGCTCTCCCCAACTCCCGTTGACAGCACCGCGTAAAACATCCATGAAGCGGAAGTGTTTGTAATAAGGAATCGAATCGCCAGGAACTGAATTCAATTGTCCGCCATAGATGCTATCCTCAAGGATCACCACGCAAAGGTTTACTTTCCCTGCGATGGATTGAAGATAACGGCTATTGATTGTGGTGGTAAGAATTTTACTCGAACCGTTGTAGTTGTTATTGAGGGTAAGAATGGCCAGTTTTTCCTTTTTTACCGAAGCTGAAACGGCGCCAGCCCAATCATCCTTTCCAAAGGATTGTTTTCCCTCGAAAGTTAACCGGTTGACCATGCCTTTGGGGTTTTGATCTATCTTGAAGGGCTGGTAATTGAACCAGTCAGTACCTGCCTGGCAAATGAAGTTGTTCTTCAGGATGCCGCCATATCTTACCGAGTCAGGTTCCGCGAAATCGCCTGCGTGTACAGCGATTACAAATACCTGGCCATTGTAAAGTTCCTGCAGGTTCTGGGCCATGCGGGATGCCGGAGCGCAATTGGTACATTTGTGACCGGTATAGTCTTCCAGAATGACTGCCCGCATATTGGTATCCCCATTGACTGACTTCACGGTGTAATAGGGCTCTTCGAGTTTAGTACAACCGGCAAGGGTAAGCCCTGCCAGCAGTATTGTAAAGACTATTTTCGTTAAGATTTTCATAGATGGTTAATTGACGCGAATGGTTGTAATCGGATTAAAAACTGCTGGTAAGAGTAAGGGTCACCCCATTGGTTGCAGGAACGTACCGGCACACACCTCCGACACAGATGATCCCTTCTCTTTGGCGACCCCAGGAAAGGGCAACCCGGGTCGTTTTACGGGTATATCCCGCGCTGACCAGGTAATAATGCAATTGCTGACCGGCGTCTTTGTTTCCGTAGTTCCACTGATCCATGACAGAGATGAACCAGTTGGGGGACACGGTATATTCCATCAGCGCGGCAGCCCAGTTCCCTTTATCCTGCTTGGTCCATAATCCCTGAACCTCCCAACGCAGGCTGTGTTTTTTCGTAATGTTCCAAGTGAGATCCACTATGCCGATCTGAGAATAAACGGTGCCGTAATCATTGGCATGGCCTTCGATTACGTCTTTGTTATAGGTCTGGTACAGGTATGTAAAGATCCCTTTCCATTTCTTCCCGAACTTCTTGGTTATTTCCACATTGGCATCCTGGTAGTAAACCTCTTTACCGACACTTAGGAAGGAGGTTTTATAACCAAGGGTTCCTAATTCCCCAATCGGAGTCGTATCGTTGATGGCTTTTTTGTCGATGCCGTTGACCTGGGAAAAATTGACTGCGATGGTCATTCCGCTTTTACCGCCCGGTTTTGAATTTTTTGGGATATGTACCGTTACAGTTCCTGAAATCCCTGCTTCACCATTGGGTTGTGTGGAGTACGGGTACATGCTCGCCAGGGCATAGGTATGTTCTTTAGTAATGGAAGGAAGGTAATTGATATTGAGCATGTTATTGGAAATCGTCCGGTCAGATTTATAGCTCATGTTGTCGATCCATTTCGACATCACCGAAACGCCAATTCCCTTACGGGAGTATGAAAGACTCGTAAACAATCCATCCCCGTTTTTATAAATGTACTGGTTAAGGGCTGCAGGATCGTTGATTTTGCGGGCATATTCTGCGAACCAGTTAAACCCTCCGATATCCAGGTTAAACCTTCCCCCATAATTGGCCACGTTCACCGGCATGTTTAACTGGTAGATCTTGTTATTGCTTACAACATCCTTGGTGGTACCCTGCTGATAGTTGCTCACAAAGGTTCCTCCCAACGTCAGTTTCACCTTCGAATCCTTCATACAGTTGAACATATCGTTCAGGTAAAAATCGGCATCAAAACCCTTGACAATCCCACGGTTGTAATCTTTGTATGGTTCCCAGTAATACCGTTGGACCCCGTAAACTCCTTTGAGGGTAATTCCCTTATAGGGTGTTAGTTTAACACGTATTCCCCGCAGAGAATTGTCATATCCTAAGGTCCATTCCTGGTAAGTCCGTAGCATCAAACCATTGCCAAACTGTTCATAAAAATTTCCGGCGGTCACATCTATGAAATCATTCTTATAATTGACATAAAAATAGGGTACGCCCACACCGTTCAACTGCGCATCATATCCGATCATGGGCGGCAGATAGGCCTCAAAACGTAAGCCGGCGGTGAAATTGCCCAACGAATAATTGACCTCTGTGAAACCGTTCATCCGGATCAGTTTCCCATCAAGGGTCGAGTCGGTAATACCCATTTTCGAGTCGGGAAGGTAATAGGCTGCATCCACCTGCATGCTTCCGTGGACCTCACTTCCTTTTAGAAAATCCTGCGCCCTGAGTGGTTGTATAAAGAGAAGAGAGGAGACAATAAGGGCTGATAAAAAGTACCTGGTATTCTTCAAGGTCTTAATAATTTAAAGATGAATAGTTGTGTAGGTTATTTGATCTCTTCACCCCGGTTCAGTTTCCTGACCAGGTCAATCAGGTTAAGCTCATCTCCTTCGGCAAAGGAAGTATGTTGCCAAACCACTTCCCCTTTTCCGTTGAGGAGGAATGTGTGAGGGATGGGGCCTACATTCATGGCTCTTTTAAAATCACTGTTGGGATCGAGCAATACCGTGAATTCCCACCCTTTGCCATTGATCAGGGGAGCAACCAGTGATGAAGACCTGGCATCATCAACGGAGATGGCATACAACTTAACTCCTGTTTCCTCAACCCAATCGTCATAAACGTCGGAAATGGCGGTAAGTTCTCTGACACAAGGTTTGCACCATGTGGCCCAGAAACTGATGATCACCGGCTTGCCGTCGTTGTGGATGTCGGCCGAAGAACAAGTAATCCCTTTCAGATCCCTGAGTGAGACATCGGGTAACGTTTTGTATTTGAATACATTCTCCTGGGCAACCAGGCTACCGGTCAGAAGCATCAGCAAGAAAAACAGGAAGGATTTTCTCATGGATCAATTTTTTTTCAAAATTATAAAGTTTACGGAAACCTGCGATGCAGATTTCATCTAAATAAAGTATTTTTGCTCAAAACACTGATTATGCCCATAGAAATTCTTCATTCAGATAAAACACTATTGAAAGTAGCTTTCTCAGGAAAACTGGATACCAATACGGTCGCTCATGAAGCAGCACGTTTCTATGCACTGCTTGAGGATAGAAAGAGTCCGGTAATTTTGGATTTCGGACAGGTCACCTTCTTATCCTCCCTGGGGGTTCGCATGATCCTGACCGCAGCCAAAGATACGCAAAGGAACGGGTATGATTTGAAAATCGAAAAAGTTCCCCCGGCCATCCATGAGGTGTTTCAGATAGCAGGATTGACCAATCTGATCCGGTAGACCCCGTCGATCGGTCTGACAGTTCAGTTCATGCAATTCAGCCCATTAATCATGGGGACCGCCTGAACCCTTGGAATTCACGTTTATCGCGTATTCAGATTTGCCCCCTTTTTCACGCAGGGGAACCACACCAGCCATTTCACCCAATACATTGACCAAATCCGATCCTGAGGGAACAACAATCTTTGCATTTTCCTTTAAAGCCGTTTCCATTGCCTGGATTTTCCGCAGTATCTGAGCGTTTCCGATAAAATACTTTTCGGCTGCCTCGTTGACCAATGCGATCGCCTGTGCCTCTCCTTCCGCTTTGAGAATGGCCCCCTGTTTGACTCCTTCAGCCCGGCGGATTTCAGCCCGCTTTTCACCGTCAGCCCGCGTCTCAGCAGCAGTTGCGAAATCCACCGCCGCGATCTTTTCGTTCTCCGCCTTTACAATCTTGTTCATGGTCTCCTGGACATCCTTCGGGGGATCGATCTCCTTGAGTTCCGTGCGGATGATCTGAATACCCCAACTTTTTGTCTCGTCTAAAAGCGTAGCATGTAACTCCTTGTTGATCTTCCCTCTCTCACTGTTTGCCGATTTCAGGGTCATCGTTCCAATGATGTTACGAAGCGTGGTCCTCGCAAGGTTTACTATCTGATATTCTATACTATTAACGTTGTATTGAGAATTTTTCACACTCTCCTCATCGCTGTTGATCTTGAAATAAACCTGGGCATCCACTTTTGCGTTAAGATTATCATTGGTTATGATCTCCTGAGGTTCCGCGTTGATCATTTTCTCGGTGATGTTGACCAGGTACATTTTTTCAATAACCGGTATGATCCAGTGAAAACCAGGCTGAGCAAAACGGTTGAATTTCCCAAACCGTTCGATCAATCCGCGATGGGTCGGACGGATGATCCTGATACCTGCAAAAAAAAGCAGGACTATAATTCCGATGATGATTAGAAGAAGCGATGGGTTCATACATTTGAAATTTAAGAATTAAACTTATTACAAAACTAAGCATTTAACAGGTTGAACCGACAAACACTACAAAAAAGAGAAAGGGATTTTTTATACCTTCGCAAAAAAAAACAACCTATGAACCGTACAATCTTTTCCGCCCTTACCTGCCTCCTTCTCCTCTTCTCGGCAGGGAACAGCTTTGCAGATGGTAAAAAAGTTTCAAAACTCTCACCACAGGACTCCCTGATGAAAGCAAAAATCGGTGAATTCGTGATGGTCAGGCTTACAACCGATGTGGCGCAACTGAGCGAAAATGACAGAAGAATGATTCCGCTCTTGATTGAAGTGGCGAAGATCATGGATGATCTTTATTGGAAACAGGTCATCACCGAAAGGAAAAAATTCTTAGACAGCATCAGAGACCCTTTTATCAGGCGGTTTGCTGATATCAATTACGGACCCTGGGAAAGGCTCAACAACAATGAGCCCTTCGTAAAAGGTTTTGGACCAAAACCCGCCGGCGTGAACTTTTATCCCAAAGACATGACCAAGGCTGAATTCGACAAATGGATGAACAAGGATAAGACCAGCCCCTACACTGTTATAAAACGCAAAACCGATAAAACACTCTCCGCAGTCTGGTATCACGATCTCTATAAAACCGAATTGACCCGTGCCGCCACCATGCTCAACCAGGCAGCCAATTACGCCCTGGATTCGGGGCTGAGGAAATACCTGAACCTTAGAGCCACGGCCCTGCTGACTGACAAATACTATGACAGCGACATGGCCTGGATGGATATGAAAAACAACACCCTCGATTTTGTAGTGGGCCCCATTGAGAATTATGAAGACGCGTTGTTTGGCTGCAAAACAGCCTATGAAGCAGCCTTGCTGGTAAAAGACAAAGAATGGAGCAAAAAACTGGCCAAATATGCGCAGTTCCTTCCGGAACTCCAGCAACAACTACCGGTGTCAGATCCCTATAAAAGCGAGAAACCGGGTACCGATTCCGATCTGAATGCCTACGATATCATCTATGTCAGCGGTCATTCCAACGCGGGTAGCAAAACCATTGCCATCAACCTCCCCAACGATGAAAAAGTTCAGATGGCCAAAGGCAGCCGCAGGTTGCAGTTGAAAAACGCGATGCGTGCCAAGTTCGACAACATCCTGGTCCCGATATCCAAAATACTGATCGATTCCTCCCAGAAACAATACATCAAATTCGACGCTTTTTTCTCCAACGTGATGTTCCACGAAGTCGCTCATGGATTGGGGATAAAGAATACCATCAATGGGAAAGGCACGGTGAGGGATGCCCTGAAAGAAAAATATGCAGCTTTTGAGGAAGCCAAAGCCGACATCCTGGGACTTTACATGGTGGTGAAACTGATCGAGAAAGGAGAGATCAAAGAGGCCACGCGTGAAGATTGTTATGTCACCTTTATGGCTGGTCTGATCAGGTCTGTCAGGTTTGGCGCAGCCAGCGCTCACGGCAAAGCCAACATGATGTGTTTCAACTATTTTGCCGAAAAAGGCGCCTTTGAACGTTCCGCCACCGGGGTTTACAAAGTCAACTTCGACAAGATCGGCAAGGCCATGAACGACTGGTGTGCCCAGGTGCTGACTTATGAAGGAAACGGTGATTACCAGGGTGCCTCTGCCTACCTCGAGACCAACGGAGTGATCCATACAGCCCTTCAAAAGGACCTCGATCACCTCAAAAATGCAAAAATTCCTGTGGATATCGTTTACTCCCAGGGAATGAGTTTCCTCGGACTTAGAAAATAAAAACACCTTCACGCACACCCTAAAAACACAAATCCCAAAAATTTAGAAGCGGGTCAAACCCCCTTACAGTGTAATCAATCTTTTCGGAGATGACAGCCGGGGAAGTAAAATTATTGGTGTGCTAATGATTTTACTTTTTTCGATGATCGTTGCTTTATTCCCTTGGATTCTTTTTCAAGGGCATTTTAGCCATCTTTTCCACTTCCAGGCTTGGGAAGCCGAACTCTTCGACGATCCGGCCAAAAATAAGGTAGATCCCATCACCCCGGAAAGGGTATTCATTGACGGCTTTCGGAAAGTGTACCGTATCGAAAAACCGTCCGTTCACATCGATGAAAGTCCCGAAGTGCATCCATTCATGCCTGATGGTTCGGGCATATTTGATGGTGACCAGGAGCCCTAACATCCGGACTTTTTTGCCGGTGAAACGGTTCATTTCTTCCGCCATGATTTCGCCCCTGAAAGAGGTTTCGAGCAGTTCGAACCAACTCAGGGTGACCGGCCATCCCAGGAATTCAATCTCATCATAAGCATCTTCCAGTTTGCCTTGCCACAGATCGGGCAGTTCGTAACGGCGGGTGGCGACGGGAAAGAGGGAAGATTGAGGATGGATGAGGGCGGCGGGATCAGTATGGTTTTTCCCTAACAGCAGATGGGCTTCCCAGAGCATGGTGGCTTTGGGTTTACCGGTAAAGCGAAAAGCCCCGGTGCGGATCAGGATCACCAGTTGATCAAGCGCAAGGGGTACGCGATTAACGAAATCTTCGAGGCTGGTAAAGGGGTGTTCATCGTGAATGGAAGGATCTGCTGCGGAACCGGGAGCAGGAAGTTCAGCATGTCGCGCAGCCTCGATGGCCTGACCAACCAGGTTTTCGAGGTTGTTGATATGGATGAAACCAATGTAGATCTCTTTTCCCCGTATAGAGGTTTTATACCGGCCGTTGTTAACACAGGGGAGGTGGATATGGGCGCCCCAGTTCCGGGCCTCATTGAAATAGACCCATCCCGGATAGAAACCGCCGAAGTTATTGATCACTCCCACCATGAATTCAAGCGGGAAATAGGCCTTGAGGTAAAGGCTTTGGTAACTTTCCACGGCATAAGAAGCAGAATGTGCTTTAGAAAATGAATATCCCGCGAAAGATTCGATCTGGCGCCACACTTCACGGGTAGTCTCCTCAGGGTAACCGAAACGCCTGCAGTTCTCAAAAAATTTATCGATAATGCGCTGCAATTCCTTTTTCGACCTGTATTTTCCGCTCATGGCGCGGCGCAGCACATCGGAGTCGGCCAGGTCAAGCCCCGCAAAATGGTGACAGATCTTCAATACATCCTCCTGATAGACCATCACCCCGAAGGTCTCTTTCAGTTGTTCTTCCATCACCGGGTGCAGGTACTTGAATTTTTCCGGGTTATGAAACCGGTAAATGTACTCTTTCATCATTCCGGAGCGTGCAACACCCGGTCGGATGATCGAGCTGGCAGCTACCAGGGTGCGGTAGTTGTCGCATCGCAATTTCTTTAGCAAACCGCGCATGGCAGGACTTTCAACGTAGAAACAGCCGATTGTCTGTGCGTTCTGCTGAAGTTCCCTGACTTTGTGGTCCTGTTTGAAATCCCGGATCCGGTGTACATCTACGTTGATGTGCCGGTTGTCGCGAATGATCCGGGCTGTTTCATAGATGTGGCCGATACCCCGTTGGCTGAGGATATCGAGTTTCTCGAAACCGATGGCTTCGGCAGTGTACATGTCCCACTGAGTGGTCGGAAAACCTTTGGGGGGCAAATCCAACGCTGTATAGCAGGTAAGGGGCGCCTCGGAGATCAGTACTCCTCCGGCATGGATGCTGCGGATATTGGGAAAATCGGCCATGAGGGTTCCCAGTTCGTGAATGTGGCGGATGATGTCGTTCTGGTTGATTGCTTCCTGCGGTTGTTTCAGGTAGGCATCGATTTCCTGCTTGGGAAGCCCGTGTACTTTCCCCAATTCCCGGTAGATGGATTTATCCCTGAAGGTTGACATGGCGCCCAGCAAGGCAGTATGTTCGCGGCCATGGCGTTTGAAGATATAATCAAGTACGGCATCACGTTCTTTCCAGGAGTAATCGATGTCGAAATCGGGCGGGGAGGTACGTTTGGGATTGATGAACCGTTCAAAATAGAGATCCAGGTCGATCGGGTCCACATCAGTGATTTTCAAGCAATAAGCCACAATACTGTTGGCGCCGCTCCCCCGACCGACATGGTAGAACCCACGCGACATGGAATAGCGGATAATGTCCCAGGCAATCAGGAAATAGGCTGCAAATCCCATGTCACAAATAATATCAAGTTCATGGCGGATCCGTTGAAAGGCCTCCCCGTGATTTTTTCCATACCGGTATTCCAGTCCGTCCATCGCCAGTTTTTCGAGCAGAACACGGTCATCGTACCGATCGCCGGTGAAGGTCTTTTTGTTTTTGGATGATTGGTAGTCGAATCCGATGGAGCATTGATCGATCACCTTTTCGGTATTCCGGATGATCTCCGGGAAATCGCGAAAGGTGTGAAGGAGGTCGTCGAGCGGTTGCATGATTTCGTCAGGCGCTGCTGTTTGGGAGGGTTCCAGGCGGCTCAGCAGCACGTTGTTGTCGACTGCTCTGAAGTTGCGATGGAGTTCATATTCACGGGTGTTCCTGAAGGTGACCGGGGCGTGGATCACCATTTGGGGGATCAGGGGGCGGTAATCGGGAAGGCGCAGACGGGTGAGTTCAGAAGGACGGATTCCGATGAAAAGAGCAAGGGATGGCGGGAGCGATGGGGTGAACTTTTGTTTTTTGATGTTTGACAGCGGTAAGATCCAATAGACGTTCTCCGGTTGTTCGGGATAGTCAGGAAAGGGTTTCCCGGCAAGGGTATGGCGGCTGAGAAATTCGTTAAGTTCCCGGAAACCGTTGTTGTTACGCGCCAACCCGGTATAAATCAAGTGATTGTCATGTCTGAATTCAATCCCCGCGATGGGTTGGACACCGTTTTCCCCTGCAATTTTTACAAAATCCATGATGGCAGCGGTATTGTTGATATCAGTCAGGGCCAGGGCCTTCACTCCGCAACGGACAGCTTCCTCCACGAGCGTTTCAACCGGAATTGTTCCGTAACGGAGAGAGTAGTATGAGTGGCAGTTGAGATACATGATAAACTACCTCGCTATTTCGTTCCCTGGATACCCCACTCCCCTCCTCACGATCTTTTGTCCGTACTTTCTCCGGATCCGGTCGAGGGCCTGGTAAAGGTTGATCATCGCCAGGTTGTCGTCGAACATGTTCAACTGGGGATTGCCAGAGACCAGTCCGCTGAACCTCACACCAATGAGCCGGATCAGCATCCTTCGCTGGTAGAGGCGGTCGAACAACGCTCTGACCACCGGGATCAGCTGGTGATCGAAAGCAGTGTAAGGAACGCGTTGCTGCAGCGTATGGGTGTCGAAGTTGGAATAGCGGATCTTGACGGTGACGCAGGAGGTCAGTTTCTGCTGGTCACGCAACTCAAAAGCGATCTTTTCCACCATCTTTACCAGAAGCTCTTTCATTCGTACAATATCGATGCTGTCCTGTTCAAACGTGCTTTCAGTGCTGATCGATTTACTTTCGGAATAAGGCTCTACCGGGGTCAGGTCAATGCCGTTGGCTTTTTCCCAAAGTGCAATGCCGTTCTTTCCCATCACCCGTTCCATCATATCGACGGGTATCCGGCTGAGGGTGTCGATGGTCGATACCCCCATCGATCGCAACAAAGGATAGGTCTTCTCCCCTATCCCGGGGAGCTTGCGGATCGAGAGCGGTGAAAGAAACGGTTTGACCCTGTCGGCCACCACCTGCAGCTCGCCATTGGGTTTGGCTTCGCCGGTAGCGATCTTCGACACTGTCTTGTTGACCGACAAACCGAGAGAAATGGGTAAACCTGTGTTCTTAATGATCGCCTCACGCAACTCATGAGCCCACTTCAGCGAACCGAAAAAGCGCTCCATCCCGGTAAGATCGATGTAGTGTTCATCAATGGAAGCCTTTTCATAAACCGGCGACCTTTCGGCAATGATCTGCGTCACGACCGCCGAATGTTTTGAATATTGCTCCATATCGCCGCGCACAATAACGGCATCACGACAGAGCGCCCTTGCCATCTTCATCGGCATGCCCGAATGAACCCCGAACCGCCTGGCTTCATAACTGCAACTGGAGACCACCGCCCGGTCGGAAGTGCCTCCTACAATCACCGGCTTCCCAAGCAGTTCAGGCCGAAGTAACCGCTCTACCGAGACGAAGAAAGTGTCGAGGTCGAGGTGGACGATGTTGCGGGAAAGAAACATAAATAGCGAGGTGGCATAAAATGATTAATTTTTAATCATTTTTGCGATTACAATATAATCATTATATTTGTACCGCCAAAATTTTTTATCATGTTTTTCAATACCAACATAAAATTTTTGAGAAAACGCCGTGAATTGACGCAGGAAGATGTATCTAATTCATTGACAATGAAGCGTTCAACACTTGGCGGGTACGAAAACGGAATAGCTCAGCCACCGATGGATGTGCTGGTCAGGTTCTCCGATTTTTTCCGCATTGCCCTCGATACCCTGATCCGGATCGATCTGTCAACACTGCCCGAAAGTCAGCTCCGGCAGGTGGAACACGGATATGACGTGTATTTAAGGGGATCCCGGCTGAGGATTCTGGCTACCACGGTTGGGCCCGACAATGAAGAGAACATTGAACTGGTCTCTGAAAAAGCCAAAGCCGGTTATACCAGCGGTTATGCCGATCCCGAGTACATAAGCGTACTACCGGCTTTCAGGCTGCCTTTCCTGTCGAAACAAAAAAAATATCGCACCTTCCAGATCAGCGGCGATTCAATGCTTCCGATTCCCCACGGCGCCTGGGTAACCGGCGTCTTCGTCCAGGATTGGAATACCCTTCATGACAAGGATGCCTGCATCCTCCTTACCCGTGAAGAGGGTATCCTTTTTAAAGTTGTGGAAAACCGGTTAAAAGAAGAAAAAAAACTGATCCTGCACTCCCTAAACCCGCTCTATGCGCCCATCGATATGCCCGCTACCGATATCCGCGAAATATGGCAATTTGTCCATTTTATCAGCCCCACTATTCCTGAAAATCTGACCACGGAAAACTACCACCTGACAGAGACCGTCAGACAACTCCGCCAGGACGTAACCGCCATTCAGACGAAACTTAATCTATAAATTCGTCAAAGGGACTGTTTAATTATTATATTTGTTGCAAAATCATCCATCTAACTCTTTCCATCTTATGAAAGTTACCATTGTGGGTTCCGGGTATGTCGGTCTGGTGACCGGTACCTGTTTTGCTGAAGTTGGTATCGAAGTGGTTTGTGTCGATATCGACCAGAAAAAAATCGAAAACCTGAAACAAGGGATCATCCCTATCTATGAACCGGGCCTTGAAGAGATGGTACACCGGAACATGAAGAAGGATCGCTTGCATTTCACCACCAGCATTGCCGAAGCGTTGGAAGATTGTGAAGTCCTTTTCAGCGCAGTGGGCACCCCTCCTGATGAAGACGGCAGCGCCGATCTGCAGTACGTGCTCAGCGTAGCGAAAGAATGTGGTATCTGCATGAAAGATTACCTGCTGATCGTAACCAAAAGCACTGTTCCGGTAGGTACCGCCCTTAAAGTGAAGAAAGCTGTCCAGGACGAACTCGACAAACGGGGCGTCTCCATCCCCTTCGACGTTGCTTCCAACCCTGAATTCCTGAAAGAAGGAGCCGCCATTGATGACTTTCTGAAACCTGACCGCATCGTGGTAGGCTGTGATTCCCCCAGGGCTGAAGCATTGATGAAAGCGCTTTATAAGCCTTTTACCCTCAACGGCCACCCGGTGATCTTTATGGACATCACCTCTGCTGAAATGACCAAATATGCTGCCAACTCCATGCTGGCTACCAAAATCAGCTTCATGAACGACATCGCTAACCTGTGCGAAATCGTCGGTGCCGATATTAACATGGTGCGCAAAGGAATCGGCTCCGATTCACGCATTGGGAACAAATTCATCTATCCCGGGGTCGGTTACGGCGGATCGTGTTTCCCGAAAGATGTCAAAGCGCTGATCCATACCGCCGATGAATATCAATACAACCTGCGGGTACTGAAAGCCGTTGAAGCAGTGAACGATGATCAAAAATCGGTGCTATTCAACAAGCTGAATAACCATTTCAAAGGCGATATCAAAGGGAAAACCGTGGCTATCTGGGGTTTATCTTTCAAACCCCAAACCGATGACATGCGTGAAGCACCCTCACTGGTGGTAATCCGGAAACTGACTGAAGCCGGTGTCAGGGTGA
>Ga0209099_1001672_pt1 | contig 21487 bp, 18 predicted proteins | sample AD_JPNHW2_MetaG_FD_184430 | JGI IMG/M metagenome (GOLD analysis project Ga0209099, IMG submission 184430) | Active sludge microbial communities of municipal wastewater-treating anaerobic digesters from Japan - AD_JPNHW2_MetaG (SPAdes) (version 2) | ecosystem: Engineered > Bioreactor > Anaerobic... | reverse complement strand
GACGCGATATGTTCGCTATGCAGGTACTCAGTCCTGGGAGAGGGGGTGCTGCATAGAATTTATGCTATAACCCTCTCCCGACGCGATATGTTCTCTGTGCAGGTACTCAGTCCTGGGAGAGGGGGTGCTGCATAGAATTTATGCTATAACCCTCTCCCGGGCAAAGCCCGGGAGAGGGTGGACGGCCGTCAGGCACGTCCGGGTGAGGGCATTTTTTCATTGACCACACATTCTGCTGCCTCAACCTGAACAAACCCGGGCTCAGACCCCGGGCAAATATCACGATTAAGGCAGACAGCACAGTCATGGAACCTGAAGAACGCATAGTATCCCTTGAAACAAAGATTGCATACCTTGAACATTTTATCCAGGAGCTGAACCAGGCAGTCCTGGACCAGGATAAGACTATAAAAAAGCTGCTGTCCGAAACCGACGCGATTAAAAAACAGATTGAGGAGAAAAAAGAGAACCTGCCTGAAAATGAGAAGCCGCCGCATTACTGAATTCCTGAAATCCTTAACCGTATGCCCTCAACCCCCTAACCCCCTTCTCCCGGTGAGTAATATCAATTTTTGATTTCAAACATCAATAGTCACATTTTCCTTTACCAGATTTTCACCCTGACAGGGAGAAGGGGGAATATTCAACTTAAATTATCTGCTGGTATCCCCTCTCCCCATCCATACTTCAAAGCGGGAGAGGGGCAGGGGTGAGGGCATGCGCATAAAGGTATAAAAAATGAAAACCCGCAGGTCATAAATCCGTCATTTTTGCCGAATATGCCGAAAATATTCTTTATTAGTGATTTTTTTTAATATTTTACACATTTTTCAAAATTAATTTGACATTCATAGCCTGATTAGGCTAATTATAGAGTATTAAAGCCTGTATGGGCTAAATTGTCATATATATTTTTTATTATAAAACATTACAGCATGCCACGGGAAGCAGTGAGGTACGGACGTGCAGTACGCTAAACGGCAGAAAAAAAACTTTGTTGAACGCATTCATATGGTACTGGATGTGATAATCGCATCCTGCGCGTTCCTGGGCGCTTACTTAATAAAAAAATACCTGCTCCCCGGTACATATAGCGGATTAAGTACCGCCCCGAATTACTACATAATGCTCGCACAGATAACAATTGCATGGTTTATCGCGGAATTAATTTTTACCCCTTACAAATCCTTTGCGCGGAAAAAAGTGTTCAGGATAATGTGCGACAACCTTAAAATGGTTTCAACCGTAGCCGCTGTAATAATCATCCTGAACTTTTTATTTAAAATAGACACCAGCCGTCTCCTCATAGCCCTTTTCATGGTCATATGCGCTGTAACCCTGCAGATGAGTAAATGCTTCATCACATACCTGTACATAAGGCATTACAGCCAGGAACGGAACAAACTCAAGGTCTTAATAATCGGGACTAAAGGCAGGGCAAAACAGGTCATAGACCATATCCAGAAATATAAAAGGCACTACAGGATAATAGGCTGCCTGGACACTGCTTCGGGACTCAAAGGCTCGGAAGTTAAAAACGGGGTAAAGGTCCTGGGGACACTTGATGACCTTAAAGAGATTGTAATCCAAAACGTTGTGGATGAAGTTATATTCGCAATGCCCCTTGAAAAGATAGACGCAGTTGATATGCACATATTGCTCATGGAGATGCTGGGTATCCCTGTAAGGATATTCCCCGACTGGTATATCCATTCAACCGTTTTTCAGCCCGGAATTTCAAAAGTCGCTTTTGACAACTTCGGCGGTTCGCCCACAATGCTGCTCACGGCTACAAACCAGAACCACCTGAACCTGCTCATGAAAACCGTAATTGACAGGTCAGCTGCATTTATAATGCTTGTACTCCTCATGCCCTTCTTTGCAGTTACAGGATTAATGATAAAAATATTCTCACCCGGTCCTGTATTGTTCTGCCAGAAACGCATGGGGCTTTACGGCAGAAGGTTCTTCATGTATAAATTCAGAACCATGGTTCCCGATGCCGAAAAGAGACTGCAGGAACTCATGGCTCTTAACGAGGCCGACGGCCCCGCGTTCAAGATAACAAAAGATCCCCGGATAATTCCATACATTGGAACATTCCTTAGAAAGACAAGCTTTGATGAACTTCCGCAGCTTATAAATGTATTATGCGGCGACATGAGCCTTGTGGGTCCACGCCCCCCCATACCCACCGAGGTTGAAAAATACAACGTCTGGCAGCGAAGAAGGCTCTCAATGAAACCTGGACTCACATGCCTGTGGCAGATTAAGCCCAACAGGAACGATATATCGTTTAATGAGTGGATGTCCCTTGACCTGCACTACATAGACAACTGGTCGCTTAAACTTGATTTTTCAATTCTCATGCAGACTGCCTTTGTGGTCATAGGGGTTCAGGGAAGATAAGGATGCCATTAAAACACTTAACACTTTCAACACTTCTGCTCCTCATGATGCTTCTGCCATCTTGCACTGCCCGTTATACAGGCGAGTATAAAGGCGGCTACATGCACGGCAAGGGCTACCTTGTTTACGAGAACGGCAACAAGTATTACGGTACTTTTAAAGACAATAAGCGTCATGGCTATGGTATATTCATACTTGGCCGCGGTTCAAAGTGGGCAGGTAACAAGTACGCGGGCCAGTGGGTTGACGACATGCGCGAAGGTGAAGGTGTATACCAGTTTGCCGACGGTACTGAATACAAGGGCACATGGCACAACAACGTGATGCACGGCCAGGGAACAATGAAATATTTTGACGGAGCCGTATATGCAGGTGAATGGAAAGACGGCTGGAAGTATAAAGGTAAATACACCTATGGGCTTGACACACAATGGGCCGGCAGCAGCTATGAGGGTGAATGGGCCAATGACAAAATGCACGGCCAGGGTCTCTTTGTATTCAAAAACGGAAATAAATACTCCGGGATGTGGAAAGACGGCCGAATGACAGGCACAGGCACAATGTCATACGCCAACGGCGACAAATATACAGGCCAGTGGCTTAATGATAAAATGAACGGCAGCGGCACTTACGCCTATGCCAGGGGCGGCAGCTACACGGGCCAGTGGGAAAATGATGATATAAACGGTACAGGCACAATGGTCTGGAAAAACGGTGACACATACACCGGTGAATGGAAAGACGGCCTTATGCACGGAAGGGGCGAGTTTACACCAGCCAGGGGGAAAGCATATATTGCCCAGTGGAACAACGGCAAAAAACTCGATACACTGATGATAGCCTCTGACAAAGATGCGGGTAAATGGAAAGACGGCATACATGAATTTGAATTCGAAAACGGCGACAAATACAGCGGTGAATGGAAAAACGGGAAGATTCACGGTATAGGCACCATGACCTTCTTTAACAGCGATACATATACAGGCGAATGGAAAAACGGAAAAAGGAACGGTAAAGGAACATATATACTGGGCAAAGAATCAAGATGGGCCGGCAACAGGTACGTGGGCGAATGGAAAAATGATAAAATGCAGGGCACGGGTATATATTACTATACTAACGGCAACAGGTACGAGGGCCAGTGGGCCGACAACGAGATGAACGGCAATGGGATCCTATATACAGCGGATAATAAAAAATACGAAGGCATCTGGGAAAACGGCAAGATAGTCGAAAAACCGGCTGCTGTTGCCTATAAGGATTTAGAAGAGCCCGAAGAGGGCATACATGAATTCAGCTTCGATAATGGAGACGTCTTCAGCGGCGAATGGAAAAACGGTAAAATGCACGGCAATGGAACCATGACCTACGCAAACAGCGATACATATACAGGCGAATGGAAAAACGGCGAAAGGAACGGTAAAGGCACCTTCATACTCGGCAAAGAATCACGCTGGGCAGGCAACAAGTATGTTGGCGAATGGAAAAACGACAAAATGACCGGGACCGGTATATACTACTTTGCCAACGGAAACAGGTACGAAGGCCAGTGGAAAAACAATGACATGAACGGAACAGGAACACTTTACTATTCCAACAACGACAGGTACGAAGGTGAATGGAAGAACGGGAACAGGCACGGTGAAGGTAAATATTACTATTACCTGAGCGGAAAGGTCGATGCCGGGAAGTGGGAGTATGATATGTATGTGAATAATGAGAAGGATGAGTCGGTGAATTAAAACTCAGATTTTTATTAAAACAATATTAGAAATCCGAGACTGAATAAAAATTTTATCGACCGTTCATCCCGAACTTAGAAATGCCTCTTTTTGTATTCGCCACCGTATGCCACGGAATAACCATCGAAGTACAGGTGCTAAAAAGTTATGGCCATTTAACATGCTTTATCGCTTTTATTGAAAGCTTAAGTAATCTAAGACAATCCCAACCACACTGGATAAAGTATATCCTCTGAAATCTATTTTAAAAATGAAGCATAAGCAGGTTTTAAAGTAAAATCACGCTTGTCAAAATCTGTAAATAAATCTGCTTTTTCTTTTTCAGAAATAATTCTGTTATCCGATTCTGTTACATTTGTATTAGGTGTTGCTATTATTATTTTCTGGGCGATATTATCGGTTATCTTGCAATTTTTGCTTGGGCGTTTATCTTTATGAGGCGTAATCGATATGCGTACAGGACCTGGTTTGACATTATTTATATCTACTACTATGTTATTCTTTATGATTGTATCAGTCGCCCCCATAAAGGTTATGCCATGATAATGGTCAACGACGATTAAATTTTTTTCAACTAACCAATGACGATAAAATCCATCAAAACATCCTATGCCTTGCAACTGTCCCCTGAAGGGCTGGTCGTAATCTTCATAATTGATAATTACATTTTGTATTAAAGTGTTATGATGGAATTCAGTTACTTTACCTATACAAAATGACTGGAAACCATCAGCATGATTTGCATTTACACTGTAGACATTTTTTATTAAATTTTTTTCAAACAAGAGATAATTCCCTTGACCTCTCATGCCATCGCCTGAAAAATTTTTAATAGTATTATTGCATATATTATTATGTTCCCCGAAGATATTTATTCCTGTATCCACATTTTTAAAATAATTGTTTTTCACTGCACAATAATTACCATTTAGATTCATTCCATTACATGCCATGGTATTCCAGTTTTCTTTTGACCATTTACTGCTGTCCCATACGCTGAAAACAGTATTATTATAAAAATCCAGATTCTCGCTTTGCGCATATTTGGATTCAATGTTTATCAATGGCATTTTGATAAATTCTTTAATATTCATTTCCTGAGTTATATACAATCCATCAAGCCGCCATTTCCCTGCAGAATTAAAATAAACAGATCTGATAAGCGGTCTTTCTCCGGTAGCTGCTTTTATTGTTATATAATTATTATTATAGCATTCACGTATATATATACTCCCGTGGACCCCCTCCTTGAGAACAAGAACATCACCACCCTTAACCGGCGCACCCGGATTTTTTGGCTTTTTACCCCGGCCCGGATCTCCCGAAGGCCGGTTCCATGTTTCAATTAATCCTTTTTCAATTACCTGCTGAAGAGTTTTCCAGGGCCTCTTTTTTGATCCATCTCCGGAGTCCGATCCATTAACAGGATCTATGTAAAATTGTTTTCCTCCGGAAGATTCAGTATATAAAGAATCTTTCTTTTTCTGGTACCCTATTCCGGTAAAGGCAAAATCTTTCTGCTCCGGATTTACATTTCGCAAGTCCTGAATAATATGATTATATGAATTATCAGAACTATATACAATTGTTCCCATAGCACAGACTAACAGTAAAAATAAATATCTCAGTTTCATTTATTACATCCCTCTGATTTTTATCCGGTGATTTTCTCAAGAATCTGGCATCTATGATTAATAGAATAATATGCTAATAACTTTATTGTCAACAATTCTATTCGTTAATACGGAATCAAATTGCATATTTTTCCTGCCTAAATTTAAAATTAATAAGCAATATTTTCCTAAGCTTGAAAAAGTAAAACCATTAAGTTCAGAAAAAATTCAACAGTGGTCTAATGGGGATAATTTTTTCATGACTGGAACAACCATTTCGATACAAATAAAAGTAAGTTGGATATTGAATACAGGTTACCATGGCATGACATGCTCCCCATTTTTTGTACCGTTTGTTGAGGGAAAACCTCAAGCTATTCTCGAAATAAATTCATATGGCGATAATCCGTTTAATCCGCTATGAGGACGATCCGAATTATAATCAATTCTCCATGCTTCAGTTATCGACCTTGCATGTGAAAGACTTGCGAACCATTCTTCATTAAGACATTCATCTCTGAACTTTCCATTAAAGCTTTCAACAAATGCATTCTGTGTCGGCTTCCCTTTATCGATATAATGAATATCAACATTATTTTCTTTTGCCCATTGCCTGAATGCCTTTGATGTAAACTCGGTACCATTATCACAAACCACCTGCTTCGGCAGTAATCTGGTTTTCTTCAAATCGTTAAATATCCTTGTAAGTCTTACCCCGGTTATAGAGAAATCTACATGCTGAACAATAGATTCTCTTGAACAATCATCAATCATATTAAAAACCCGGAATGTTCTACCACCATATAGCGTATCGCTGACAAAATCCATTGACCATCGCTCATTCGGACGACCTGGTACATGTAATGGCATCTGCTCGCCGCAATATCTTTTCTTTCTGCTTTTTCTCCTGTATTTTAGATCCATTTCACAATATAGTCGATAAACCTTCTTGTGATTTACCGTCTGGGTTTTATTAAGTGTATCACAAATACGACGATACCCATAGCGTTTTTTATGTGTCGCAATTCTCAGGATTTCATCCTTTAATTCCGCATCTTTTTCAATTTTATTGCGCCGGAATACAGTACGATGCATACTTACAAGCTCGCAGGCTCTTCTTTCGCTGACATATTCCTTGCCTGCATTAACTGCTTCTTTTTTCTGTTCCCGGCTTAGTACTTTTTTGAAAGCATTGCCTTCAATGCCTGGTTGTCAAGAGCCTGTTCTGCTACAAGCTTTTTAAGCCGGTTATTCTCGTCTTCCAGTTCTTTCATTCTTTTTAAATCTGAAAGCTCCATGCCGGAATACTTTGATCGCCAGTTATAAAACGTATTTTTACTGATACCGTATTTACGACATAGTTCGGGCGTTTCTAAACCTGCTTCTGATTCTTTAAGAATATCGTGAATCTGCTGCTCTGTAAATCGTTTCTTTTTCATACATATCTCCTGCATTATTTAGTTGATTTATGCAAGAGATTTTCCCTATATCAATGGTACACTTTTCGGGGGCAGGTCAGTGGACAGACAAAAGATTAAAATTAGAAAAACCGAGGATCATCAACGGGGAGATGTTAAAAGAAGAGCATCTTGAAACATATAGCAATTTCCTGAAAAATAGAATCATTGAGGCCCGTGTAATGGCTTAATTGCTCCATGTTATATCCACTCTTAATTACAGGGCAGTGTATTCCACCAAACCGATAGAAAGCCCTAATTGCTCTCTTGGACGATTTGTTCGCAGAGTCAAAAGATAGAACAACAGTGAATCAAATATGGCTTGGTTCGGCAATACTTCAGAATGAAGAACGTATGTAGGATGTTAAAGGTTTCATAGGAATAATCTCTCTTGTAAAAATGTGGAAAATACTGGATGATAAAATAATTATAAATTGACAGTAAAGCGAGCTAAAGGTAGGTATTTGACTGCAAAAAAATTTTTACCAACAGTGTAACAATTTCGGCATACAAGGATATAACACAAATGCTGACGTTGTTGAAATATGGGAAGAGGATGACGAGTGAAACTAAAATTTTCAGATGTTATTATTTTATTATTCATTACAGTATTTTTAACAATCATATATGTTGGTTTTTATTTTCCGGATTATCAAATAATATCGGGAAGTATTAAGTTAAAAATCCTCCTGTATTCTATCCGGATATTGTTCCCTTTCATTATACTGCTCTTTGTTTTTATCTTTATACAATTTAAAAAAAGAAAAATAGACAAAAGTAATTTCTATCTATCAATCGCCAGTATTGTTATATCATCACTTCTTGTTTTTGGCATAGATTTTATATTCTTTTCATTAAACAACAAGTCTTCCGGAAAATTTCATCCATTCCTGCAGCTTATGCCTAACCCGATCGATACAGAGAATTTAAAAGATCATAATACATTCCGGATTGTATGCCTGGGAGGTTCAACTACAGAATTCAGGGATAAAATAAATAAAGACTGGCCGGAATATCTTGAAGAAAATTTAAGCAGCAGGTATGGTTTAAAAAATGTCAAAGTTTTCAATTGCGGGAAGCAATGGTATTCCTCGCTGCATATATTAATAAACTATCAGGCTAACATCAGGCCGTATAAACCGGATGTAATAATTGTAATGGAAGCGATTAATGACGTTTTACATAATGCAGACAGAAGCCCTTTCAGCGCTGGAGAATTCAGAAGTGATTATGGTCATTTTTATGGGCCTACAACACACATGGTAAAAGATACCGGATTGTTAGAAAACTATTTTAAACAAAAAAAAATACTGAAACTCTGGTATCAGAAACCTGCCGAGATAATGGAAATATACTCATTCCCCGGACTGAATTCTTACAGGCATAATATTCAGACAATAATTGATCTTGCTCATTTAGATGGAACAAAGGTTGTACTGATGACTCAGCCAACACTTCTCAAGGAACAGCTCTCCGAAAAGGAAGAACGGATATTAACGATGGTAAATGTTGAAACAGCCGGTGAAAATACACGATGGAGCTATGCTTCAGCATGGCGCGCAATGGAACAATACAATAATGCTATAAGATCAATAGCTCAAAAAAATGATACTTTTTTTATTGATCTTGAAAGCGCAATCCCGAAAAGTGATAGATTTTTCTGGGATGATGTTCATTATCAGGATGCAGCATATCCTTTGATTGCAGGAACAATAGCCGAAGCACTTGTAAAAAAGAATGTTATAGGTATAAGAGATGGCAAATAAAACATTTTTACATTTTTTAACAAAAGAACCAATCACCCCTGCAAAGATTAAAGATACAGGGCTTGTTGTTATTCTTATATTTCTTATATGTTTTTTAATTAATAAAAATCAGATTTTTATTAAACTTGCATTCTCTGTAACAATTATAACTATAATAATACCGGTTGCCATTAAACCTTTTGCTTTAATCTGGTTCGGACTTGCAGAATTACTTGGTGCAATAATGTCAAAAGTATTATTGATTCTTGTATTCTTTTTTATTATCACACCTATCGGGGCTCTCAGACGTCTTCTTACAAGAGAACGTCTGCAGATGGACCTCTGGAAAAAAGATACAGGGAGCGTATTCCTTGCGCGGGATAAAAAATTCACTGCCGATGATATCAATAATCCATTTTAAGGAGCATAAATATATGGAATCTTTTAAAGAACTGATGCAATTTCTCATGACAAGAAAAAAATTCTGGCTTTTACCTGCTATAATTATTTTATTGCTATTTGCTGTAATTATAATAATGTCCAGCGGGAGCGCAATCGCTCCATTCATATACACCATATTTTAAAGGATAATCAATATGAAGAAAGCTGTTCTCGGAATCTCCGCATTTTATCATGACAGCGCGGCTGCGCTGATAATAGACGGTGATATTATAGCCGCCGCCCAGGAGGAAAGATTTACAAGGAAAAAATACGACTCATCTTTCCCTGTCAATGCAATAAAATATGTTCTCGATGAATCCGGGATAAATTCCGAATCAATTGCTGCGGTTGCTTTTTATGAAAAACCATACATAAAATTCGAACGATTAATGGAGACATATCATACATTTGCTCCGAAAGGTATGATAAGCTATCTTTCAGCGATGCCTGTCTGGCTGAAAGAAAAACTTTTTATGAAACAGAACCTCAGGAAACAGTTAAAAGATTTCGGTCTATCAAAGACTCCCCTGCTTTTCCCTGAACATCATCTATCCCACGCGGCCAGCGCATTTTATCCTTCTCCATTTAATGATGCAGCCATCATAACACTGGACGGGGTCGGTGAATGGGCAACTACAACCATAGGCAAAGGAAACGGCAGAGATATATCAATTCTTCGCGAATTATCTTTTCCTCATTCACTTGGATTATTATATTCCGCATTTACTTATTATTGCGGTTTCCGTGTGAACAGCGGCGAATATAAATTAATGGGTCTTGCTCCATACGGGGATCCGGATTCGCGGGAGAAAAATGATATAAAACAAAAAATCCTCACAGAACTTGTTGATATTCGTGATGACGGTTCTCTTCTGCTCAACATGAAGTATTTCGATTATGCTACCGGCCTGAAAATGGTAAATGAAAAAAAATGGGAAAAATTATTCGGCATACCAAAACGGGATTCAGAAACTGAAATCAATAAAACATATATGAATATGGCCCTGGCAATACAGGAAGTGACTGAAGAAGTTGTATTGAAATTAGCAGCAACCGCCAGAAATCTTACAGGCTGTACAAACCTTGTAATGGCCGGAGGAGTTGCACTTAATTGTGTTGCCAATGGCAGACTGGTGAGAGAGAATATTTTTAATAATGTCTGGGTTCAGCCTGCGGCAGGTGATGCAGGAGGAGCATTAGGTGCTGCATTATGCGCATGGCACCTTGGATTTTCCGAACAAAGAACTGCAGATGCTGCTTCTGACAAAATGCGAGGGAGTTATCTTGGACCGGAATTTACTGACAGTGACATTGAACGCATTATTAGAAAATACGAAGCATCAGCCACCCATTACGATAATTTTGATTTATTATGTGATAAAGTTGCTGCACTAATGGATGACGGAAACGTCATCGGATGGTTCCAGGGGCGAATGGAATATGGGCCTCGAGCATTAGGTAACCGCAGCATTATTGCAGATCCCCGTAACCATGATATGCAGAAAAAGCTGAATCTCAAAATCAAATTCCGTGAAGGTTTCCGCCCATTCGCCCCCTCTGTATTATATGAAGATATACAGCAATACTTTAATTTTAAAAACCCTACGCCATATATGCTTATGGTTGCACCTGTAACTGAAAACTGGCGTAAACCCGTTCCTGATAATTATGCGGCAATGGAACTTTACGATCGCCTTTATTTTCAGCGCTCTACTCTTCCTTCCATAACACATGTTGATTTTTCAGCAAGGATACAATCTGTGCACAAAGAGACAAACCCAAAATACTGGCAATTAATTTCAGCTTTTAAAAAGAAAACCGGAATAGGAGTTATTGTAAACACCAGTTTTAATGTAAGGGGTGAGCCGATAGTATGCAGGCCCGAAGAGGCATACCGCTGCTTCATGAGCACCAATATGGATTATCTTGTTATTAACAACTTTCTGTTTGATAAAAAAGAACAAAGACAGGACATTGAGTGGAAGTCTGCGGTTGGGATAGATTAATTATTTAATTCTGAAATAAAGTTTTAAAATTTTTATCCAATAAAACAATCATTACATGGACATATTAATTTAAGTTTTATTTCTGTCTAAATGCGTTGTTGCTTCTTTTAAAAGATTTGTTGTTTCTTCAAAAAATAATTTATCCTGTTTTATCATTTTAAGTCGTTCTTTAAACCATAAAAATGAAAAAATTTTATTGCCGATGGTAATTGATCTATTTAATGGAATAAACGTATTCCCCAATCTAAATTTATAAAAATCTCCTCCCCATCCAAAATTAGAACTTTTTACCCCTTCATTTATATTTTCTTCAATGCAGGCATTAAAAGACAAAATACCCGGAGAAAACTGTTGATAAGCTGTGTCATAAGCTGTATCATATAAAAAAATTTTATTATTAAATCTGATAAAAGTAATGAAAGCAATATTCTTTAAGTCTAATTGTAAATAACAGATTTTTGTTTCAAAACTGTGATATATTTCTTTGAGAAAGTTTTTCTTATATTCATCTGAATAAATATTTTTTATAGCTTTTACCTGATTTTCTTTATAATTTGCGATACGCTCCAGCTCCTCAAGATCATCAATCACAAAATCCTTAAAAATAAAATTCATCTTATAACCGGCTTTTTCAATGCGGTTTCTGCATAGATTAAGTTTATCCCTGATTTTTTTGGGATAATTATTTTTTTTATATTCATCATATTTTTGAATATTTCCAAAATCAGCTTCAGTGCAATATGAAAATGAATAAAGATACTTATAAAATATTGAATTTTTATTTACAGTAAAACCCGGGATTTGAGAAAAAAAGATATAATGAAATTTTTCATTTTGATAAAGCCAATTAAAGATAAACAAATGAGCTTCATCTTTAAGATTATCACAAATAATATCAAGATACATTGGAGCAATCTGTTGACTTATAAATTCAATTGCAGATACTTTCAATATTTTTTTTCTTCTATAAATAATTTTACAGAGGGGATAAATAGCTATCAATGAATTATTTTCATAAAGGAAAAGTACTAGTAGTTTTCGTTGTAAACCTAATTCTCTTTTTCTGGCATTAGAATAACTTTGCCAGAAAATTGATAAATAATTATATGTGTAACTTAATTGAATATTTTTTATTTTTTTTTCAAAAGATATCCATTCATCCTTTCGAATTTTTAATTCTTTAAAACTTCTTATCGCATCGACTCTATATTCCATAAAAATATATTAAACCTATCATTTATTTAAATTTATCCAATACGCATTTCTGTCTGTATAAATTAAAGAGTATTCCTTATAACGATATTTTATTTTTTGAAACAGTTCAAATCCTGCTACAAATCAACAATAGAATGACTCTTATATGACTTAAAAACATAAAAATTTTTTCAAGATAAACTTTATAATATGATGTACCTGGAATGCTTCTTTCAATAATCCACCCTCTGCATGCTGTTAATTCCCGAGGTTTACCTAAAGAAAAAAATGAGCGCGCATATTGTGAACCGGCATAACCGGATATTTCAGACTATATTTTTTTTCCACATTATTACTTCGATTAGCAAATAAAAGGATTGCAGATATTATATATATGCAATTATATAAAAATATATGAGTCAAGTTAATTTTGTTTTATTTAAATAACAGTATAAAATTATATTTGCCTTTCCGTAACAAGCAATGAATATAAATTGGAATAAATCCCCATATAGCTCCTGCCTGCATTCATCCGAAGTCCATATCCACCGCATCGATATAAACTCAGCAAAACATTTTATCCCGCAGCTTGAACAAACACTGACTGCTGAAGAAAAATCCAGAATCTTAAAATTCATATTCGAAAAAGACCGCATCATCCAGACACTCTCACGCGCCATACTCAAGGACATCCTCGGCCGCTATTTATCCATTAAGCCCGCAGGGGTCAGCATATTGAATGATGAATACGGAAAACCGTTTATTGACCATACCCTGAATCCGGATAATATCACCTTCAACCTTTCGCATTCCGGAAACATGATATTATACGCAGTATCCCGGAACAGGAATGTGGGCATAGACGTGGAGTTAATCAAAGAGATCGATTCTATCGATGACCTTATAAAACAGAATTTTTCTCAGGATGAAACTGGTACCCTGCTTCAGCTGACAGGCAGGGATAAGACAGATGCGTTCTACTCATGCTGGACCAGGAAAGAGGCGTATGTCAAGGCTATGGGAAAGGGCTTATCGTACCCACTGGATAAATTCACAGTTTCAGTTTTCCACGGTGAAGATAACTCGTTATTGCATGATGAAAATAACGACGTTTCACAGTGGACCTTAAAAGAGATACCTTCATATCCAGGGTATGCGGCTGCGGCTGCCGTTGAAGGAAAGAATGTAAATTTTAAATTTTACGAATGGACGTTCTGAAGTTAAGACTTTGTCTTAAAAAACAATGCGGTGAAATTTCCAGAGAGCCATATATAAAGAAATTTATGCTCCGGTATATGATCTGACTGATATTAGCACAGCTCTTACGGTGGTCGTCTCACCCGACGCGTAGAAACGGATTCGAGATGACATCATTTTTCCTCTCTCAGTGCCCTCCGTGCCTCAGTGGCAAACCTGTTAAGTTCATGCTGCCGCACATTCCCTGTTTAATCGATGGATCCCCGTCTTCACGGGGATGACAAGAAGAAAGACCTGCATCCCGGGTGACAAATTGTACATCAAATTCCAGAAATACCCCGTAAAAAACACTTTTTTTTCCAAAAAACACTAAAAACGGGCAAAAAAATTTTCTTTTTTGGCTGCTCGCGGCGTATTACCAGTAATACGCTCTTTTAAAGAGGTATAAATAAAATTATCAGGAGGATTCGATGAACAACATCGAAAATTCAGCAGCAGGCATTACAGAAGTACAATCAGCACCCGCAGGAAAAACCAGGAAGCCAGGAAGCATACCTGTAAAGGTCTATCTCCAGGAGGCGGAAAACATCTGCAACTGGTGCAGGCAGGACAGGGAAATACTTACTGCGAACGGCCTTGACTGGACAATAATCGAGGATATGCCCAACCGCATAGATGCTCTTCGAGAGGCGCAGGCCAGGTGGACAACCTCCGATTCCCGCGATACAGAGACCGAAAGGGAGTGGATTGAAAAATCCGACTCTGCGCGTGAATTCAGGGCCGGCCTTGTACGTTCGCTGAAGTTTGTGTTCAGGAGGAACCACCCGGCAATATCAAAGATAAAAAGAATCGCCGAAGGGAGCAGCCATGCCGCGATGATACAGTCGCTCCGCGACTTTTCGGTCTTTGGCCAGGAGCATGCGGAATTTCTTAAAAACACAAAGTTCGATATCACCCTGCTCGACACAGCCGGAGTGATGTCCAGGGAGTTGGCAACACTCCTGGGCGCGGTAAACACAGCCCGGGCCTTCAGCAGTGACCTGCTCAAAGTAAGGGACCAGGCGTTTACTCAACTTGATGAAGCATTGAAAGAATTAAAGGACCACGCGGATTATGTATTCAGGCACGATCCTTCAAGGCTCAGTGGATACAGCAGTGATTATTACAGGAAGAACTATCTTAAAAGCAAAAAAAAGAAAGCGTCTGATGAAAAAACTGTCTAAAATCCTCTGATCTCATAACCGGGGCTGCGGGCGTCTCATTTCCAAACCCGGGCCCCGGTTATAACTCTGCCAATTCTCCAGCCAGGCTGTAACTCAAGTCACATTACGATTAACCGCAGACCATAAAACAGAATACACAGTATTAACGGTTCCAGGGACGGCATCTTCAGTTACAATGATGACTCATATGGCTACAAAGAGGGCATTTTCTGTTACACGGACGGCTCACACAGTTACAAAGACGGCATTTTGGGTTACAATGATGACTCATCCGGTTACAAAGATGACAGTTTCGGCTACAATGATGACTAAAACGGTTACAAAGACGACGTTTTAAGCTGCAATGACGGCTAAAACGGTTACAAAGATGATAGTTTCAGTTACAATGATAAAACGTTATACCTGATCCCTTCTCTCATCTCCCTCCGTGCCCTCCGTGACTCCGTGGTCAAATTCTTTGACAAGTATTTGCTGCTTATTATTCATCGTGTCTTTGTTATATTTTTAAAAAAGAATTTCCTTTTCCCGGATACTATGTACTATGTCAGGAATTAATAATTGCTTAAGTCAGGCGGATTTATTTGTGATATAGTAGAAATCGCTATTGAATGTCATTTCGATGGAGCATTCAGCAAAAAATAATATGCGATAGATAAAATCGCGACTGAGAAATCTCATATACAGGTTGACGTTTATGCAATTTTATCATAAAAAACATCCTGATATCCGGGATTTCTCACCCGATGCTCGTAAATTGGGTTCGAAATGACACGAAGTGACACAAACTCATCTGTAAAAACCACCTAAGTCAAGTAATTATGACCAGCAATAATCCAGGGGATAAGTGTGAAAGACAGCGGGCTCTTAAAACTTGATCATGAATTGAAGCATTGCAAGGAAGTGTTAAACGAACTTAATCCTCACATACGTGATAAACAAAATTCCGGTGAGCATAAAAAACGTAACGGCAAGTTACAGAAAGTCCTCATCGCAAACCGCGGCGAGATCGCCAAACGATTTTTCCTCTCACTCCATGAAGAGGGGATCACTTCAACCGCAGTTGTAACTGACCCGGACAAGGGGCAGTCCTGGTATGACTTTGCCGATGAAGTGGTATTTATCGGCGGCCATAATAATTATTCCGATCCATGTACCATAATCGCAGCTGTACAAATTACCGGCGCAAACGCCATATACTCAGGATACGGGTTCCTGTCTGAAAACTATTCCTTTGTGAAAATAATAGACCGGTTAAACAGTACCGCTGACAGTAAAATAATCTTCATGGGACCGTCATATGACACCATGCATCTCATGGGGGATAAGATCAGCGCGCGCCGCATTGCCTCGGAAAACAGTATCCCATTATTTGAAAGTTCAGGAATATTCAGGACCTCTGAGATTGAACCAGTCAAAAATGAAGCCGGCCGCATCGGTTATCCGTTTATTCTGAAGCTCACAGCAGGCGGCGGCGGTAAAGGGATGGTCCAGGTCTTCTCCGGTGATTATCTTGAAGCCGCAGTTGATACCTGCACCAGGACAGGCCTGGCCCTGTACAACAATGCCGCGTTTTATATTGAAAGGTTAATACAAAAACCGGTACACATTGAGGTCCAGATTTTCAACGGGTCCGTCATAGGGATCCGCAAATGCGCTGTACAGCGCCGGAACCAGAAGATCATTGAAGAGAGCGGTGAAATTTTTATTGATGAAGAAACGTACGACTCGATGATTTCTATCGCAGAAAAAATAGCAGGGCTCTCAGGGTATGGCAATAATTCAGGCGCTGGAACTATCGAGTTTCTGATAGATAAAGATACGGGCAAATTCGGTTTCCTGGAGATGAACACCCGGCTGCAGGTTGAGTACGCGGTTACTGACCAGTCATTCGATATTGACCTTGTTAAAGCACAGATCCGGTTATTTGACGGCAGGGAAAATTTATTTCAGCATCTGCACAGCCCCGAGCGCCGCAAAGGAAGCAGGAACCACGCCATTGAATGCAGGATTTACGCCGAGGACACCGATAATGGCTACACCCCCTCGCCCGGTATGATATCCGAGCTTGACCTGCCCACGTTTAACGGCGTAAGGTGCGACTTCGGGTTCAAGGAGGGGGACAGGATTCTTCCCATGTACGATCCCATGATAGGGAAACTAATTGTCCATGGACGCTCCCGGGATGAAGCACTCATACGGCTGGAACGTGCACTGCAGGAACTCTACATCAAGGGTGTAAAAACCAATGTGCCGCAGCTCCTCCGGATAATCCGTCACCCTGATTTTATTGAAGGCAATTATACCAATAATTTTTTATCCGGCAACAATGACCTTGTTCCTGAAACACCGCGTAAAATCACCGGTTACACAGAAGTCCTGATCGGCGGATTCTCCGAATACCTGCGCCTGTTCAATACAGCTGTCTCTGAATTTACTGCCATGTTGAAGGTCCGGGATTTAATCAATACCCATACACCGGAAATCTCCACTGTTTTTAAAATTGATCACCTGGGAAATATCTTCAATGTAAGGATTCTGCAGACCTCCTCTGATACTTTTCATACCTTTGTCAATGACGGGTATAGCGGCATCGTGGTCCTGAAGTATACCAACGGGCAGGCTGACAACATAATACTGAACTTCAATAACCAGATGCTGCGCATCCGCGTGGACCGGAAGTCCGACGATATCAGCCTGCGGATGAAGGATGAGCAGAATAAGATTAATTATTACAGCATGAGAATTCACGCGAAAGGCGCGCCTGTTAAAAAAAATGCGGGCATAGTCCGTTCCCCGTTCCAGGGGACAATCATATCCTGGCGCAGGGAATTCAAAATTGGCGATCATGTTTCTGCCGGTGAGGGACTCGTCATTCTCTCCGCGATGAAAATGGAAACAGTGATAACCGCCCCCGTAAACGGCCGTGTAATCTACATCATGCCCGGGAATGAAACTGTGCACCCGGGCAAGGGCGCTCAAAACGACATGCAGACAACCGGCCGGAGTGTCCAGGAGGGCGAGATTTTACTCAGGATCGAAGCAGATACCAGCACCACGGCAGCGGCGGATGACATTGATGAAATAGAATCTCCGGAATTGTTTATCAGCAAATTTGAAACTTCTGTAATTAAAAATCCTGACAGGTTCATCAATGTCATAGAGGATTTCATCTCCGCTCTCATCTGCGGATATATCACAGAGTACTACCTGGTTGAGATGATCCAGAGGATAATTGTCGCCATAAAATTCGGCAAATGGAAATCATTACTGGCAGGTGCAGCAACTGACCTTCCTGAAAAAACAATACTTCACTTCATCTGCCTGAAAAAAATATTTTCAACATCCATATCCTCATCAGGCATATCCTTCTACGATGAACTTAACCTGCTTGTACAGCAAAGGCAGGACGCTGAAATCCCCTTGTCCGGTGATTTTTCCTCCCTGGTTCAAAAGATATTAAAATCATACGGTTACCCCGATGATAATGATATAGTCCCTGAGAGCGGGTCCCTGCGCCTGAAAAAAGTTTTTATGCACCTGCGCTTTGCCTACGGATTTATGACAGAACATGCGGGGTTTATCCGGTATATAATCAACATCCTTCCGCACCTCAACATCCCTGAAAAAAGAATCATTGAAATGGCTAAACTGCTTATTGAAAATGAAGAAAACGGGAAAGATGATTCTCTGTTAAAATACGCGAAACAGGAACTGGGTGATAAATTCCCGGGGCACAACCTCGCGGATATTAAAACATATGATCAGGGTATCGACACTTTAAACACTGAAGATAAACAATACAGCGAGGCTGATCAGAAACTGTTTAGCATGGGTAAGCGGCCTGTTGAACTATGGGCTGGAGAGTGCTTCGATTCAGGTAAATTTGAAGAGATTAAAATTAAATCCATTGATTATGATGAAGATACACAAACCGGAACAGCCGTGGTGAACAGGGTCGGGGCCAGGATTTTTACCGGTAAAATATACGGCAAAGAAGCCTGTTTTTTCATGAAGGATTCGCGCGTAAACAGCGGATCAACCGGCAACCTTGAAGGACTGAAATACGCTGCAGCGTCATACATCTCAATGCTGAAGGGGTGGCCCTTTTATGTATGGAATGACGGGGCCGGCGCTAACATCAAAGAGGGCGTAACTGCATTGAACCGCGGAGCCCAGGGCTTCATGATGAATGCGCTCCAGACATCAGGTGACACTGCAAAATTCCGGCAGTTCATGCTGAATAACCCGGACCCGGTTTTAAAATCAGTATTAAAATCAGTTGATGAACAGTTCAACATTTCAATTGAGCGTCCGGATAAAAATTCAAGGCAGCCGGGCCTTGTTGCCGTAGGTATAGGTTCATCTGCAGGCCTTGATGTCTACGGATCAAGCCAGGCTGTTATACAGTTAATGCTCAACTCGGAGCAGTCATACAGGGTCCTTACAGGTTCCAGCGTGGTTAAATCAATCATCGGCGAAGATGTATCAAACTACGATATAGGCGGCGCCAGGACAATCTGCAGGGTAACCGGTATCGCGGATATACTGGCAGCGGATAAGATTCAGCTGGCGCAGTCCATAAAAGCCGTTCACAGGTTTTTCTGTGTTGATAATCTTTTAACTTCAATCAGCAGGAGAGGAAACGTACCCGGAAACTCCGCACCCGCGCACGGGCTTCTGAATATTACAGGGGGAATAATCAGGAACAATATCGATGACGGTGAGTTTATTGAACTTAAAAAATATTACATCGAATCAGATTCGCTGATCGGCGGGCTCGCTAAGCTTGGCGGTTACAAAACACTGATCATGGGAACTGGAACCCATACCGGACTCATGTCTGTTGAACCGGTTATCAAGGCAAGGGAACTTCTTAAAATCGCGCACAGGACATCCATAACTGAAATTTTAATTTTCGGAAGGGAATTCATCAGTTATGACACAGGGGACGAGAAAAGTATAGCTGCTAAAACTGAGCTGATGAACACGCTGCAGGAAAAGAAAAATCTGAGAATCCATATTGTAACTGATGCAGGGGGATTAAAGCTGTTCTATATCAATAATACAGCCGATGTCGTTATATTCATAGAGAATGATCCAAAGAAAACCACCGGCAGCCCCCTGGTCATGAATAATACCACATTTACAGTATCATCGATTCATGAGGCCTTCGATTTATCACATAAACTGCTGTCACTGTTTTCTTCAAAAACTATTGAACTGAAAATCGCTCAGCATGCCGGAACACCGGCAATCCCCCCTGATCCGTCGAAGCCATTCGACATGATTACATCAGTCATTGAACCGCTCTTTGACCCGGAAAGTTTTATCGAATTTTACAGCGGTATGAACAATCCGCAGACCGGACCCATGCTTGTAACCGGGCTCGCGCGCCTGAACGGCATCACCGTTGGGATTATCGCGGACCAGCCTTTGCGTAAAGGGGGCGCAGCGGACGCGTACGGCACTGAAAAATTCCGCGTCTTCACACGCCTGCTTAACAGCAGGAATATTCCGCTCATTATGTTATCCAATTCTTCAGGCTTTATGCCTGGCCTGCAGCAGGAGACCCTGCGGATACAGGCCATAGGCGCAGAATCCCTTGATACCAATATCCTGGGTGAAATACCCGTAGTATCAGTTGTATTCAACCAGAATTACGGCGGGAGACTTATCCAGGCCTTCAATAAATTCCTGCGGCCGGGAATTGTTTATCTTGCTTTCCCCCATTCAATCCTCGCGGTCATTGGAGTCAAGGTCGCTTTTGACCTGCTTAACAGGAAGAAGTATGACCGGCTCATTGACGAAGGTAAACAGTCAGAGGCTGAAAAACTGAAAACTGATTTTTACAAAAGCTATCTTGCTAAATCCAGGGGGTCAGCTGACGGAGTTGAGAGCGGGCTTGTTGATTCGCTTATCCCGGATATAAAGGAATTAAGAAAGTATGTAACTGACGGGCTTGACATGGCAATACATAGATGTAATGATGCTTTCCCGGATTCAAATAAGTAATTTAACCAGTGGATAATAAAAAAGGGTGATTTGCATCACCCTTTTTTATTGGAGCTATAATGTTAACAAGCTCTTAATGTAGATTATGTTTACTAAAGTTTTATTATATCTACTGTAAAAACCACATCATCGTAATCAAAATAACCATCATCTTCATATCTTAATCTGTCAATCGGAAGATCCTCAAACTTATACTGAATAGTAGCCTCAACTATTCTGCCCTGTATAGAGTTAGTGGCGACTTTTTCAACCTTGCAGTATGAACTGTTTGAAAAATGCATAACATTGCCGAAATTCCATGATGTAAAATCTGAACAGATCCAGAAGAACACCTTACTCAAAGGTGCAAGTGTAAAATACTGCGCTGACACACTCTGGTTGACTCCGTGTAGTATATCAAATATACAGCAGTCTAAATCAGACCAGTGCCCGTAAATTTTTGAAGACA
>Ga0209099_1001669_pt1 | contig 21524 bp, 34 predicted proteins | sample AD_JPNHW2_MetaG_FD_184430 | JGI IMG/M metagenome (GOLD analysis project Ga0209099, IMG submission 184430) | Active sludge microbial communities of municipal wastewater-treating anaerobic digesters from Japan - AD_JPNHW2_MetaG (SPAdes) (version 2) | ecosystem: Engineered > Bioreactor > Anaerobic... | reverse complement strand
AAAGAAGTTCACGGTGAAGATGCTCGTGTCATAAACACTGGATTAGATGGTGATGTTGTTTATTCTATAAAAGATAGAAAACAACTAGATGAAGTTTTTGAATATTATGTAACCGAAGATGAGTATCAAAATTTTATACGCACAAAATTAATAGACGAAATGCTCTAATTTCGATTAATATATAAGAATGTGAGAAAGTTATGTTTTATATTCTTAGTTTTTCTTTTGGTTTGTAATCCATTTTCGAGAAATTTCACTAATACCGCCATAACTGGCACTATTATAACAACGCCAACTCGAGACACTATAACTCTATCTTCAAAACAATCTGATACGGTTGTTAGGATAATAGAAATTTCTCCAAATAATACAAACTCTCTAGGTGGTAGTGATTTAAATATATCTTGGCAAAACAAATCCAGTCGATCGATAACTTCCATTACTTTCTACACCTACGCTTATGATGAAAAAGGTGACATCATAACATCAGATTACGACGATAAAAGAGAAGCCGTTCTAACTACAAAAGGATATATAAAATCAGATAGTGTTATATTATGGGGAAGCAGTTGGGGAAGTGTGTGGTATAGTTTTGATCTAAAAGATGTTAAAATTCATAAAATAGTAGTAACTTTTTCAGACGGCAAGACTATAATAATATTATAACAAATATATTATTTAAAAATGACATTTTTGACATTTTTATTTTAATATATAACTAGAAAATAAAAAAGATATATGTTAGTAACAAATAATCAAAATGGAATGGGTAAAATTTTAGCCCCTGGTACACCTATGGTAAAAGATTCTGTTCTTACAGAAAGCGAATTGAGCGATTTACGTGAGAAGTTTAAAATTTCTTATGCTCGTGCAAAAGGTTGGGATCCAAACAATCTATCATCAGATCAACTCAATGAAATATTGTCTGATAAACGTTGGCAAGCGCCAGGTCTTTTATTATCATAATTTTAAAACTAGCTATATTTTTTATTATATAATGATAAAAAGATAGAGATTTATGGCTTTATATGATATTGAAGATGATGATTATTTTGAGTTTGAGCCGAAAGAATTAGACGTTGATTTGACTTTTAATTTCACATGCAAATTCAAGATCGTTGATATGAGTGGTTATAGACTACATATCCACAAGATCTATAAGCGAAGTCTATCAAAAAAGAATCTTGAAATTCTCGAAAAATTAATAGATGAAAAATTTCCAGTTCTTATTAATGATGTTTCAGGATTAGAAATAGAAAATCTTTCTGTTAATAAACTGTATGATGGTGAATTTGAATTAAATTATTATACAGATGGATCCTTCGATTTGTATTTAGGATCAGTTATTAACAACAAAGAAAAGTAATATCCCTGTTGATAAATAAAATTTAAATTTTTTCAGCGAAATTTTTTTGTTTCGATAGAAAGGCGTATTTTTGTGTCATAGAAAAAATGTCTCTTGGCCCAATAGTCTAGCGGAACTAGGACTCTGGATCATCCAGCGACGGGAGTTCGAATCTCTCTTGGGCTACAAAATAAACGGCCTGTTCGTCTAGCGAAGAGGACACCGGAGTCCTCCGGTAACAGAGGTTCGAATCCTCTGCGGGCTACAAAGATTTCACGATACGTGGGTGATTTCATACTTATAATAATGTGAAAGTGGGTTCAATTCCCACGAAATCTTTAAAAAAGTGGCTAAGGTCACTCGGCCCTATCGTCTAGGGGAAATCTCGAAAGAGATAGGACACTGACAACCGTTGGCGACGTCGGTTCGAATCCGGCTAGGGCTACCAACTATTTATCAACACCCTTCAAAAAGAAAAAAGAGGACTTTAGTCCTCTTTTTTTGTGCCAAAAAATTTTTTAAATTTTATGTAATTTTTTGTGTTTATAAAATCTTCCAATTTTTTTATCGCTTTGTTTTTTAATCTATTCTTATCATTTTCTATGCTTTCTTCTTGTGGAAGATTTTTATTGGAAAGATATTCTTTTATAACATCAAGGTCTCTCGCCCTTCCTGTTATATCTTGAAGTTTGCTTACATTTTTATAAAAAATCTCATACCATTCATCATCTTTGAAGAAAGAGCTAAAAACTTCCAAAGTATATCTTAGTCTTCGTAAATTTATTCTAACTTTATGCAAATTTTCTTCCGTAGTATCTTCTTTCAAATAAGATATTATGCTTTCGTCCATCATATTAAATCTATTGGAAATAGATTCAAATATGAATTTTTCATCCGGTATGTTCCATTTATTTAAACTCATCTTCCAAAAACTCCTTTATATTGTAATTTCCAAGAGTTAGATAGTTTGTAGATGGAATGTTGCCGTCGTGTGGAATAACTGTGCAATTACTATTCAAAAAAGTTATAAGTCCTTGACTTCCACAATTATGCGCCATGGCCAACATTCCACTAAGAGTTAAGTGATATCCTCTTATGATCTTATTATTATATTTATTTAAATAGTTTTTTAAAACCTTATGATTATATTTTATGTACAATACCGTGGCTGCACGTTGAACTTCATATGAATTTAAAAAGGCTGTTTTTGAAACTCCGCCAAATCCAACTGAAGCTCTAGCTCCTGTTCCCATTTGCCAAGCCCCCCAAAAAGAACCATTTTCCGCTTTTAAATTTTGATGAGATTCCAATTCCGCTAAGGCCTGTAACCATTTGTCTGCTGTTTTTGTAGTATCCTCCGAGTAGAAAACAACAAAAGCTACTTTCTTCATTATTTTATCTTTGGTTGTTCCAGCTATTCGGGCTGTTCGCTCGATGTAACTGTCAATAGGAATTGAATCTGGACAATATAATGTGTCTATTGGTGTGTCTATTACAACTTTTTTAACTTCAAAGAAAGGATTGTGTCTCAAAACCCATCTTCCACCATAAAAAAGTCCTGTTGATAATAAAAGTATTAATAATAATACTTTTGTAATGTACAGTTTCTTATGCTCTAAAAAGTATACGAATTTCTTTTTGATTAAATACCAACTCATTTGTCTGACTTGGTTCAGATAATACAAATAAGCGTCCCACGTTTGCGACAACTCCTCATCTTTATGATAGTTGTTTTTATCTTTAAGTAAATAATGTAATATTTTTAAATGCTTCATCGTTTATCCTTGTCTTTGTTTAAATTTAGGATTCTTCTTACAGATTATATACAATCTATTTTTTCTACGAACAAATTTGCAATCTGGTGAACGTTTCTTTATATAGACCCGTCAAATTCATCTACGACATCTTTAGTGTCGTAGATGAATTTGACACCAAAATTGGTAAAAAATCATATTTTTAAATTAATATATACATTTAACTAGAAATAGTTTAAAGTTCTTTGACATGATATATGGTTCTAAATCAAAAACTTGGTTTAGGTAAAATCATAAAAGTAGTCAGCGAAAACCAAGCACTTAATGACTTTAAATTTTAACATCGGTAATACGATGCCGTACGCCTCCCCTTGAAAGACAGGATGTGCCAATGCGAAAACAATAAACAACATTATCGGTTTTTAAGACCGATCGGCTGGAACGGTCGATTACGAGCGTGGAGCAAAAATAAGACCACCTAGTGGCACAAGCTATGAAGCGTTTAAAAAGAAGGAACATTATGTTCCCGAAACTACGACATCTTCAGTGTCGTAGTAGTTCATGGATACTCTTACTTTCATAATATTATATATTTATAAAAAAGCACAAAGTTTTACTCTACAAAAGTAATAAAAATTTCGGTGGCTTCAAAATTAATATATAAACAAAAAACACCAACTTATGCCAGGCGAAACAATAGGAAGTATAGGACATCAATTTAATTACGATAATGTTTATCTGAGAATGGTCACCGTTGCTCTTGGAAAAACTTTAAATAAAGCAATACGTTGGATAAATTATTTTAAAGATGAGAAGAAATGTATAACTCTTCCTTTTAATTATAGAATGTTTGGACAAGAACGTTTTCTACTGGATTCTTATTTGGATGATATTGTTGATAAAAGAGTTGAATTAAACACTGATATTATACCAAGAGGCATCATAACACTTTCTTCTTTCAATAGTGTTGTAGATGAATTCGCTAATCCAAATGTTTATATACCAAAAGATTGTAAAATTCACAACGAATGGAAAAGAATAATAACGAAAGTTAAAGCTATTCCAATGCAAATGAATTTTGAAATTGAAATATTATTAGATAATGAAAGAGATATATGGGTATGCTCTGAAAAAATAATGATGTTATTCTTCAACTATTTCTTCTTCAATATGGATTATTTTGGAATGAAGATAGATTTAGTTTTAGTACTTCCAGATGACAAAACTGTAGAATTTCCAACAGAAGGAGATTTGACGAGTGATAAGAAAAAGACTATTAAATTTCCATTAACTGTAAGAGGATATTATCCCGTGTGGACGGTTGATACGGACAACGTTGAGTGTTATAATGAAGAATTTGAAAATATAAAACGCGTTTATTGGCAAGCTTATGTACATGATATGCAAGCATTTGCTGAGCGCACAATACCAGAAAATGTTAATGATCCCGATTATCAACAAAGCGATCCTCGAGTTAATCAAAATATAGAAGATTTTTCAACAAGTGGAAGAAGTTTTGAAACAGATAATCCAAATTATACTAAGAATACATAAAAATAAAAATATGTTATGGTAAAAGTAGTAAAAGATGATGGAAAACCTCTATTTAGCAGTCCTTCAAAAAGATTAAAATTTAGTATTTGGGTGATTGTTGCTAATTTTATTCTCGGAATAGTAGGAATGGTTCTCGGGGCCGACCTCACAGCACTTGGAGTATTTTTAAGTCTATCAAATGCCCCTCTTTATGTGTATGTTTTGGGTGAGAGCTTTCGACCAACACCAGTTCCAGATAAATATTATGAGCAGCCGCATGGTGGAGCTGGTGGATTAGGTGAAATTTTTAATAATGGAGTTTACGGCTCATCTTGGGGAAATGTTAGTTGGGGAAGCTCAACAATAGATGACGATAATAAAGGAAAAGATGAATATAATATTCCGATTGATAAATTATCAACTACAACAAAACCTAAATCTGTAAAACCTGTAAAAAAAGACGAATCTGAAATCGGGTAAAAAAGAATTTTTTGTACCACTACTCCAAAAAGTAAGGTTTAAATTAAAAAGACTTTTGTTTTTTACTCCAAAGATAAAATTCCTACTTTAATATCTTTATCTTCTTCTGTAATTTCGAGTTTAGGATCTTCTACAACTTTATTATTAATTCTTATGGCTCTCATCCATATTAAATTTGAAAAGTCTTTGTAATCAACCACTAAACCTCTTTCTTTTAATTTATCGTATAATCTCATAAATTAGTTTTATTACTATAATTTAAAATTGTTTTTTAATTTATTTTAAATATTTGTCTAATTCTCCGTTATAATCTTTAAAAACCTTTTCGAAGTTTTTAACAACAACTTGTAAAGAAACATACATGGATGTTAATAATTCAGATGCTCTTTCATAATTATCATAATTATACACACTCATCGATTGTGATGATATGAGTAAAACACCATTTATAAAAACTTCGCGAAATATGGTGTTTCTATATCTAAAACCTTTAACGGGATCTTCTATTAATTTATTATATAGAGCATCACCCAATTGAGATTTCATCTTACTAAATATTTCATAACTAATTTTTTCTATTTCTTGAACCAAAATATCATTCAATTGTTGAGTGGACAACTCGTCTAATTTATAATTCTTTATTATACACGTTGCATATTTTTCAATTGTTTCTACGTATATTTTAATAACACTTCTTAAAACTTCATTTTTTCTTGGATAACCAAAATCCATCGATGGCATTCTAGTTTTTATATCATTGATAGATAGGAAAAAATTATGTATCAATAATTTAGATTTGGCTTTTTCTCTATCTTCATCAGAATAATGAACATTTTTTGGTTCAATTGCCTTTCTTTTCCTTCTTCGCCAGAAAAAAATAAAATGATGTAATTTTTCTCCGTATGTTTCATTATCATCATCGCGGTGATGCATGAAAAATATAGATTTTAACTCTTTTATTATATAAAGAAACACAATAGTAAATCCAATTATGGTTAAAAGAACAGGATAGTCCTTTGATAGCCAATCAACAAATGCCTTAAAAAAATCGCCCATAGTTTTTGTAGTTTTTTTTCTTTTTTTATATATAAAATTTGAAAATCATGAATTGAAAACATTTTAATAAACTACTTTTATTTTTGTTTATATATTCAAGTAAAAACGTCATTTTATGTTCTATTATTACGGAAGAAAAAAACGCATCATAAAATATTATCCCGACCCGATGTATGATACTATAATTGAGCCTTTTGCAGGAGCGGCGTCTTATGCAATGGAATATTTTGATAGAAAAGTTATACTTTATGAAATAAACAATAAAATATATTCAGTTTGGAAATATTTACAACAATCTTCCCCTAAAGATATTCTTGGTTTACCTATACTAAAAAAGGGACAATGCCTTAATAATGAAGAATTCAATAATCTTACAGATCCAGAAAAATGGACAATAGGATTATTTTTAAATCCAGGTTCTTCCGTTCCTAAAAAATCACCCGGTAATTTCTGTGATTGGGATGAAAAACATAGAAAAAGTTTATCAGAAGAACTCTATAAAATTAAACATTGGATAATAAAAAATGAAAGTTATGAAAATGCATCTGATATAGAAGCAACTTGGTTCATTGACGCTCCATATTCACCAAACTCTGACAATTTTGGTGGTAAATATTACACAAACAATAAGATAGATTATAATAAATTATCAGAATGGTGTAGGAAAAGGAAAGGTCAAGTTATAGTATGTGAAAATATTAATTCTAATTGGCTTCCTTTTCTACCATTAGTAGATCTAAAAGGACAAAAACATATTAGAAAAGAAGGATTGTGGATAAATACTAATATCATATGAACTACCACTAAACTAAAGATTTAGTGGTTTCATGTTTCATAGACTTCTCCAATGAGAACGCCTCACCGCGTTTTTGTTTTAAGTCCGACCACGTTCCTGCATCCCAGACTCAGTATAATATTTTTTAAATATTTACTTAATACTTTATTGATTTTACCTGTAGAAAGATTAATCTACAGAACCAACTGAACCAATATTTCAATGAACAATTAAACTTATTCTAATTAAATTTATATATTAAATTAAAAAGAACAATTTTTTTCCAAATTCATTCACTAAACTAAAGATTTACTGGTTTTCTTTGGAAATCGTTTTATAAAACAAAAAAATTATGAATGAAACCAAAACTTTCGATAGAAAATGAAAATGATGTAATTAATTTAAAAAAATTAGGATTTAAAAATTCTTTTATTAGAGATAAATATGGTATCAGTCAAACTTGTATCCAGCAAATCATCAAAAGAAACGGTAGAGAACATTTGATAGCCAATAAAAGATATTATATTGATGATCACTATTTTGAAAACATAGATAATCAAGAAAAATCTTATTGGTTGGGTTTTCTTTATGCTGATGGATATGTAAGATTAAAAAACAATAGAAGTGGTCATCTTAAAATTAGATTAAAAAACACTGAAATCGAACATTTAAAATTATTTAATAAATGTCTAAATTCAAATTATCCTATTAAAAATGATATTTTATCTAAGGTGATAGTTAATGGAAAAGAATACGTTTCTCTGTGTTGTGAATTACATATATATAACACTAAAATTGTTAAAGATTTATTTAAATGGGGGTGTGTTAATAGAAAATCTATGATAATAACGTTTCCAAAATTTTTAAATGATGAATTATTAAGACATTTTATTAGAGGATATTTTGATGGAGATGGTTGTATATCTTTTGGAAGTAAAAAATATCCCAGAATTGCATTTGTTAGTGGTTCATTAAACTTTATTAAAGATCTAGATATATATCTAAGAAAAATAATATTAAATACAACAAAAGAAATTAATTTTGAAGAAAAAAATTATTATACTTTAAATTATACTACTCTATCGTTTTTTATTAAATTTTATAATTTTATTTACGATAAGTCTAATATCTATCTGAACAGGAAAAAAGAAAAATTTGATAATTTTATCAAAAATAAAAATCATTCTATAATAGAAATGTTTGATAATAATGGAAAATTAATAAGATGTTGGAATCATATTAATGATTGTTCTAAAGATTTACAGATAGGAACAAAATATATAATGAAAATGATAAATGGAGAAATAGAAAACAATCTAAATTTAAAATTATCAAGTTTGAGAAATTTTACAGATATTGATTTGAAAGAAAATATTAAATTAGTTAAATATAAAAATTTTTCAAAAACATAATAGAAAAGAAGTTATTTGGTATAATGAAAAGATATAAAAAATTCGGATATTCATTTATTCAAGAATCGTCTAGATCACATAATTTGAAGACCGAAACTGCTGTTTTAAGAATTGATTACTGTCCTAAATGTTTTAATGAGTTGTCATTTGAAGTGGATTCTAAAAATAAGATTATAGTACCACATTGTAACTACTGTGATTGGAGAGGGAATTGGGATAATTGTTTAGATGATGGTGAAGCTAAAAATTTTAAAAGAATTAAAATTATAGATAATATTTTAAATGAATAATGATATTCATCATAGAACAAAAAGAATACCCATATTGGTTGATGTTGTTTCATCACCAGGTAAATATTATTATTGTCCGATGTGTTTTAACATAATATCTTATGAAATAGATTCTAAAAAAAATTTTATACCAAAATGTAATTTTTGTGATTGGAATGGTGGATGGGATGATTGTTTAGATGATGGTGAAGCTAAAAATTTTAAAAGAATTAAAATCATGGATGACATTTTAAATGAAAAAAATACAAAGAATGAAAAAATTAGAAAAAAGAAATAATATTTTTTTGAAGATAATAAATTTAACAATAAAATCTACGAAGCTTACTGGAACGATTATGGGCGTGGAGATGATGATGAAGATCTCCACGCCCATAATCGTTCCAGTAAGCTTCGTAGATTTTATTGTTAAATTTATTATCTTCAAAAAAATATTTTTCAAATTTTTCGAAATTCTTAATTGGCATTTGATTTTATTATTTTTAATTATATATTAAAAACTTAATATCAATTTCATTCTATATTTTATTAAAAATAAAAATAATAATGTTAAGATTGATTGATGTTTCTAATTCACCCGAAAGTAGTCACGGTAAGGATTTTGGTCCAAAAGAAAATGATGTTATAAGATTACTCAAAGAATATTCTAGAGAATTTAATAGTAAATTTGTTAATAGTATGGGAGACATAATTATTACAAATGATATATTTCCATCTTATGTTAAAGACATAGATATGCCTAAAATTAAAAGAATGGATGGAATATATTGGCATAATGATTATAAATATAAAAATGATTCATTAAACGAATCAGCTCAAATAGCTGATCATGTTATATTCATATCAGAATATAGTAAAAGAGCACTCAAGACTCTTTATCCTGACATTAAAATAAAATCATCATCTGTGATTTTAAACTCAGCTGATAATAGAATATTTAGACCAACTAAACAGAGAAATAGAGTTATTCATAATGTTATTGCTTGTTGTACTAATTGGAATAGGAAAGAAAAGAGATTTGATGATTTGATGCAGTTAGCAAAACTTATTCCAGAAACAATGTATCTTATAGGTGAATGTGATTTTGAAGTTCCACCAAATGTTGTTAAATTAGGATATATTGATAATTATGATGAAATAAATGAACATTTGAATAAATGTGACATGTTTATTAATCTCTCTTATAGAGACGCGGCACCAAAAGTAGTTTGTCAAGCATCAGCTGTTGGATTACCTATATTATATGCTGATTCAGGTGGTGTATCTGAAATAGTAGATCGTGGTGTTCCTATTACAGATGAGAAAGGAATATTTTTTGATGATGAAGTTCCAAGTCTTGATCCTGCTGATATGCTAAGATCATATAATCTGTTAAAACAAAACTATAACAATTATTTGGGAAGAGTTCGAGTTAATCATTTGGCTATGATTAATAATTATTATAAAAAATTCGAAGAATATAAGAAATGAACAGAAAAAATTTAAAATTATGGAAATAGAAAGAAAATTTTGGGTCAAGAATTATAATCTAAAGTTAAATGATTGGAATATGAGGAAACAAATAATACAATCATATATCAATAAATTAGATGATTTTTATGAAATAAGAATCAGGGAATATATTGATCTCGATTACAATGAGTTCCCTCACAATGAAAATAAATACTACTTAGATTTTAAAAGTCCAGGTGATTTATCCAGAGAAGAATTTGGTATAAGATTAACCAAAGAACAATATGATGCATTAAAGCCTAATGCTAAATATAGTCTTATAAAAACAAGACGTTATCTAACTTTTGAAAGAACTGGAATAGGTGACGGATATGGATTATTCTTAGATGAATATCAAGGCGATTTAAAAGGTTTTATAACACTTGAAGTTGAAGGAACCGAAAAGGATGTGATGAAATTTGAATTATTCCCAGGATGGGATGCCGTAGAAGTAACTTATGATCCAAGATTTAAGAATAGGAATTTAGTATATCATAAATGGAAAGATGATATAGAAAATTGGGGATTAAAAAAAAATGTCAGAGAAAAGACAAAATATCCATGTTGTAAACAAAAATAATTGTAAATATGTACCATATTCAAAAGAACAAATAGAAACTTATTTCAGAAACGATGAATGAACTTTTCAAAAGCCCTGTAAGGATTATCATCCCATTCTTCTTCACCGTATGGGTCTTCAATTGAAAAAACTCTTGATGAATCTTGTTCTTTTTTAAAATTCTTATATTTTTCTATAAACCAGTCTGATAATTCGTTAAACACTTCAATTTTAATATTTAATATTTTTTCTATTAGATTATCTAAAATGTCCCTGTATGATTTAAGGTCTTCTAAGTCAGTATCACTTAATTTATTTCCTCCCTGCTGTAGAGCCATTTTATTCAACATTAAAAATTCATGTAACGTCTCTAAAAATTTTTCATTATAGAGCAATTTGGAATACATCTTATGATATTCTTTTAATTTTTCAGGAATATGTTGTTCGTCTATATATTGTATTAATTTAGATAATTGACAATTGAAAATTAATTCATTTTCAATTGCCTTTAAAGAATCGAATTCTCTTACAACATCATGATAATTTATACTAATAGGAAGTGCTCCTTTAAAATAATAGTCATCATCTTTAGATGATTCATTTGCGAATTGTTCAAAAGCCTTTTTTAATCTCTCTTCATCACTCATATCGTCCCATTCTTCTTCACCGTATGGATCTTCTTCCACTATTTTTATGGAATCTTGTTTTAAATCTCTATATTTTTTCAATCCACCAAAAAATTTATTTGTAATTTCAGTTAATTCTTCTTTTGATAAATTTAAAATTTTGGACATTTGTTTCTCAATCATATTAGATAATGATTTCACTTCAGGATCTTCATTTATTTTATATGGTGATAATCCATCATCAAGTTTTTTCTTTATCATATCTAGTAATTTATGATAGTTAAGTCTCCATTCTTCATTCCAAAGTAGAATATATAATGTTTTAGTATATTCTTTCATAGATTTAGGTAATGGAGATTCATCTAAAAATTCCAACACATCATTAAGATTTACATCTTGAAAATTACCAATTTGTTCCTCAAAATTTTTTAACTCAGTTTTTGTTTTTAAAATACCCTGCAATATTTCTTCTGTGCTAGTATCAGGTGGTAATTCAACATTAAAAACTTCTTCTTTTACGAGATTCATTATTTTAAATTTCTTATAGTTTAAAATTTTCATAAACCAATTGTTTATTTTTCTTTATATATTAAAAAATAATAATAGTTAATGTAATGTTGGAAGTAAATAAAATTTATTGCGGAGATACTATTGAATACATGAAACAAATAGATGATAAGAGTGTTCAATTAGTAATCACTTCACCGCCTTATCGAAGAGGACAAAGAATAGATGGTCTAAATAACATATATGAAAAAGCTGAAACAAACTATAAAGATAATCTTTCAGACAATCAGTATATTCAATGGATGACTGATGTTTTCAAAGAATATGAAAGGACATTGAAAGATAAAGGTGTGGTGGCTTTTAATTTAAGTTATACTAAATATTCACCATCTCTTCCTTATTTTCTTATAAATAATATATTTAAGGAAACTAGTTTTCTTATAGCTGACACAGTTGCTTGGGAAAAGAGTTGTGCTATTCCAATTTCAGGACACCCCAATAGGTTGACAAGAAAAGTTGAATTTGTCTATATCTTCGTCAAAAAAGATCATTTGAATGATTTTGAAGCAAATAAAGAAGTTAAAACAGTAAGTAAAACTGGACAAAGGTTTTTCAAAATATATTATAATATAATTAAGGCTAAGAATAATGACGGTAAAGTAGAAGGTCATGGTGCCACTTTTTCATCAGACTTTGCTAAGTTCTTCATTGATTTATATTCTTTTCCAAGATCATTGGTTTTAGATAATTTTGTAGGAACAGGAACAGTAGCTGTGAGTTGTCTTGATTTAAATAGAGATTTTATTGGAATTGATTTATCAAAGAATTATTGCGATTATTCAAACGATAGAATACAGAAGTGGGTTCAAAAAAATTATCCTACTTACTAATGAAAAATATTAAATCAAAAAAGATTAAAACAGCAGCTGATATTCTTACTAAAGAGGAATTTGCAGCAAAGTTCAGAAAGTTCGCCGATGAAATTGAAAAAGGCGATATTAAGATATTAGATATTAAACACAAACATAATAGAAAATGTATGGGTTATGATATGACAGTTATACTTCAAATAACAAAGGAGTTGGAAGAGTTGAAAAAGTACACTACTACTTATCCAGCTTTGAAATAAAAAAATATAAAAAATAAAAAAATCATATTATGGAAGCAAAAGAAAGATTAGAGAAAAGTTTAGAGGATGTACTTATTCAAAATCCAGAATTAAGTAAAAAATATGATCAAATTAATCAAAAACTCAAAAAAGAGGGCATAACAGATGAAGAAATAGAAAAACTGGAGAATGAAAAGAAAGAAATTTATGCTAATTTGACCGATTCACTATTCGCTCATTTAACTAACAGAATGGAAGATTATGGAAAGAAAATTTAATGTAATAACTCTTTGTGGAAGTACAAAATTTAAAGATCAATTTTTATCAGAGCAAAAAAGACTGACTTTAGATGGAAACATAGTTATTTCTGTTGGTTCTTTCGGTCACGCTGACGGAGACGAAGAAGAAGTCTGGAAAGACGGTGTCAAAGAAATGCTCGATGAAATGCACAAGCGAAAAATTGATATGGCTGATGAAATATTTGTCATCAACGTTGGAGGATATATAGGCAGTTCAACCAAGAAAGAAATAGACTACGCTCTAGAAAAAGGTAAGAAAGTAAAATATCTGGAGTAAATCATATAATTTCTTTCAATAATTTCTCTTTTCGAATTGGAACAACACCAACTTCTTCACAAACCAAACCACCAGCTATATTAGAAATTGTTGCTGTTTCAGCTACATCTACTCCATTTATGGTTAATAGAGATGCAACTGATATGACTGTATCACCCGCCCCCGAGACGTCTGCTACATTTCTCTTTTCACCTTGAATATGCACGTGCTCTATCTTTTCATCATTTCTGTAAGATAAATATATTCCTTTACTTCCAAGAGTAGTGTAAAAAGTTTTAATATTCTGTTTCTTCATAAATTTTTCAATATGATAAGACATATCTGTATAATTGTCTATGTCTATATCTACATTTATGCCTCTTTTCAGCTCATTGAAGTTTGGTTTAAATATATTAATGTTTTTGTATGAGTAGAAATTTTTAACTTTTGGATCAACAAACACAGGTATATTTTTCTTTCTATTTATTTTGTTTATAAATTCTAATAATTCTGGAACAACAACACCTTTATTATAGTCTTGTATAATTATTCCATTTATATCAACATTTGAAAGAGCGTCAGAAAGAAGTTTCTTCATTGCTTCTAATTCTTTTTCATTGAGATTATCTTTTGTTTCTTTATCCACTCTAATTAGTTGAACATTGTTGCCTATTACTCTTGTTTTGTTGGTTGTTGTTCTATATTTGGATTTTGTAATATACTCTGGAGATATTCCTTGTTTTAACATCAACGTATATAATTCCGCTCCACCATCATCTGCTCCTATTAATGAGCATATGATTGGATCAGCTCCCAATTCTTTTATATTCAAAGCCACATTGGTAGCTCCTCCCAATTTGTTCATTTCTTCTTTTATATCTACGACAGGAACAGGCGCTTCGGGTGATATGCGGTCGACATGACCCATCAAATATGTGTCTAACATAATATCACCTATTATAAGAATTTTGTTGTTTTTGAAATTATCGAATATTTTTTGTATATTCATTTTTACGTTATACTTTTTTTATTATATTTGCATGTTGATAGATAGTTTTTGATTTTGAAAATTAATATATAAAGACTGTATAGAAAAAAAATGATGATAGTGTTTGATGACTAAAAAGTATGAAGATTTTCTTTTTGATGTAGATGGTTCAAAACCACAACACGGAAATAAGATACAGAGATTCTCTGAATATAGAAAAGGATCGTCTGAATATGGATCTTTATTCCAAGATTTGATGATGATTTTGAGATTGAAGAAAGAAGAAAACAGAGAAGCTGATGAAATAATATTGTCAAAAGAAGATCTTAAAAATATTGACTTACATAAACTTGTAAAACTTTTAACTAATATAAATAAGATGCGAAAACTCGGTATGAGTTTTGATGCTGAAATTATGGGCGATGGAAAAATTAGATTCTATAATCTGAATAATAAACAATCTCGCCCTTGGGAAAATATTGAAACGATGTGAAAAACGATGTAATACTTTTAGATAAATTAATTCAAGATACTCAAAACGATAAAATCGAATGGGTTAAAGCAGAAACCAAAAAAACCACTTGGAGAAATGGGACTGAAGGAACTGGCTGGTATCGAAACACTCAAGAAGTTTGGAAAGGTCTGAAGAAATTAACCAATAATAAACATATGGATTTTGTTTTGAGTTTTGATACAGCTGATTTTTATTATGCTGAAATAAGAGTTTTTTTCATAAATGATGCTTTAAAAGTAAGAGAATTAATCTATTCTGTTGATCCTGGTATATTCGGATTTAAATCTAAAAAATTGATAAAGGAGTTGATAAGTATTTTAAGAGAAAAAAATAAAGATAAAGTAGCTAATAGAGTTAAAAATATATTAGGTCCTCCAAAACCAAAAGAATTAGAAGACAATAAAGCAGGATGGAGAAATTTTGGATCGGAATAAAAAAAAACAACAACATGGAAAATTTAAAAAAATTCGAGAAATTTATAAACGAAGGTATTCTTACGGACTTCTTAAAAAAGAATAATTGGGAAACTGTATTCAGTAGTGACGTTAAAAGTAGGAGCGGAGATGGAAAACTTATGTTACAAGTAGAAAGGAGTAAAAATAAATACAGATGTGTCGCGTATAGTGGTGGTTTAACAATGAAGATTTCTTTGGATAGATTATTAAAAACGTTTCCCGAAGCAGCCGCAATAGCCAGAAGAGAAAATATAAATTTCTAAAAAATTTTTTTATATCAACATAAGAGCGTATCTTTGTATTCTAAAACAGAAAAATTATGACAGTAGAAAAAGATAAGCTTCAGAAACTCGTTGATTATTTCTTCGATGCGTGTTCTCTTTGTGATGAAATGAACATCTACGAATTCCCCGAAGGCGACGAACACATGCAAGAAATGAAAGCATGGGTAAATGAAAATTTTGGTAGAAAAATAAAAGAAAATTAATAAAAATGGTAAAATTTTTAATATTGGCTTTGGTAATCTATTTAGTATATAGATGCTTCAAAAATGGAAAAAATTGACTTTTTTTCCAAAATATATAAAACAAGAATAAAAAACCCAACTATAAACAAAGTTAAAAAAATATAAGTTATGACACTAACCAGTAAACACAGTAAACATTCGTCCTTTAGCTCAAAGTGGTTTGCCACAATCGGGGTTAATAAGATATTGCTATGTTTGAAAAGATAAGATCATAACATAGAATTTCAGAAAACCCCGAACCAAAAGTTTGGGGTTTTTTATTGTTCTTAACATATTGAAATTTGATCAGGTGGCGGAAACAACAGACGCACCAGGCATGTGGTGACACCAGACAAGACTGGCGTGGATGAAGAAATGACATGATGATCTCCACGTACGGGTGTAAACCCCGTCCTGATCACCATACGGCAGCTGGCATTGGCGGGCCAAACAGTCTCCAAAACTGCGACCTGAAGGGGTCCTAAGCGTTCGATTCGTTTCTGCCGTGCTTTGAGTTCTTTGAAATATTGTAATGTTCAATTCTTCTAAAAATGATTTACCATAAAAAGTATAATGTGTGGATAAGTAGCTGGGATCCGATACGCAACGGACACGCCTTCCAGACTCGGAGAGGTTCCGACTCATTTATTCACATTAAATATCGGGGAAGACATCCCTTTAGGATAGGGAGATAATCTGGTGAAAGAAGATTATATTCAGCAAAAACAACCAACATTGGTTCGAATCCAATCTTCCCCGCAGGGTCGCGTAACACGGCGACGACGTGTGAAATAAGAAGTGTTCAATGGGGTGCGAATCCCCTTAATATGGTGCTATTAGCTCAATCGGTAGAGCGCAAGTCTGTGGAACTTGAGGCAGTGGGATCGAAACCCACATAGCACCCCAAACTCCCTCGTAGCTGAGTGGTTTAGCTCCGCCCTTTTAAGGCGGTGACGGCGGTCCGATTCCGCCCGGGGGAACAAAAGGCTCTTTAACACAAGCGGTACGTGTACGGGACTGAAAATCCCGAAATCCAGACTCGACATCTGGGGGAGCCACGAAAACGGGAGATCTGGGTTCGATTCCCAGCGATCGGAAAAAGTTTCTTGTTCTGTGGTTCAGATTAACAAAAGGTTCGATTCCTTTACAGGTTATGGATTGTGGCGTAATGGTAGCGCGCTCGTCTTATGGAAGGAGAAGGTAGAGAAGGTTGCTCTCGCTTGTTTCGAAAACAAGAACCCATTAAGTTGGGCCCGCTTCGATTGCGGATCCTTCCGCAAAAAAGTTCTTTGAAATGATGAAATAATGGTGGGTAAAATTATCCAGTTGATAATCGCAGTCTGCTAAACTGTCGGTCCCTTTAAAAGGATATGTGGCGGCAACATTGCCCACCGCTTTAAAATGGGAAGTAAATAAGATAAGAAATGGGACTGTTTAATTTTTATATATAAGAATAAAAAAATTATGTATAAATGTAAACTTTGTCAATTTGAAACTGACTCTCCGAGCAAAATAGCTAACCATTATCAATACACACATAAAGAAAATAAAGAATTAATTTGTAATAAATGTGGTAAGAAATTCAAAAACGAAAAAGGTTTGAAATGTCATACAAAAAAAGTTTGTGAAAAAATAAAAAATAAAAACAATATAAATCATATTTGTCCTGTGTGTGGATTTTATATTAGTAATAAAATACAAAAACATATAAATATATGCGACGGAAAAGGACCGGGAGTTATAAAAAGATTGAGATGCACTGGAAGAGGGTTGGGATGGAATAAAGGGTTAACGAAAGAGAATAACGAAAGTTTAAAAAAAATAAGTGAGACGTTAAAAATAAGAAATAGTAATCCAGACAATATTTATAGACACACTGAAGATACCAAAAAATTGTTGAGTAAAATTGTAAAAGAAAGATATTCTAATGGATGGGAATCGAAAGCCGGTAGATGTGAAAAAATTGAATATGTTAGTGAATCTGCCGGTAAAATAAAAGTTGATGGAAAATGGGAGTTACAAGTTGCTATGTATTTGGATAAAATTGGGGTTAATTGGATTAGAAATAAAAAAAGATTCAAATATTGGAATGATATAAAAAATAGAGAATCTACATATTGCCCGGATTTTTATGTAAAAAACTGGGAAACTTATATAGAGGTTAAAGGTTATGAGACCGAATTAGACAGGATCAAATGGAGACAATTCAAGTATAGATTAGAAATATGGAATAGAAAAAAATTAGAAGATTTAGGATTGAATATAAAATACGTTAAGAAAAAATAAGGAAAAAGAACTGGTCGGGGAGCCAGCCATGTCTGGAAAGCATTGGGTCCGTTGTATAGGCGGATGTGAGTCGGTATCACCTTTTTCCGCTATACGGAAGATGAATCGAGGCGACCCTCGGCCCTGTCTTGAAAACAGTGGGTTCGGTTTAACCCGGATTTGGATTGACACCAACTTCTTCCGCAAAAGCGTCCGTATCCGTAGTTGGTCGAGCGGTCCAGACTTTTAATCTGACGATAGAAATATCCATCACAGGTTCGAATCCTGTCGGACGCACAAAGAAACATACGTCTATGGTGTAATGGTTCAGCACAAATGCCTCCAAAACATTTAGTCTCTGTTCGAATCGGAGTAGGCGTGCAAATGACTCCGTAGCTCAATTGGCAGAGCTCTTGTCTCTTAAACAAGAGGTTGTGGGTCCGATTCCCACCGGGGTCACAAAAGGTTCGGAAATTGTTAAAAAATATTTCTTTAATCTCAAACTATTCATATAATTATAAATATATTCCTGTAGTAAAATCACATCAAAACTATATGAAAAAACTTATTTTTGTTATCATACTTATGTTTATAGGTATGTTTACGTATGCTCAAAAATTAGAAGGAGTTGGTAAATTTATAATAGGCGAAACTACATCTGATATCATCAAAAATATTGAAAAAGAAACAGGTGTTCAGCACATCCTAATGAGTAAAATAGATCTCTATGACGATTTATATGAAAAAGAATATAATGATATAAAAATATATGAAATATTAATAGATACAACTTTTTCATGTAAAAATTCAAAAGTTTTTTATATATCAGAATATACTATATCTAATATAAAATATAGAAACGTTTTTCTAGTTTTTAATGATAATCTTCTGGTTGAGTTTAGATGTGATAAAAGTACAGAAATAGATGTTCTTTTCGCAAGAAAATATGGAAGACCTTATATTTATCAAAAGGATCTAACAAATCAAGAATCCAGTACTTTAAAATACGATGAGCATATAAAAAGATTTATATGGAAATATTTGAATATTAACGCTATATCTTTTGAAAAAATTCAAGTTTTTGAAGGTGTACAAAGAGTAGCGGTTTCTATATTCATTATTTATGATAGAAATCACAAATATGTAATCAATGATTGTGATATATTTATTGGTAATTTAGAAAATATAAAAATAGAAGATATTTAATGGATTTAAAAAAGATTATAGAACAAGCCAATGAGTTAGCAAATGAAAAGGGGTTTTGGGAAGATTATGATAATATGATTAAAAAAATGAAAGGACTCCCAAAACAATTTTCAGAAGAAGATATTGATAGAATCAAAATGGCTTTTTATAATGAAAAAATATCTCTTATTTCTTCTGAGCTCGGTGAAGCGACCGAATCTATGAGGATTGGTAAATTTTATAAAGGCGGGGAAGAAGGAATAAAGACTTTATTTGAAATAGCGAATAGTGGAAAAGATTTCCAATTTCATGCAGCCTATTCTACTCACGTAAAAGACACATTTGAAGATGAAATAGCAGATTCTTTTATTAGATTATGTGATATGTGTCAGAAAATGGGAATAGACATAGAAAGTTTCGTAAGACTTAAAATGGAATACAATAAAATGCGAGATGACAAGCATGGTAAAAAATTCTAGAAATTTTTTTTATTGTTGATTTTATCATTATTTTTGTAAAAATATGCTATTTAGATGGAATATAAAATAAATGCTCCAGGTCTTTTTCTAGAATCCTTAATAGAAGATACTTTTAATGATAAAATTAAATGGTATCCAGAGGATCTGCAATTTATTGGTAAAAAATATACAGCTCTAATAAACATCACTTATAAAAAATATTTAAAAATTCAAATATTTGAATTGGGTAAAAGTTCTTATGTTAAAATACGATATCATATCGGTAAAGAATGGCAAGATATAGTAGATTTTGAATCCATAGATTATTCAGATCAAACGGGAAGAATCTTGCGTCTTTCGCAAGCTATAGAAAGACAATGTACTGGAGATAAAAATTTTAAGGCCGAATATCTAAAAACTAGAAGCATTATAAATGATGTTAAAGCTGCATTTAATAAAGGATATAATAGAAATTAACTATAATCATGATTTTGCATGATTTTTGAAATATGAATATAACAAAGAATTTGAAAGAAAGAGATGAATAAAGTAAATATAAAAAATAAGAAAGCTTTTTTCAATTATGAGATAATTGAAAGTGAGACCGCTGGTATTGTTTTAACTGGAACAGAAGTAAAATCAATATTGGATGGTAAGATAAGCTTTGTAGACGCTTATTGCGATTTTATCAAAGATGAGTTGTGGTTAAAAAACTTTCATATAAGCGAATATGATAAATCCAACGAAAATCATGACCCTAAACGCGATCGCAAACTTCTTTTAACCAAACAGCAATTAAATAAATTTAAAAAGAAATATGAGGAAAAAGGACTTACAATAGTTCCTTTGAATATATTTACAAATAATAAAGGTCTTATTAAAATGGATGTAGCTCTGGCTCGCGGTAAACGCCAATATGATAAAAAGAATTCTATATATGAAAGAGAGGAAAAAATTAGAATAAAAAAGGATTTTAATATTAATATATGATTAAAAAATTTTGGGGATATAAATATTTAGCTATATTTTTATGTGTAATTATTACAATTGCTTGGTTGGTTGAAAATTATGTGATGGGGATTATAATGTATTTGTTTTAATGGGTATGAGTTTTATAAATTATAACTGATGAAAGATTTATTTTACAAAAAATATGATGAGTTAGAAATCAATTTTGATAAATGGTTGATCGACAAATACAAAATTACAGAAAGTGAAATCGGTTTAAAAAGACATAGTGGAGCGAATCCACCATTAACTCCACAGGAAATAGAAGCTTTTATTTCTTTGGAGTCAATATGGAGTGATAAAGATGAATATATAAATTGGTTGATGAAATATTTTAATTTTAAAGAAAAATGATAAAGAAAATAAAAAGGATGAAATTTTTTGTTCCATTTCTGTTTGGAATAATTTTAATAACATCTTGTGAAAAAGAAGAGATAATAGATGCTCGAGATTCTTTCGTTGGTGAATGGGAGGGTTATATAGTAAAAGACAACACCACTCTACACACCCACGATAGCTCAAGTGCTCACAGAACCATAGTTGAATGGCCGGATGAAAATTTCATTATGGTTGGATGGTATGATTCTCCATCTGTGAGCGGAATAGCGAAAATAGATTCTTTTTCTAATGGTCATGGTATGAAATATTATTATCCATC
>Ga0209099_1001664_pt1 | contig 21573 bp, 16 predicted proteins | sample AD_JPNHW2_MetaG_FD_184430 | JGI IMG/M metagenome (GOLD analysis project Ga0209099, IMG submission 184430) | Active sludge microbial communities of municipal wastewater-treating anaerobic digesters from Japan - AD_JPNHW2_MetaG (SPAdes) (version 2) | ecosystem: Engineered > Bioreactor > Anaerobic... | reverse complement strand
AACCTTGCTTTAACGGTGTGGTTTCCCGCAGCGACACCCGTAAAAGTTGCACTGGCCTGATAAGTTCCGGCATCAAGCTGATATTCATATTGAGCTCCGGTGGGGGCTGTTATTACTATCGTTCCGGTAGGCACAGCACAGGTTGGCTGCACGGTAACACTGGCTGTTGGAGTGGCGGGTACTGTTGGTACTGCATTTACTGTCATCGAAGAGCTGGCCGATGAAATACACGTGGGTGATGCGGCTAACCTGGCTGTAACTGTATGGTTACCCACAGCTACACCTGTAAAAGTGGCGCTTGCCTGATAAGTTCCGGCATCAAGCTGATATTCATATTGAGCTCCGGTGGGTGCAGTTATTACTATCGTTCCGGTGGGAACTGCACAGGTTGGCTGTACAGTAACACTGGCGGTTGGAGTCGCCGGAGGCGATGGCTGGGCACTGATCACTATATTTCCTGATGACACTGAAATACATCCTGAAACGCCATCAGTTACAGTATATGTATATGTTGTTCCGGCTGCAAGTCCATTTATTGTTGTGCTGGTTCCGGAGCCTGTGGTCATAGTTCCTCCAGGTGTCCGCGTTAATGTCCAGGTCCCGGATGATGGAAGTCCGTTCAATACAACGCTGCCTGTTGCTACTGCACATGTTGGCTGAGTAATTGTTCCCACAATTGGCGCTGTCGGTCTGTTAACGGTAAGAGTAGCTGCGTTTGAAGTCGCATTATTTGCGTTGCTGCAATTCGTCAGATAACAATGGTATTGATAAGTATTAGCTGTTGTTATACCGGTAACAGTCAATGTACTCGTATCTGCGTTTGTATAAACAGCTCCTGTTGGGGTTCCGTTAACTACATTGTTCCATGTACTGCCATTATAATATTGCCACTGATAAGTAATTGGGGCCGTACCACTTGCCGTTACAGAAAAATTAGCTGAGCCTGTTGCTGCACACATGCTTTGATTGGAAGGATGACCTGTAACCGAAACAGCAGTACAGGGGCATACTTGACCATTTATCCATGAAACTGTATATGGATCATTTTCATCCCATACACCCCTCGTGGTTGGGTTATCACTAAAATTTAAGTTTGCACACGTTCCTCCCGAATAAGTAAAATTAAGTGTACATAACACCCCATTAACAGCCACAGGCGTATCGCCCCATACAAAAGTAATTTTCCCCACACTAGGGGTTTGTACTCCCACGCCTGAAACTCCCGCGTACCAGTTCGTTACGTTGACATAGGTAAGATAAGTCGAATTATAATCTACAGTAAATTGAAAGGACCCCACAGAATTTGAAAAACCCGCCATATTAATGTTTACCGACACACTGCCTGGGCCTGATATAACATTTTGCAATGTGACTGTTTGTGAGCGTCCTGTTGTCAATATCACAAAAAACGACAATACTAGAATAGCCTTTTTCATAAATTTTTTAAATTAAATTTTGTTTTTTCGCACCCAAAAATAAATAAACTTCTGATCATAAAAAAATAAAATATAATAATCATGCTAATTAACATTTGTTTCAATATTTTTCGCTAAAACACTACCTTTGCAAATATTTTAATTTATGCACAAAGCAGGTTTCGTTAATATTATCGGAAATCCCAATGTCGGAAAATCCACGCTGATGAATGCGCTGGTTGGCGAAAACCTTTCCATTATTACGCGAAAAGCTCAGACAACAAGGCACAGGATAATGGGTATCATCAGCGGAGAAGATTTTCAGATTGTGTATTCCGATACTCCCGGAATTGTAAAACCTTATTACAAGTTGCATCAATCCATGATGAAACAAGTGATGAGCGCGCTTTCTGATGCCGATATCCTGCTTTATGTGGTCGAAGCCGGTGAAAAGCAGCCTGAAAATATTACAATAATCGAGCAGATAAATAAATCTGAAATTCCCGTTCTGCTTATAATCAACAAAATAGATACTTCTGATCCTGCGACTATTGAGGAATGCGAAAAAACATGGATTCCGTTATTTAAAAACGCACGTGTAATCTTTGTTTCGGCATTAAAAAAAATCAATACTGAAAAAATACTTGAAACCATACTTGGGTTGCTGCCCGAATCGCCGCCATATTATTCAAAAGATGAATTGACCGATAAACCGATGCGGTTTTTTATTTCTGAAATCATCCGCGAAAAAATACTGTTATTTTATTCTAAAGAAGTTCCGTATTCCGTTGAAGTGGTTGTTGACTCATACAAAGAAGAGACGGATATTATACGCATAGCGGCAACAATTTTTACGGCCAGAGAAACACAAAAAGCCATCATCCTCGGACATAAGGGTTCTGGAATAAAACGGCTTGGCACCGAGGCACGAAAAGATATTGAAGCGTTTGCCGGAAAGCATGTTTTTTTAGATATTACAATCAAAGTGAACGAAAACTGGCGCGATAACGAAAATATGTTGCAACGGTTTGGATATGAATTATAAAAAAGAGAATGAATTCTTATCAGCCAACAGCCATGAGCCAGGAGCCACTGGCCATCCGCCGCGGCGGAGCCACGAGCGACAAGGTAATGGTTAACATGAATAAATAATTTTAACAAAAAAAATGTCAAATATTTTAGCAATAGTAGGAAGACCCAACGTGGGAAAATCAACATTTTTCAATCGCCTGACCGGGGAGCGGAAAGCCATTGTAGATCCGACAAGCGGCGTTACGCGCGACAGACATTACGGTATATCAGACTGGAATGGGGTGCATTTTTCTGTTATCGATACCGGAGGACTGGTGGTTGGTTCGGATGATATTTTTGAAGAGGAAATTCATAAACAGGTCTCGATGGCAATTGAAGAGGCCGATGTAATTACTTTTATGATGGATGTTATGGAAGGGCTGACCCCCCTTGATGAAGAAATAGGCCTCATGCTGAGAAAAGTGAAAAAACCCGTTTTTCTTCTTATCAATAAAGTTGATACCAACGAACGAATTGCTGATGCTGCCGAATTTTACAGCCTTGGTTTTGATCAGATTTTTACGGTCTCTTCTGTAAATGGTGCGGGAACCGGGGAGTTTCTTGATGAACTTGTGAAAAAATTCCGACGTGAAGAACCAGAGCCAGAACCAGACCTGCCGAAAATTGCAGTTGTCGGACGGCCCAATGCCGGTAAATCTTCTTTGATTAACGTGCTGCTGGGTACCGAACGGAATATTGTCACCTCTGTTGCCGGGACTACACGCGACAGCATCTATACGCGTTTCAACGGCTTTGGATTCGACATGCTTTTAGTCGATACTGCCGGACTGAGAAAAAAACAAAAAGTCACCGAAGATATCGAATTTTTTTCCACACTTCGGGCAATACGCGCCATAGAAAACAGCGATGTCTGCCTGCTGATGATCGATGCAGAAAGAGGAATCGGCGCCCAGGACCTTCATATTTTTAGTATCATTGAAAAAAATCACAAAGGCGTTGTTATCGTTGTAAACAAATGGGACCTGATCGAAAAAAGTGGAAATACTCATCTTACTTTTGAAAAGGAAATAAAAGATAAGATCGCTCCGTTTTCTGATGTTCCGATTGTTTTTGCTTCCGCACTTACCAAACAGCGCATTCATAAAACCCTTGAAACAGCCATCCGTGTCTATAAAAACCGTACGACAAAAATTCCCACTTCAAAAATAAACGACTTGCTGCTGCCCATTGTAACAATGAGTCCGCCTCCATCGGTAAAGGGAAAATACCCGAATATAAAATACATTCAGCAACTGCCGCTGCATTATCCGGCTTTTGCTTTTTTTTGCAGCCACAGCCATTATGTAAAAGACTCTTACAAACGTTTTCTTGAAAACAAATTGCGCGAACACTTTGACCTTAGCGGTGTGCCTATCGAGATTTATTTCCGTGAAAAATAATTTGGATGGACGTTAGTATCAAAGTAAGAATTGATAAGTGGCTATGGGCGGTACGCGTATTTAAAACACGCAGCCTTGCCACCGACGCCTGCCGCAATGGAAAGGTCAGCATCAACGGCCAGGCGGTAAAGGCTTCGCGTGAAGTTAAACCGGAAGACGAAATCAGCATCAGGCAGCAACAGATGACCAAAACGGTAAAAGTAATCTCTCTTTTGGAAAAACGCGTTTCGGCCAAGCTGGTAGCGCAATTCATGGAAGACCTCACGCCTGCCTCGGAATATGAAAAAGTGGAAACCATTAAAGCTGTTTCTTTTATCTACCGTCCCAAAGGCCAGGGTAGGCCGACAAAAAAAGATCGCCGCGATATAGAAAAAATTAAATGATAAAAATCATGAAACGCTTGCTAATATTATTCATCCTGCTTTCCGCGTTTGAAGTAAAGGCACAAACAGTAAGTACTAAAAATCGTTATGAAATTATTTCAATACTCACTCATCAGCAAAAATGCTGGAACAACGGCGATATAGAAGGTTACATGGAGGGTTACTGGAAATCCGATTCGCTGAAATTTATTACAAAAACGGGCATCAGCAAGGGATGGAATACGACACTTGACATGTATAAAAAACATTATCCCGATAAAGAGGCAATGGGGATATTGGCTTTTGATGAAATCAAAATGATAAAAATGAATTGCCACACCATTTTTGTGATGGGGAAATGGACATTGCAAAAAGCTATAGACTCCGTCGGTGGCCGGTTTACACTGGTATGTAAAAAAATAAACCATGAATGGAAAATCATCATCGATCACTCAAGTTAATAAAATAAACCTCATGAAAAAATTTCCTTTTTTTATTGCCGTAATTCTTTTTTTTCAACTACTGCCTGGCTCTTGCTCTGGCCAAAAAAGCGATACCCGGAATTCACTGAAAATAGTATTCTACAATTGCGAAAACTTGTTTGACACCATCGATGATAAAAAAAACAAAGGTGATAATGAGTTTTTACCTGAAAATAAACTCGGGTGGGATTCGGAACGGTATTACACCAAAATAAAAAATATTTCGCATGTAATTTACAGCATTGACAGCGTTAATTTACCAGCTTTGGTAGGTCTTGGAGAGGTTGAAAACAAGAATGTTCTGAACGACATTGTAAAAAGTGCGTATTTAAAAAAAGCCGATTATAAGATCGTGCATTATGAAAGTTCCGATGATCGCGGAATTGATGTTGCGCTGCTCTATAATCCAAGTTTTATTAAGGTTATTTATTCCCGAAAAGTGAACGTGTTTGACGAGGGAAAAAAATTGCGGGAAATTCTCTATGCTCAGGTTCTTGCATTCAAATCTGATACACTCAATGTTTTTGTCAACCACTGGAAATCGAGATCAGGCGGGACCGACGAAACTGAATTTAAACGAATATTGTATGCATCAGCACTCAGAAAAGTAGTGGATTCTCTTTTTTCTAAAGATGCCTCGCCCAAAATAATCATCATGGGCGACTTTAACGACGAACCAAATAACAAAAGCGTATCGGAAGCTTTAAAAGCTTATCCGCCTGATAAATTTATTGGCGAAAAAACCCTGTATAACCTTTTTTATCCTGCGTTTCTTAACAATCAGGGCAGTCACTATTACAGCGGTTCTGAATGGAGCATGCTGGATCAGATTATTGTTTCGGGAGATCTGCTTTTTTCCGATAAAAAAACTCTGCATTTCAAAAACGGCTCCGCAGAAATTTTTAAACGGAACTGGATGCTTTACCGCAATAAAAAAGGAGAAATGCTCCCTTCAAGAACTTATAAGAACTCCGAATATTTTGGTGGCTGTAGCGACCACCTTCCTGTAATCATCCGGCTGAAATACGCAGATTAAAAGCTTTCATATTATTTTTTTCTGTTTTCCGAAACAAAATTCTTACTTTTGAATACCTCAATTTTCCGGATGCTTACGCTTAAAGAAATAACAAAGCCAATAGAGCCCAACCTTGCAGAATTCAATGAGCTTTTTGCTCAAACAATGCATAGCGATTCGGCCTTGCTTGATAAAGTGGTGCGTTATATTTTGAAAACCAAAGGCAAACAGATGCGTCCGATACTGGTGCTTTTATCCGCCGGACTCTCGGGAAAAATAAACAAATCAACTTACACGGCTGCCATTCTTATTGAGCTGTTGCATACCGCAACACTTATCCACGATGATGTGGTTGACGAATCAGATATGCGTCGTGGTTTTTTTTCAATAAATGCTTTATGGAAAAATAAAATCGCTGTTCTGGTAGGCGATTACCTGCTTTCGAAAGGCTTACTGGTTTCTCTCGAAAATAAAGAATACAAGTATCTGCATCTCGGATCTGATGCCGTACAAGATATGAGCGAGGGAGAGCTTTTGCAGATTAAGAAATCCCGGACGATGAATATTGACGAAGAAACTTATTTCACCATTATACGCAAAAAAACCGCTTCGCTGATCGCCGCATGCTGTGCTGCCGGAACATCATCGGTAACCGACAACCAGGAAGCCATTGACAAAATGAAATCTTTTGGTGAAAACCTCGGCATCGCTTTCCAGATCAAAGATGACCTTCTTGATTTTGATATAGCTAACAAAACAGGCAAACCTGCCCATAACGACCTGAAAGACCAGAAATTTTCCCTGCCCTTGATTTTCACGCTTAAAAATGTTGGCCTTGCCGAAAAGCGCCGTCTGCTTGGAATAGTCAAAAATCACAACGGCAACAAAACTAAAATAACAAAATTGATTGAACGTATTCGTGAAGAAAAAGGATTTGAATATACCGAAAATAAAATGGAGGAATATAAAAATCGCGCTCTAAAAATCTTATCGGATTTTCCCGATTCAGAATATAAGAAATCACTGGAAAATCTCGTTATTTTTACCACGGAGCGTGTTTATTAGAATTGCCTAAAGTGAACTAAAGTTTGAAATACTTAAAGTTTTAACCATGAATAAAATTTTTGCATTTATCCTCTGCATGACATTTTTCTTCGCTGCTTTTTCCCAGGAAAAGAAAACGGAATATTGGAAAAACAACAGAAAAAAAGGCGAAGGCACAGTTGTTAATGGAATGAAAGACGGCAAATGGGCCTATTGGTACGAAGACGGCAAAAAATGGTGCGAGGGGGCTTATAAAAATGACAAGCAAACCGGACAGTGGACCTACTGGCACGTCAACGGAAAACTTTGGGAAAACATCAACTACGAAAACGGATTGAATACACGGTATTATTCAAACGAACAAAAAGAATATGAAGTAAATCTGGTTAATGGTCGGCGTGAAGGAAAATGGACCGAATGGTACAAAAACGGAAAAGTAAAAGAAGAAGGATCTTACATCGGGGGACTTAAAGACGGCACGTGGACTAATTTTTATGAAAACGGCGTCAAGCAGGCTGTCCGCACATTTTCAAAAGATAAGTTTGTGGGCAAATGGACTTTCTGGTATCCCGATGGAAAAGTGTGGAAAGAAATTTCAAACGAAGAAGGGCCGGTTGTCATTTATGATTCACTGGGACACAAAGAAAGTGAATGGAATGTAAAAAATGGCAAAAAAGAAGGAAAATCCGTTTCCTGGTTCTCAAGCGGGAAGGTAAAAACAGAAACCAATTATATAAATGACCTCCGCGAAGGAATACAAACTATTTATCATGAAAACGGACAGAAAATGCTCGAGGGGCAATTTAAAAATGATGAGAAATCCGGTAAATGGCTTCAATTTTACGAAAATGGCAAAAAATGGAAAGAACTGAATTACGATAATGGATTGAATACCGTATGGTACGAAGATGGCAATAAGCAAGAAGAAGGTTATACTAAAAATGGCAAAAAAGATGGTTTGTGGACCAACTGGTATAAGAATGGGAAAGTGAAAGAAAAAACAACCTATAAAAACGGACTTAAAGAAGGTCCGGCTCAAACATGGTTCGAAAACGGTAATAAAGAAATGGAAGGCTTTTACATCAACGACTCTCTTAACTGCTATGGAAAATGGTGGCGCAGTAACAGCAATAAAGAAATGGAGGGCAAAATAAAAGGGGACCTGCAAGATAGCATCTGGATCTTTTACCACCCGAATGGCACAAAGGGCAGCACCGGAAATTTTGTGAAGGGTAAGCAACAAGGTCCATGGGTATATTGTTATGAGACCGGAGAAAAATGGAAGGATGGAAATTTTTTAGATGGTAAGAAATCCGGCTTGTGGGTCACTTATTACGAAGACGGAAAAAAACAACGTGAAGGGTCGTTTGAAAATGATAAGGAAAACGGCCTTTGGACAAGTTGGTATAAAAACGGCCAGGTGCAAGACCTCGGGACCTTCAAAAATGGATTGATGCACTTAAAATGGGAAGGCTGGTTCGAAAACGGGAAAAAGAAATATATTGCCGAATACATTGACGGGCAAAGAACAGGAAAATATACCCTGTGGTGGGAAAACGGGAACTTGAGAACAGACCAGATGTATAAAAACGGTGAGAAAAACGGCGCTTCGAGCGAATGGTTCGAAAATGGAAAAATCGCCGAAAGCGGATACTATTCTAAAGACCTGAAAAGCGGCTATTGGAGTTTTTATGATCAGTACGGTGTGCTTTTTCAGGAACAAGGTTTCAAAGAAGGGCGCCCTGATGGCAAGTTTGTGGAGTATTTCCAGAACGGGCAAAAATCGAGTCAGGGGCTTTTTGTAAATACACTGCGCGAAGGAACTTGGTACTATTGGGATAAAGACGGCAAACTGTTATACAAAATTTCGTTCAGCAAAGGCAAAAAGGTGGGTGAAGAAAATGCCGGCAAACCGGAACCAAAGAAGTAATTTGATCACCTAGGCAAATGATAAAATAGTGTACGAATCGATATTGGATATAATTATGAAAAAAATCATAACTCTATTCTTTATTTCGCTTTTTATTATTAGTTGTAATAACTCAGAAAATGAAAACAGAAAATTATTACCACCGCCACCGGATACTACTATTATAAAATATGAAATTTTTTATAATGGGAATACATATAAATTTAATAACAAAATAGGACGTAAAAGATTTCTTGATTCTTTGAAAATTAAAGATACTAATATTGGTAATGGATTGATGTAATAATATCTGTTTTAAGCACATACAAATAATTAATATTTTTGTTTAATCTTATATCTATAAAAAAGTCAATGCTATTCAGGCATGGTCATTCTGAAATCTGCCTTCTGGATTCCTATTATTTACTAAAGGTATTAAACTGTTTCAGCCCAATCAGCACATCATAATTTTCGCCCTGCTCACGGTGGTAAACGTAAATGGTGTATTCATTGTCGGTTTCATAATGCGAGCCTTCTATCAGCGTTTCATCGCCAACCTGTTTGCCGTTTTCAAGAAAAACATACTGGTAGTTATAATACCCTTGTTTTAGGTATAATCTGGCTTCGTAACCTTTCCAATCGTAATTGTAGCTCATTTTGGCTTCCTTGGTATAGTTCCAGTCGGTCAAGCCCCCGAGAATATAAACACTGCCATTTTGTAAAGGCATTTCATATTTCAGGAAAAAATGCACATATACATATTCCGATTCTATATCGCTGTCGTTAGCATTATCATCGGATTTTATAAACTTGCGCCCTTTGATATCTTTCTGTGAAATAAATACTTTAAATGTTTTCCGCTGTTCCGGGTCAAGATAAACTTCATAACCAATAGAATCTTTTATGATTTTAGCAATGTATTCCGTATAAAAATTCATGGCTTTTATATCAAAATACCGAAACACGTTACCGCCCGAGAAAACATTTTCTTCTTCGTAATTATAATCCAGAATATCTCCTTTAATATACAATGGTTTTAAACTACGGATTGCATTATCCCACCGGCCATTTTGTTGCACGATAACTTTCAGATCCTGATAAGGATTGTTTACCGTATAGCCGGTTTTATCGATAGAAAAATCAATTTCCTGTTTATAATTGCGGTATTCAACAATAGTGGGCTTGTTTACTATGGCGTTTATAGTAACTTTCGGATCAACGATCATAAACCTGCGCGTCAGGATCACATTGTCGGGTTCGTCTTCCATGTAAACCTTCAGAATATAATTTCCCGACAATACGGGCTGCATATTTTCACCGGGAATGGTCAGCGAATAATGTGTGTATTTCTGCAAGGTATTAAATGAATATTTCACATCGGTGATGTCATCTTCATAAAATCCATTCAGGTATTCATTGGGTTTCAGATCAGACACTGTCCAGTCGGCATCGCAATGCATAAACGTATATCTCATTTTTTTAAGATCTCCGTCGAGGTCGTCGAATTTCAGCACGAGTTTTTCCCCGGCATTCAGGTTGATTATAGGAGACGTAAGCACAAAACCTTCCCGGTAAAATAAAACTGTTCTGATGTTTGGTTTGTAAATATAATCTTCGGCACGCAGGTAATTGTCGGTAAAATAATCAGCAGAAACAGTCTGTATCGTATCTTTTGTTTTACGGTTTTTTTTCTGTGCTTGCGTTTGCAGACCGGTAAAAAACAGGAAGAATAATAACCCGGTAAGAGCTTTAATATAAAATGTTTTATGCATCAGTTGCGATTATAATACAAAAATAAGGATTTTAAAGGAGTTTGTATTATCCTGATTCATGATAATACAAACACCCCGTTTCCCAGTCAGTCTGAGCAGCATCAAAAAAATCTGTTATTTTTGTTTACAAATAATCCAAATTCATAGCCAATAACAAATTAGTAGCTATTTTTTTGCAGATTTTATTTATGATACCCAATTTCCCCCTGTTTAAAAATCTTGAATTATCCGACAAAAAGGAAATCGAAAATTTCACTTTGCAGTTTCTGCCTTACGCCGAATATCAATTCGCCACCATGCGCTGCTGGGAAATCCACCAAGCTTTTCAGGCCTCAATAATAAATAACAATCTGCTCATAAAACAAACCAACTGTCTGACGGGCGACTATTTTTTTTCTCTTGTCGGAACAAACGCCTTACCACAAACAATAAAAGAGTTGGCGGATTTTTTCAAACAACATCAGTTGCCTTGCACATTGAAATGCGTGCCGGAAGAAACCGTCAAATGCCTTGATGGAGCTCGGGTCTGCATTGCCGAAGACCGGGATAATTTCGATTACATTTTTTCGGTGGACGACTTTTTCCATGCCAAAGGGAATAGCTATAAAATTTACAGGCACAAAATATCAGCTTTTAACAAAGAAAATCCCACTGTTTTTATACGCCAAATAGATCTGACGCAAACAAAAATAAGAGAACAGATTATCAAGGTTTTTCAGGAATGGACAAAAAATAAAGAACTGGAAAACAAAATATGTGAGGCTTCCTGTGAATTTAAAGCATTAAACAAATTGCTGGCATCCGCCCATGAATTTAATGCGCTTGTTGCCCTGAGTATTTTTGACAAGGATGAAATGATTGCATTTTCAATAAATGAAATCAATAACGAAAAATTTATGACCGGCCTTTTCTGGAAAGCAAACACAGAATACAAGGGCATTTATCAGTTTCTGATGAATGAAATCGTAAAATTTTCTCATGGCCGGGGAATAGAATTTCTCAACTGGGAATCTGATTTGGGAATAGAATCCCTCAGAAGGTCAAAAATGAATTTACATCCTGTGTTTTTTTTAAAAAAATATACGGTTGAATTTTGAGAAACCTGGATTTCTGATTACATCAAAACCAATAAAAATGTTGCGTACAGCGGTTAAGAATGTTCTACTCATACTCCGTCAGGAGTTTAACATATAAACTTTAAGAACCTTTGTGCAAACCCTGCCTGCTGGCGCATGCAGGCAGGCTTTGTGATCCTTGGTGTTTAAAAATTTTTACTACAAAGTCGCACAAAGTTTACCACGAAGTAACACCATGATAAATAATTGTTATTTTTACTTTATGAAAAGGTTTGGCCCCATCATCTTTTTACTGCTTTTACAAGCCGGGGTTGTTAAGGCCCAGGAGCAGGACAGCTTGTTTCATGATGCCGGCATTTATACCACCGTTCAATGGTCGGCCGGTGAGCCGGCAGTGGTCACACCGCAGTTCTGGGTTTATATTGGTGACTACTACCTTGAGGCACGATACAATTATGAAAACCTTGAAACAGCATCCTTATATTTTGGCCGGTCGTTCTCTTTTGGAAAAAACGCTTCGATAGAATTAACGCCCATATTGGGAGGTGTTGTTGGCGCTACCAACGGCATATCTCCAGGGTTTAATTTCAACCTAAAATATAAATCATTTGCTACTTCTACGCAGTGCCAGTACACCTTTGATCTGAAAGATTTTCCATGCAGTTTTTTCTGGGACTGGACAAATTTCAGTTTTAACTTTTCTGATCATTTTGGGATGGGCGGCGCCGTACAGATGTTTATTCCTCAGTCGGGAGAAAAAAGCATTTCGGCCGGGCCCATGATAGTGCTGGGTTACAAGAGGCTTTCACTTGAAATGTATGTTTATAATTTCTGGGAACGCCAGCCAACTTATGCGGTGGGGTTGGTTTATGATTTTACCGAGTCCGCCGCGGCGGATCTGATGACTAAAAACTACAAAACAGTGAAATAATTTAAGTTGGGCAGTCATCTGATGACTGCTCCCCCAAAACCAAACAAATTTTATGAATAATTTTTGCGGGCATTATTCATAATTGTATATTTACATTATTATTGAGCCCAATGAATAATTTCAATATAAATGTGGAGTCTACAATAGACTACTACCCCTTTGGACAAGAAATGCAGGTGAGGGTTTACTGGGTTAGTAGTTACAACACCACAGTTTCAATTTTTCATATTTTTGTTTTACTCCTATAATTTTTTTATAACATGGTTAATAGAAGTTCTTCCTTAATACCCGATGATATCATCAGCAATAAAATTTATTTGATACGAAATAAAAAAATAATGCTGGATAAAGATTTGGCTGCACTTTATGGCGTTACTACCGGTAATCTCAACAAAGCAGTTAACAGGAATATAAAGCGTTTTCCTGATGATTTCATGTTCCGTTTGACCAAAGCGGAATTTGACAACTTGTTATTCCAATTTGGAATAGCAAGTTGGGGTGGTACACGAAGTTTGCCATATGCTTTTACCGAACAGGGAGTTGCCATGTTGTCCGGGGTTTTAAATAGTGATAGGGCCATACAGGTGAATATTCAAATAATGAGGATATTTACCAAATTAAGAGAAATGTTAATGGACAACTTAAGCCTAAGACTTGAAATAGAATCAATAAAAAAGAAAATTACAAAACAAGATAAGAACATAGACCTTGTTTTTGACTACCTGGATGAACTCCTGCAAAAGCGCGATAGCCCTCCGCCAAGAAAACAGATTGGGTTCATAAAAACAGATGAATAACCTCTTTTCGGCCTATGCCGTTAATGTTCTTACAGGCTACCGACAGTTTTTTATCGTGTTTCAATAGAAAATTTGCATTATATAGATGACTGCATAAAAAAACAATTACTCAATCATAATCTCGTCAACAAAAATCCACCCGCTATAACCCGCGCCCAGGTGCCATTCGGGAATGGTGCCAATATTGTACGCTTTAACTTTTACATAGCGGCCTTCGGTATTCACATCAGCCGCCATGTCTTGTATGTGGCTCTGATAATCGTTAACAGGAATAAGGTTTTTGACTTCGGCTACCTTGTTAAAATTAATTCCATCATCAGAAACACTGTACTCCACATAAACAGGCATCCAGATCCACGAAGCTATGTCCTGCAAAAACCCGGTGGAAATCTTATTAATTTTTTGTTTGCTCCCCAGATCAACAATGGCTTCAAAATCCACGCTGTCATAGCCTTGCCATTCACCCAGCCTGAAATTCTCACCTCCGCGCAAACCGTCGATCAGCGCATTATCGCCACCGCCGGTATATTGCGAACTATATTTAGACAAAAGTTTGATGCTATGGTTAAGGTTAATTTTGACAAGGTCGGATTCCATCGCGTACCTGCATTCATACGCGGGATTGCACGAAATGGCCTTGATTTTTGTGGTTTCCTTAATGGTAAACGGCCCGCTGTATTTCATTTTTTTATTATCGGGTTGTGTTCCGTCCGTAGTGTAATAGATTTCTGTTCCATTGGTAATCGTTTTAAGCTCCACCACGGTGCTGTCGGAAAACGTTTTGGAAGTATTGGTTATAAAGGGCGACGGCAGCAGGCTGTAGTCATTGATCGATGTCAGAGGTACTTCATCATCGGCAGCTCCCCACTTTTTGTTGGGCTGAGCTCCCATGGCAAACTCAATGGTTCCGCCATTCATCAGCGTTTCATAATCCAGATAACATTTGGAATATGCTTCTCCGTTGAGCACGGCTGATTGTATGTAATAATTTTTTGAAGAAACATTTTTACTTTTTATGACAAAAGTTTTTCCGTTTTCCAGATGAATTTTTGCTTCCGGAAAAAGTGGTGTGCCGATGGCAAACTGTGTATTACCGGGACAAACCTGATAGATGCCCAAGGCGCTCAGCACGTACCACGCCGACATCTGGCCGCAATCTTCATTGCCGCAAAGCCCGTCAGGACTATTGCTGTAAAGCGTCGTCATAATTTTGTGTGTCAGTTCCTGCGTCTTGTAAGGCTGATTCAGGTAATCATACAAATAGGCCATGTGGTGGCTGGGTTCGTTGCCATGGGCATACTGCCCGATAAGCCCTGTGATATCTGATTGTTCACGCCCGGTAAGCTGTTGTTTTGTATTGAACAGTTCGTCGAGTTTGGCCACCAGATTTGCCTTTCCGCCATAAAGCAAGGTAAGGCCTTTGATATCCTGAGGGACATAAAAACTATATTGCCAGGCATTGGCTTCGGTATATTGAAACGTAACTTCCGCCGGGTCAAAAGGCGTTTGCCATGCCCCGTTCAGCTTGGGGCGCATAAAACCGACCTGAGGGTCAAAGATATTTTTATAGAACTGTGCGCGTTTTATAAAATTTTTATAATCATCCGTATTTTCTGCCTGCTTCGCCATTTGCGCGATACACCAGTCATCATAAGCATATTCCAACGTTTTCGAAACTGATTCATGTTCTTTATCACCGGGGATATATCCGTATTTTTTCAAATACTTCAGGCCGAAATCATCGCTTTCAGCACTTGTTTTCATGGCCTCATAGGCTTTTGCTACATCGTAATTTTTTATGCCTTTTGCAAAAGCGTCGTATATCACGGGAACGGCATGATAACCGATCATACAATAGGTTTCGTTGGACGACAGTTCCCAAACGGGCAGGCGGCCACCATAGATGTATTGCTGAATAAAAGTGTTTACAAAATCATTCGTGCGTTTCCGGTCGATGATGCTTAACAGCGGATGTTCCGCGCGGTACGTGTCCCACAACGAAAACACCGTGTAATAATCGAACCCCGTTGCCTGATGCACTTTCATGTCGCGGCCCAGAAATTTACCATCAACATCCGAATAGATATTCGGTGTGATCATGCAGTGATATAAGGCGGTGTAGAAGGTGCTTAGCTGGTCTTTGTCGCCGCCTTTGATCTCGATCTTCCCAAGTTCTTTGTTCCAATCGCTTTTGGTTTTTTCATAAACAGCCTTGAAATCCCAACCGAGAATTTCTTCTTTCAGGTTTTTGGAAGCCCCGTCAACACTGGTGGCGCTCAATCCAATTTTGACTAAAATTTCTTTTTGTCCTTCAAAAGTAAAATACGCTTTTACTCTTTTCCCGCTGGCATTGTTTTTTGCTGTTTTCACCACATTTTCTGACGAATCAAGCTCACACAGGCCGTATTTGGTGAAGGGCTGGGAAAACTGTATTTCAAAATACACGATCTGATTATTCGCCCATGCCCGTGAACTGCGCATGCCGCGGATTTTGGTATTGCTCACAAACTCAACATAGGAATCGATGACCATATCGCGATGCACCAGATCAAGGACCACGCTGTTTTGAGAAGTCCCTGGAAAAATATATTTATGAAACCCGGCTCTTTTCGTGGCGGTCAGCTCCACCTGAATATTATTTTTATGGAGTTTTACGGAATAATAGCCCGCGCTTGCTTTTTCATTTTTGTGACTGAACTCGGCCGCATAAGCATAGTTTTTCAGATCGACAGTCCCTGTGACGGGCATCAGCAAAATATCGCCGTAATCAGAGCATCCGGTGCCGCTTAGATGTGTGTGCGAAAAACCATAGATCAGCGAATCAGAGTAATGATAAGCAGAACAGCCGTCCCAGCCGGTCAGGCGCGTGTCGGGACTGAGCTGTACCATGCCGAAAGGCGCGGTGGCACCGGGATACGTATGCCCATGCCCGCCGGTCCCGATGAAGGGATTTACATACGCGGAAAAATTTTTCGGTTGCGCTATTACGGGCAAACAACAGGGTATCGCAAAAAATAAGAAAAGTAAAAAGTTTTTTTTCATGGATTGATTATTTATAACCGATATCAAACAAGGTCTTTACATGTATCATGTTTTTGAGATCTTCTATGGGCTCTGTTGTCTTTGCAAAAATGCTGAATGTTGTACCCGGCAGCATATCAAAATAATTATCGGACAGCTGAATATCACGACTGTCGCAGTTTTCGAAACTTATAAAAACATTTTTCGCTAATTGTTTTGCGCTAAGTATAATTTCGATTCCACCGGATTGTTTTTTTATTTCGTAACTAATCCCGGGATCTTCCAGGGCAAGGTCTTTCGGCTTTTTGAAATACAACAGGTTTTGTGAAACAATTTTATCATCAACGATGACCTTGGCCACAAAAACCATGGACTTATGTTGTGAAACATCCGCAAGAATAAGCCGTTTATCAACCGCTTCAATTACCTTATTCATACCGGGTTTTATAGTTACAGATCTTTTTTCTTCCCAACGTACCTTCCCTTTGAAATCAATAAGCTGTAGTTCCAGCCGCGAAGAAATAGCATCTTTTCTGTCGGAAATTACGCGGACGGTGATGTTTTTTTCATTGTCTGTAAGCGTCACCAGAATGTCATTGTAAGCCTTCTTCACAAAAAACTGCAGGGCTTTTTTATTGTGGTAATAATCCATTCCCGACCATGAAACCACCGGCCAGCAATCGTTGAACTGCCAATACAGCGTGCCCATGCATGTAGGTTTTGCATTACGGTGGGCTTCAATAGCGGTTTTGATGCCATAAGCCTGCAACAACTGGCTCACATAAATATAATCATCCAGTTTGTCAGGAACCTTGTATTCCCGCTGCATATAGGTTTTTATCGTCTGAAAACCTGCCGGGTGTTTCTCATGACATTTCAGCGTTTCGGAATCTAAAACCAAGTCTTCCTGTTTTGCAATTTTCCGTAACGTACTTTTCTCAGGGAAGGCCTGAAAACCGTATTCGCTGGCAAACCTTCCCACTTTTTTTGTGTATGTTTCAAAAGGCTCCATGCCCCACCAAACGCCCCAGTAATGCGAGTCACCATCGGTAAGGCTTTGCGTTCTGCCCCAGCCATATTGTGGCGATGACGGCCAGTAGAAACGTCCCGAATCAGACTGACTGATAATTTCGGGAATTACTTTTTCAAATAATTTTTTGTAATTATTATAAATTTCAAGGCTATCGGCAGCGCTGTATTTGTATTGTTTCTGCCAGCCCCAGTTGTTCCAGCCCTCGTCGATTTCGTTGTTGCCGCACCATAATGCCAGGCACGGATGATTCCGCAAACGGGCAGCAGTCTGCTGCACTTCTGTTTTTACACTTTCTACAAAGGTGCTGTCGCCCGGGTACATGGCGCATGCAAACATCATATCCTGCCAGACCAGCAGCCCGTTTTCATCGCACAAATCATAAAAAATATCATTTTCATAAATCCCGCCGCCCCATACACGAAGCATATTAAAATTGGATTCTTTGGCTTGCAAAATCAGATCTTTGTAGTCATCCGTTTTTACTTCCGTAACAAAACTATGCTGCGGGATATAATTGGCGCCCTTTATAAAAATATCCACCCCGTTAAGTTTAAAATAAAACGATGCTCCGGCATCATCTTTTTTATTCACCACTTCAATGGTCCTGATTCCTGTGCGGACTTTTGTTTCGTCCAGCAGGGTTTTACCATCAGAAAGTTTTATGGTAAAATGATACAGATACGGTTTGCCTAAGCCGTTGGTCCACCACAATTCGGGATCATCAATAGAAAATTCTGAAACGATGTTCCCCGTACCTTTTTTCAAAGATATTTTCTTTGAATAATATGTTATCCCGGTAGTCTCATCTTCAATGTTGATTTCCGCCTGCCGGTCTGCATCCGAAAAAATGTCTGTCACAAATTTTAGTTCAGCCTTTTCTTTTGTTAAAGATTTTTGCAAAACCTGTGTATTCAATATTTGTGCATCACTCCAGGATTGTATGTATGCCGGCTTCCAGATGCCGCTAGTGACATAGCGTGGGCCCCAGTCCCAGCCAAACTGGTATTGGGCTTTGCGTACAAAAACTTTTTCATCACCTGGAAGTGTATAAGGCAGTATGGTTGCCGCTTGTTTGCCCTTCGTCACAGCAGATTCAAAAACAACTTTTAGTTCGTTCTCACCTTTTTTCAGGAATTTTTTTACATCGGTTTTCCATTCGCAAAACATATTATTTGCAGTAATCACCAGGCTGTCGTTGACATAAACTTTCGCATAGGTATCCAGGCCTTCAAAGACTAATTCGTTATGCGTTTTTTTCAGGATACTTTCTTCAACACGGAACGTGGTTTTATATTCCCAGTTTTTCGTTTCTATCCATTGAAGCTCCTGCTCCTGACAACCATAAAACGGATCATTGATGAGTTTGTTTTTCCATAAATCATTATGCACGGTGCCCGGGACAACAGCCGGATGCCAAATGTTGGCGCCCTGTTCAGAAAACTGCCAGTTGTCGCTTAGGAGAAGGACATTTTTGTTTTGCGCCGAAATGCTTGACGAACAAAAAACAATAAACAACAAAAAATAGCGGCACAGTTTGTTCGGCATTCCGATCTATTTTGAAGGTTTTCTGTAATTTACTTTCATCATGTCCAGCAGGGCGGTGTGTTTTTGAAGCTTCACATAAAAATTCTCATAGTTACGGCTTTCGGGTTTTGACCACAGGACTTCGCTTAATGCGATCATACGCGGGATAGCCATGTATTCAACCCGGTCAAAACTGGTAATATATTCGGTCCATACATTTCCTTGTGCTCCCAGTATATATTTTTTCTGATCTCCAGAAAGGCTATCTGGCATGGGATTAAAAGAATACACTTTTTCCAGCGGAACATTCCCGCCTATTGCCATCGGCTCTGTCAGTGGGTCTCCCTGATAATAATCAAAATAACAATAGCTGCCGGGGCACATCACCGCATTATGTTTCAGATTTGCGGCCGCCACGCCACCTTCGGTTCCCCGCCATGACATCACCACAGCGTTAGGAGCAAGGCCACCATCAAGTATTTCATCCCAGCCGATGATGGTTTTTCCTTTCGAATTGACAAATTTTTCAATGGTGCGGATTACATAGCTCTGAAGTTCATTCTCATCTTTTAACCCTTCACGCTTCATAATTTTTTGACATTCCTTACATTTTTGCCATCTTACCTTAGGACATTCATCACCACCGATATGAATATATTTCCCCGGAAATAAATCCATGACTTCCGATAAGATATCCTTTAGGAATTGGACTGTTTTATCTTTGGTGCAATACACATCATCAAAAACGCCCCAAGATCGCTCCACCTGAAACGGTCCGCCAGTACAGGAATATTCCGGGTAAGCGCTGATGGCAGCCACTGCATGTCCGGGCATTTCTATTTCAGGAACTACCTGAACATGCCGGCGTTCAGCATAAGCAACAACATCGCGGATCTGCTCTTTCGTATAAAATCCACCGTAACGGATGGTATCAAACTTTTGTAATGTGTCCCCCGCATGCCCGATCAGCGTCCCGTTCCGGTATCCACCAACACTGGTCAGCTTCGGGTACTTGTCGATTGGTATGCGCCAGCCCTGGTCATCCGTAAGATGCCAGTGAAACTTATTCATTTTGTATAAAGACAGGTAGTCAATATATTTTTTTACTTCTTCCGCAGTAAAGAAATGACGGCAAACATCAAGATGCATTCCGCGCCACGAATATTGAGGGTAATCGTAAATCTTTATCCGGGGAATTCTTAATAATTCAGATTTTTGAGCAGGCAGCAATTGTTTCAATGTCTGAAATGCATAAAAGATTCCCGCACCCTTACCTTCAATTAAAACAGATTTTTTGGAAACATGAAGCCGGTATGCGTCATCCGGCATTTGCGGATCAACAATATTTTTAACAATGATAATGTTGCTGTCGCGCGGCTGGCTCTGCGAAACGGCCAATGAAAAACCATAATATTTGGAGAGGTATTCATTAAATACTTCCGCATCCTGATTGGACGTTTTCTGATTGTCAATACAGATTATGGTTTCATTGCTGATAGAAAAACGCCCTTTTTCCAATTGGACTTCAACCGGTTCTGGTAAAATGGAAACAATTTGTTTCTGTCCGGCCAGATTAGCTGAAATCAGGGTTGCGGTGAGGAGTAAAAAATATTTTTTCAGTGACATCATTTATCAATTTGTTTTTATGAATTTCTATGTTATCAGTTGATGGATTATTATTTAAAACAAGCAGCCATCAGTTCTGGTTTTTCCATACCAGGGATGCAGCGCCGAGGATAGCCGCATCATTTTCTTTGATCCCTGAAGGAAGAATTTTTATTTTATTTTTATAAATACTTAAAAGATTTTTTTCAAAACTCTCACGGACAGGTTTAAACAGCATTTCTCCGGCATTCGCAATACCGCCGAATAAAAATATGGCTTCCGGGCTGGTATGAGCAACGCTGTTTGACAGCCCCAATCCAAGCACTTCGCCGGTATACTCATAAGTTTTCAGTGCTGTGCTATCGCCTTTGCCTGCTAATGCTGAAATGGTGAACGGTGTAATTTCCGCACCCGCTTTTTGTCCGTTTTTTTCAAGCAGTTCTACATAGGTTTTCACGATTCCCTTAGCGGAACAATAAGCTTCGAGGCAGCCGTTACGTCCGCAGCCGCAAGCCCTGCCACCGGGATAAACGATGGTATGGCCGATCTCGCCTGCAAAGCCATCATGCCCGTAAACCATATTTCCATCAACAACAATTCCGCTCCCGACACCGGTTCCCAGGGTGATTTCAATAAAATGTTTCATGCCTTTGGCATTGCCATAAACCATTTCGCCAATAGCAGCCGCGTTGGCATCGTTGGTAAGGATTACCGGCACTTCGAACTGTTTTTTGAAAAGCGCCACAAGCGGTATTATTCCTTTCCATTTCAGGTTGGGTGCAAACTCGATGCTTCCGTTATAGAAATTTCCATTTGGGGCACCGATGCCAATTCCCGCAAGACATACATCCTGATGTTCCTGAAAAAAGTTATTTATTATTCCGGCAACCTCATTTACAAATACAGCCGGGTCTTCATATCCGGGAGTTTTTATGGACGTTTTAAAGGAGCATATCCCATCACCATACACAAAACCAATCACGGTATTGGTGCCTCCGATATCAATTCCTGCAACCAGTTGTTTCATAATTTTTAGTGGTCTAATGATTTATAACTTGGTTTATAACCCTTCCATCCGTAAAAGGCAAGGTAAATGTAACAAATGATCGGAATAAA
>Ga0209099_1001663_pt1 | contig 21577 bp, 22 predicted proteins | sample AD_JPNHW2_MetaG_FD_184430 | JGI IMG/M metagenome (GOLD analysis project Ga0209099, IMG submission 184430) | Active sludge microbial communities of municipal wastewater-treating anaerobic digesters from Japan - AD_JPNHW2_MetaG (SPAdes) (version 2) | ecosystem: Engineered > Bioreactor > Anaerobic... | reverse complement strand
GGAACTTTTGCCCCAACGGGAATGAACAATCAAACCCCTATTATTGTGGCAGTTACAAACAAGGATGTTAGAGACAGATTATCTGCAGCTAATGCTAAGATTGGAGGTTGGAAAGAAGGTTTTGACCCGTTTTATGGAGCGCCCGTTGTTCTTATTGTGCTGGCGGACAAGAACTCATTGCACAGAGTTTACGATGGAAGTCTTGTGATGGAGAATCTGATGCTTGCCGCTCATGCGCTCAATGTGGGCAGTTGCTGGATTCACCGCGCAAAGCAAGAATTTGAAATGCCTGAGTGGCAAGAATGGCTTAAGTCACTTGGCGTAAAGGGTGAATATGAGGGCATTGGTCATTGCATACTTGGCTATGTAGATGGTGATTACCCGGAGGCTAAACCACGCAAAAAAGATTGGATGTTTTACGTAGAGTAACATGAACTTACAAACAACTATACACAATCTGCAGCTGCACGGCTTTGAAATTGAACTAGTTAATACTGTTGCTGAAGCTCACGACAGAGTAATGAATCAGTTAGAAAAGTTGCAGCCGCAAATTGTTGCGGCAGGAGATTCAATGACGTTGCTTGCACTTAATGTGCTGGATGAAGTTAAGCAACACAGTCCAAAATTTTTGCAGACTTTCAGCTGCAAGGTTGATGCGCAGTTTGCCGGAAATTCAAAACATACAACTGCACAAAGCCCAGCTACATCAATACCTGCCGCAGACTCTGCAACTGCAGAAGTATCTCGTGCACAACTAGTTAAAAACCGTCGTGAGGCATTGCTTTCTGACCTTTTTATAACGGGAGTCAACGGTATAAGTGAAGATGGAAGTTTGCACTGGATTGATATGACCGGAAACCGTTGTGCCGCGGTAACCTTTGGGCCTAAGCATGTTATACTGGTTGCAGGAACAAATAAAATCTCCCCTACTCCGGAGGCGGCAATAGAACGTATTAGGCAAATAGCTGCACCACAGAATGTTAAACGTCACCCAAACTTTAAAACACCATGCGCTGCAACCGGCAAATGCCAAGATTGCAACGCATCAGATAGAATCTGCAATATATTCCTAAGCATGCCCCGCTGCTTCCCCAAAGGGAGAATACATTTGATTCTGATTGATAAGGCGTTAGGGCTCTAACACACACTAATCTTGATTCTACTTAAAAGATTGTAGAGGAAAAATTAGTACCTTGTGAAATAAGATTAAAAGATAACTGAAATGAATAAAAAACTTCTATCGGAATGTACAACGATTATCGCCGGCGATAAGATGACAGCTGACGGATCATTTATTTTGTCGCGCTCCAGCGACTTTGACGCCATGATGGCGATTAATTTTGAGATTCATGAAGATACTCACTTTGGGCCGGAGGAATTTGTAGCTAAAGACAGCAAGTTCCGTTGCCCGCTTCCAAAAGAGGCGTTGGGTTATTCCGCCCTACCGGATTATCAATTTCCGGGAGAATGGGGAAGTGCCGGTTTTAATACTCTTGGCATAGGAATGAGTTCTACAGAAACTATATTCAGCAGCCAGAAGGCGCTTAATGTTGATCCTTATGTAACTGACGGATTAGCAGAGAATTGCACGTACAATATAGTATTGCCTTATATTCACTCTGCGCGTGAGGGAGTAGAGCGTCTTGGCATGCTCATAGAAAAATACGGTTCCGCAGAGGGTTTTGGGATTGGCTTCATAGACAAGAAAGAAATATGGTATTTGGAGAATGCAGGCGGACACCGTTATTTGGCTTGTAAGATGCCTCGCGACAGATATTTTGTGACCGGAAATCAAAGCCGTTACAGGGACTATGATCCTAAGGACAAGGAGAATTTCATTGCATCCAAGGATCTTATAGAGTTTGCAGAGAAGAACAAACTGTGGAATCCTGCCGATGGAAAATTTGATTTTCATGAAGCTTATACTCGCGATGAGAAACTTGATACAACATACAACTACCCACGTGTTTGGGGGCTGCAGCAAATGTTTTCTCCATCAATCAAAAATGATGTTACAAAAAATACTTTCCCTGTATATACAGTTGCAGAAGAGCTGATGACCATCAGCGATTTCCGCAAAGCATTCAAATATCACTATGATAACACAGAGCATGACCCATATCTTCATTCCAACGGAAAAGAACCATATCGTCCGGTAGGCATATTCCGTACAACCCAGACACATTTGCTGCAAGTACGTCCTAACCTGCCTAAAGAAATCGGATGTGTCTCTTACGTAGCAATAGGAATGTCTGATCTTGGTGTATTTTTACCTCTTTATCAAGGAGTTAAATCATATCCTGCCACATACAAAATGGGCAACTCACACTCAGATAACAAATCAGCATATTGGAAATTCCGTAAGGTTATGACGCTTGGCATGGTCAACTATAACGCTTACGCCCCTATCATCAAAGAGGCCTACGCAAAGTTGGAAGCCGAGAATGACCAAAGACAAAAAGAGATGGAGAAAGAATACCTTAAACTCTATAAGGATGAGCCAATCAAAGCAAACGAAATGCTTCAGCAATTCTCTGATAGCATCCTTAACAAAGCCGAGAGCGTGGCGGAAAGCTTAATAGAAGAAATCTTCACACGTCTAACATTAGACATCCAAAAAGAATACATGTTCCACGGAGCATAGCAGTGTAGGTTTACAGTATGTTGCGATTATCCGCTTGAATAGCCTTATTCTACAGCAGGCCATCATTTTTGATGGCCTGTTTTTTTATAACCGCACACAAATCAATAAACGTAGCTGTCTGTTTACTACAAAATCAATTGGGAAAATTTAATTACTGTTTGTCAACCTGCCTTAAAGCCATCTCCAAAATTTGCTTATGATCAAACGCTAAAGGCGGTATCTTTACCATTGTAAACCATTTAGCTTCAGCAGTATCATCACTTCCAAGAACATCAGACATATTAACCGTTGCAAAGTAAGCAATAGAAATAGTCCTTCCTCTTGAATCACGGTCAACTGCTGTAAAAGTGTGAAATTGTTTTAGGTTATCTACTGAAAGTCGCGTTTCCTCTCTTAATTCTCTTTTTGCCGCATCTTCAGCAGTTTCATCCATATTTATGAAACCACCGGGAAAAACCCAGTATCCTTTAAAAGGATCATTGCCTCTTCTAATCAACAGTACATTAAGTTTCCCGTCGTGAGCTTTAGCAAATACCACACAATCAACCGTTACCGCTGGTCTAGGATACTTATAGCAAAACTTTCATAGCCACATAATTATTCATTACAGCAGCGGCTTTAAAATCAGCTACCCATCGCATAGAATCTTCTAAAGACCAGTCTGGTGCAGTATTTAAATTTTTATTCATAATAAATTATATATTTTTGCTCAAGATTTGGTATGTATAAAGGTAAGAAATAGTTAAACACCATATTATGAGAACTCTACGCATAACACAGAAGGATTATCTCAAAGCCAACCGACGGGTAAGCCGGCAGGAAGAGATAGATGTGCACGGCAAATCGGTGAGAATTAGCGCAGTGCACAAGTCAAGGAAAAAGTATGACAGAAAAAATGAAAAGGCAGAGTTCAAAAAGGCTCTGCCTTTTTTATTTTTGTTGGCCAAATTGCACTTTCAGGGATTTGTTAGCCGTGTCGCACTTTCAAGGATTTGTTGGCTTGGTCGCACTTTCAGGGATTTGTTAGCCGGTTCACTGGAGATTGTTTTGCTGGGTATCTGGGTGTTACGCCACTATTATGGGAGAGTTGCGCGGTTATTGGTTGGGCTAGTGTTATGGAGGAACTGAGGGTAAATGACAGCGAGTAATGTTCCCTAAAAGCATCTCAGCAGCCGATTTGGGTACCCCCCTTCAGAATGCATATAAAGGCAAAAGTGCAAGTTGCTGATTTACAGGATGTGACAAAGTATAAAGTACACGAGAAAATTAAAAACGCCGTAAGTTGCTGATAATCAGATAGGGATTTTTTAGCCTTTCTAGACCCCTCTGAGCGACATTTTGAAACAGCTTGTAAATCAGCTGGTTTTGCAAAGTTGTGGCACAACATAACATAACATTACAACACTACAACACTACAACATTACATAACATAGCACAACATTACATATCAGAAGCGTACCTCTCAAACTCCCGCTCGTAGCGGGCAACATCACGGAAGAACGGCTGAGTGCCGCCAAAGCCGGAACCAAAATCATAGCTTGCTCCTGCCGCAATTGCTTTCTGTATGAATTTTTCTGAGTATGCAACAGCATCTTCCAATTTGAAACCGCGTGCCAGGTAAGTAGCTATCGCTGAGGCCAATGTATCGCCCGTGCCATTGCGGTTATTTGTCTTTATATACTTCTTAGAAAAGATGCGCATGCGGTCAGTCGCGGGATCATAAAAATAATCTTTAAGTATGCCCCCTTCACAGACAGAGCCCGCAGCCTTCCCTCCGTTGCTCTCCCCTATTGACTTAACAATCACCGCATTGCCCTTAACACACAAAGCCCTCAAATCAGCCTTAATATTCCGCAAGTTAATTGGGCGTTCAAGAAGCACTTCTGCCTCACGACGGTTAGGCGTTATAATTGTTGCATGCGCAAACAGCTCATTTTTATAACATTCAATAGCATCTTCCTTAAGCAGTCTGGTACCGGCAGTTGAAACCATAACAGGATCAACAACGCAAGGCACAGAATTAAAGTCTTTAAGTATCTGAGCCACAGCATGTATTACATCACTGGAGTAAAGCATTCCGGTTTTGATGCAATCCGCACCCACATCCCCCAAGAATGAACGGCACTGTCCTTCAACCATTTTCGCGGGTATGCTAATAATGTCTTTGACCTCTCTTGTATCCTCATTAACAATACATGTAAGCGCACCTGCGGCATATCCTCCGCAGGCCGTAACTGACTTTATATCAGCTTGAATTCCGGCACTTCCCAGCGGCTCGCTTCCGGCAATCAGAAAGACCTTATGATATTCTATATGATTCATTATAAAAACAGCAACAATATAATACAGACAATAACAATACAATACAAAATACAACATGCTCTCAATAACAACACAATTTACGAGACATTAAAGCACGATAAACCTGTAATTATTACTCACGCAAGCACAATGTAATTCTCTTGTTACAAAGTTAATGGAAAAACAACAAAAAACACCGCATCCCATAATGCGTGAATCGCATCGTTCACAATCAAGGCCTCTTTACTATAATTGGCTCCTGCTATTATTGTTTTTTGAATAGAATGTTTCATGTAATTAAAACTATTACATAATACCTCAAGATTATACGGACTAACAATGTGTTTTATTTACTAACTTTCGCACTAGAAGGGTACGGGAATGCATAATTGCATAAAACAAACAGTTTTTAACATTTGTGTCTATGGAAAACTCAAAACGCATAATTGCCCTATTAATATTTTGCCTCTTCTCTCCGTTGTTTTTAAAGGCCGGCAATAATCCATGCAGCACCAAAAACATACTGTATATCAGTTCATACAGTAACACCTTCCCCACATTTCCCCAACAAGTAAGAGGTATTGAATCTGTATTTGGAAAATATGACAATATCAACGTTGATTATGAATTCATGTATTCCAGGAATTATGTAAATACCCCAGGTAACATAAAATTATTCTCAGACCTGCTGGGATACAAGCTTAAACATGCAATATACCCTGTTGATTTAGTGATGGTTGCCGATGATGATGCCTTCAATTTTGCTCTCGACAGACGCCATACTCTGTTCAAAGGCCTTCCAATTGTTTTTCTTGGAGTCAATGATTTACAGAAGGCTAGGAAATTTAATCATGACCCTCAATTCACCGGAGTAGTGGAGAATGTATCCATTGACAAAACCATTGAGCTGATAGCTCTTTCCAAACAAAGGAGAGATTTATGTGATTTGCGACAGCACTGTGACAGGTTTGGCTAATTTGAAACGCTTTTTTGAATATGCTGCAGCTCATCCAAAATTAAAATACACTTTGCTGGATTTAAGAGAGTTAAGCTTTGATGAACTTTACTCCAAACTGAGCAAAATCCCATCAAATATTCCAATCTTAATAATATCCCCGTGTGTAGATAAAGACAAAAAAACTCTCTCTTTTGGCCAGACCATAAAATGTATAGTCGGCAGCACGAATGCTCCATTATTTCACCTTTGGGCGCCAGGCATTGGACAGGGATTATTTGGTGGAGCTACCACCTCTCATTTTGACCAGGGAAGATCTGCCGCTAAACAGGCAATGAAAATTTTTAATGGGACGTCTCCTATTAAATTAACTGTAATTGATAACAATCCAAACTTTTACATATTTGACTACAAACAATTAAAACGTTTCCATATTTCCGAAAGAAAATTGCCAAAAGGTTCTGTCGTTATTAACTGCCCTTTTAGTTTCTTTAGAAAGTATAAGAGGGTCATCCTGTCTGTATCCAGTGCTTTCATCATCATGCTGGTATTAATTATTATGTTAACAATCAATGTGATAAAGAAGAGAAAATATTCAAATGAACTAATAAAAATGACGCATCTTGCACAAGAATCGGATAACCTGAAATCATCATTTCTTGCCAATATAAGTCATGAAATTAGAACGCCTCTTAATGCAATTGTAGGCTTCTCAAATCTGGTTCAGGATACATCTCTGCCTGACGAGGATAGAAAAATTTACGGAGATTTAATTCAGGAAAATGCAAGAAGTCTGACAGATATGATTGGAGATATTCTTATGTTGTCAAGACTTGAATCCGGGCAAATAGAACTACATAATTCAAGATTTGCCATAAATGAATTGATGTGGACAATAGGACGGACCATGAGAGAAAAATTCAGAGATAAAACAAGTATCTCTTTTATCACAAACCACGGTGCGTCTTGTACTATTGAGTCAGATAAAGAACTTCTCTCAAGAGTAATTAGCAATTTGGTTAATAACGCCTTTAAAAATACGGAAACAGGTAGCATCACCATGGAATATTCTATAGAAAAAAATATGCTGACCGTTAAAGTAATTGATACGGGCACCGGCATTCCGGAGAGTTACAAAAAGTTAATTTTCAAGCAATTTGATAAATTAAACATTAAAAAATATATAAGTGGTGCAGGGGTTGGCCTTCCCGTAAGCAAAACAATTATAAACTTAATGGGCGGTAAAATAGATTTTTCCTCAGAAGAGGGAGTTGGTTCAACATTCTGGTTTACCATTCCATGCAATCCGGAGTAATCAACAATGCTTTTCAAAAGATTAAAACCGGAAATTGTTGCCTGACCGTCGCCGTCTCCATTTATGTAATTTTAATAAAAACTACGCTAATATTGTGCAACAAATAACTTATACCCTACACCTCTGACATTTGAGAGATTTATGGAACTGTCTAATTCTAAATGCTTGCGAAGTTTTGTTATGTAAACCTGAAGGCTGCGGGAGTTGAAAAAGTTGTCATCTCCCCATAGATTTACAAGAATATTCTTACTGGTAACAATCTGCCCAATTTGTGCGCACAGCATTGCAAGTACTTGATTTTCACGGGTAGAGAGCTGAACAATGCAAGTACCAGCGGTTCCAGAAGAACTGGCAGAGACATTTGCAGAAGAGTCGCTTTCTGTATTGAACTTTAAAGTCATTCGTTCAGCATCAAACGCGAACTTGCCTATCTTAAATTCTTTTACGCTTGCCCCATCTGCTGAAAAAACCGAATCACAACTATTTATACTGGCAAGACTTAAGCCCTTTGAAGAATACCCGCCGGTACGTGCAATTAAAGATTTAATGCGTATGATTAACTCACTCATTGCAAATGGTTTGCGCAAATAGTCATTACCGCCCGTTTCAAATCCCTCAACGACATCTTCAGCTGTAGTGCGGGCAGAAAGAAACATAACCGGCATCCCGGGATGTATCTTGCGCAGCTCTTTTATAAACGTGAGCCCGTCCATTTGAGGCATCATGATATCGGTCACTACAACGTCCGGCAAAAAAGAAAATTCAGTTACATCAGACTCAGTTGTTTGCGCAGACTTATCATAACCACCATATTTAAAGACCTTTAGAGCCTCTATTCCATTATGCGCAACCTTAACATCAAAGCCTTTCTCTCCAAGAGTATCCGCAATTATCTCTGCAAGCGTGCACTCATCCTCAACCAGCAATATTTTAATTTTACTTTCAGACATACTAGATAATGACTGTTCTGTAGCATTTATTTCAACTACAATTAACCAATTAATTAAGTATTTTCTACTGACTTTTCTTACCTGCTTTTCTACTGGCTTTGCAACCTAAGAAGGCAGAACAATTGTAAACGTACTCCCTTCTCCCTCTTTGCTTGCCACAGAAATTGTACCGCCGTGCGCCTCAATAACCATTTTTACATAATAAAGTCCTAATCCAAAACCCTTAACAGTATACAAGTTACCTTTGGTCACCCTATAATATTTCTCAAAAATATGAGGCAAAGCGACAGCCGGTATTCCAATTCCATTATCAGAAAATTTTATTACTATTTTTTCATCCCGATAGGCATTGATTTCAATTTTTATTGTTTTTGCAATCTGACAATCAGCAGCAGCATTTTCACCGGTATCTGCATTTAAAGCAACATCACCTGCAAATGTCACAGCTACATTTTCACCTGAATACTTTATTGAGTTATCTATCAGATTGTTAAACATATGTTCAAGATGAAACCTGTCACCGACAACCAATAGATTACCCGGCTCTACGGATACATCCAGCTGAACATTATCTCTCCTGTACGGCTCCACAATATCCTGTAGAAAATCATATAGCTCAATTCTCTCCTTATTTAAGCGCAGGCCTCCCATCTCATCACGGGATGCGGAGAGGATTCTCTCTACCATACCAGAAAGCTCCTTTAGTTGTTCACGTATAATCTCCAGATATTTAGCACGTTTCTTTTCATCGTCGGCAGCCCCAAAGTTTTCCATAGCATCATTTGCGGCATAAGCAACTGAGATTGGGGTCTTAAGCTCATGCGTAATATTATGTGTGAAGTCTATGCGCATCTTTTCTAAAGTCTTCTGCCTGAATATTGTGCGCAAAAGATAAATAAAAATGAATGCAACTAGAAGAAGAATAAGGCATGTGGTAATAATTATCCATTTTAATTCTCTGATCAGCAGTTTGTTAGGATTATCTATCCGGACACGGAAAAATAGTCCCTTGCCATTATATACGCTGATTGAGTAAGTTCTTGGATTATGTAAAATGGCAGTATTGTCTGATTTATTACTAATTACAACAGAATCTTTGCCATCTGAAATTTCTTGAACAGCACCCAGTATAACACTATCTCTCACAAAATTAAATTCATAATTGCGTTTCTCTTTTGCTGCAGACTTAACTCTAATTGACAAGTGAGACATTGCAGATTGCCCTATTTTTTTTGTTTTCACATTAGAATCATTGCTATTGCTTGCTTTAACTTCAAATAGATCTCCGCTATCATTGCGGTAAACATTGGAATTATTTCTCTTCTTATAGAGCTTAAGATTCTGAAACTCAATGTCTTTTTTAACAATGTCAACCTTATATGGCAAACATATATTGTTTGAGAACAAATTTATCTGAAGCAGAGAATCATACCTATGCAGGTTGTATACAAGTTGATTGCCGCCGTAAGACACAAAAGTTGTCTTATATGTTTTCTTAGGAGAATGGAAAACGACAGTATCTTTTTTTGTGTTAATGTAAATATTTGTGAGACCAATTGAGTCATTAATATTTGACTTCTTAATTGTCATTGACTGTATAGCGTTGGGGGTCAAACTTCTCGGAATCTCAGAAGATTCAATGATAGTTTTCTTTTCCGCTGTAAAAAAAGGTTTTTGAATAGCAGCTGCAGATGTTGTAACCTCCTCATAAGCAGCTCGGTTCATGGCAGAAATTATAGCCTTGTCAAATTCTGCAACTCTCTCGCGATAGATGCTTAAAAGGCTCCATGTCTGCAGCATGGCCAGCAGGATCAGGCAGGATATAACCCACCAAGTCACTCTTTTATAGGATTTTCTATTTATTCTGCCGCTTTTCATTTCACTTGAGCATTTCATACTGCTAAATACACCCCAGCAAATGTATGAATTAAGAAACCACGAAATTCTCTTTTAACACTATTTAACACTTCTTAAGCATCAATTAACACAAGTGTATTTAATAATAATCAACATTTGCAATGTCAAAAATTCAGTCAAAGAAAAAGAATAAATAACTATCGCGATAATAAAATAACTGATTATAAACGTTTAAAATATGGATAAATTTAGAAAAATTTTTACGGCATTTTTAATTTGCCATATTGCTGCAACAATGTTGGAGTGTAGTACTGCCAATGCCCAAACAGTATTTTCAATTAACAAGAGCGGAATATCTTCCTCAACAATTGGAACATCAAAGAAAAATCTCAAAAAAATTGACAGCACCACATTTGAGGTCACTTATAAAATGTATTGGCTCAAGAACCCCGATGCTTCAGAAGGAAGGTCAATAACATTTCATGATAAGGCGGATTTTGAGGATTTGCTTCTCCTTCAAGTTGGAAAGAATGTCTCCAAATGCTTCTCATACAAGACATTCCAGAAAGATTCACTTATAGATGTGACCCCCGTAGATCAAGTGATGGCAAATACGGAGAAGTTTACAGGCGGCGCCACCTTTAATATATATCAAAATTATCCCGCCGGCAAGCTCACTTACACAAGTAACATCATGACGGACTTTTTTTTATATACAGAACCCGAGCCTGAAATAGAATGGACTCTCCAGCCTGAGAAAAAGGACGTTATCGGCTATAGCTGCAGCCGTGCAACATGTACTTTTAGAGGAAGAAACTATGAAGCATGGTATACAAATGAAATTCCGGCATCGCTCGGCCCTTGGAAATTCCGCGGCCTTCCAGGCCTGATTCTTTCTATAAAAGACGACTCCGGAATCATCAGCTTTGAGGCCACGGGGCTCAGAAAATGTTCTCATACAATAACTTATAAAGACGCAAAATATATCAAGACTAATAGGGAAAAGTTCAATCAGCAGGAAATGAAATTTGAAAAGGCGCCAATAGACTATATGAGCACCAATTCCAATGTTAAAATAACCATCAATAATCCGGACGGTTCCCCTTCTGATATGAGCCAATTCAGGAATTTGAAATTCAATCAATTAGAGCTGAAATAAAATTAGATGCGTAAATTAATTTATTATACAGTATTGTTGTTTATGTTGGTAACACCAGGGAAAGCAGTTGCGCAAACATATAACGGTCATGTTGCGGATAAGGCTGATGGACAGCCAATTTCTGGAGTTATTGTCACGGCTCTTGACGGTAATGGCAAGATTATTAAATATACCACAACAAGTAAAAACGGAGATTTCAACTTAACAATTTCAAAAGCCGAAAAACTGGAATTTTCAATGATGGGCTACAAAAAAGTCTCTGTAAAGGCAACAACCGGTAAGCTCATTATTCTTATGAATATTGAATCTACAAACTTAAAGGAGGTTTATGTCAAGGCGCCCAAGCTGACACTAAGAGGAGATACATTGATTTATAATGTGGCGAGTTACGCAGAGGCACAGGATAAAAATATTGGAGATGTTTTAAAAAAAATGCCGGGGATTGAAATTAAAAAAACAGGAGAGATATATTATAACGGTGAACCTATAAATAAGTTTTACATTGATGGCAATGATATGATAAGCGATCGCTATGGACTGGCAACCAACAATCTAAAGCCTGAAGACGTACAGAAAGTGGAAGTGCTTGAACACCATCAACCTATTAAGTCTCTGCAAAACAAAGTATTCAGCGATAGAGCAGCAATAAATTTGAAATTAAAAGAGTCTGTTAAGACCAAGTGGACTGGCAATCTGTCTGGAGCCGGTGGAGATGCTCTGTGGAACGGAAACATTTTCCTTATGAGAATTGGCGGTAAAAACCAAATGATGTTTTCTGCAAAAACAGATAACACCGGCAGAGATTTTTCCTCTGATTTGGAGACCTTTACTACAGAGGATTATGAGATCAACGGCTCAAAGGATTACAATGCCACTGTCTACTTTTCAGTCGGAACAACTGCGGCACCGCTTGAAAGCAGACGTACAAGATTCAATCATTCGGCACTTGCGTCAATTGATAATTCAAAAAAAATAAACGAAAACTATACATTCAACACTCATATAGATTATTACTATGACCGCCTAACTTCTTTATATACAGGCAATACAAAATACTTTTTTAAAGACAGCTCCATTACCGACAATAACTTTGAAGCGGCAAAAGAATATATGCACAAGGCAGATGTCAAACTTAATTTGAAGGCAAATACGGCAAAGTTTTATATGTATGAAGGTCTGAAGGCCGGACTCGTTTGGCAAACTGCAACAAACTATATGACAGGCTCTTACCCTAACAGGCAAAATGCATGGACTCCGTTGGACAACTTTCAAAACAATTTAAAATACATTAGAAACGCAGGGGACAGCAAGACCATCACCATAGCTTCTATGGTTAAATATATGACTCAAAATCAGAATCTTGAAGTTAACAGAGACACAATATTTACAAATTCATCACCGGCAGCATCGGACACTATTATGCAACGTCAGACGATAAATGCAAAAGTTTTGTACACAAACAATACAATTGGATTTGGAGGAAAGATTGGCGAGGTGGATTATGATTTGTCATGCGGAGCAGAGGCCCTGCGAAAATCATTAAAAACAGAGCTGTCGGGGACCAAAGATACAACTCTGCAGACGCTTAATAACTTGACAATTGGATATGTAGGGGGATATGCCAGACCAACGTTCACATATAAAAATTCATCAATCAAAATAGAACTTGGAGTTCCTGCCGGCATCTATTACACATACATTCATCAGTTAAACAAGCGTTTTCGCAATAAAAATACCGGTACGCTCACATATAAGCCTAACATCAATTTTAAGTGGTATGTAACCGGCAAATTAACATTTACAGTATCAGGTTCTATAGAACAAGATGCTGTAAACGTGGATAATCTATATACCGGTGGCATAATGTCAAGTTACAGAGATATATCATACGGCACAAATGATTTTGCGCAATCAAAGGCAAAACAAATCTCCGCACATATAAATTACAAAAACCCCATGGATGGGTTATTTTTTGATTTTGGCGCCTCAGAATCATGGAATACAAATCCATATATATCTTCACAATACTTTGAAGGAGAATATATTATAAATTCCTACAAAATGAGCTCGCACTCTACAACAGGAAATTATCTGTTTGGCAGTATCACAAAAAATATTGATATGCTTGGAGGGCCTATAAAACTGGATATGAGTTATTCACGCTTTAATTATGATTTAATCCAGAGCATCTCCTCATCCAAAGCAACGAAAAACACTGAGGAAAAAGTCAAATACATCAGCAATACCTTATCTGTAAATCCGCATTGTACCTTTCATTTTTCCACTTGGCTTAATACAGAATATTCTCTTAATTATCAGCATTCTACATTGAAATTCGCAGATCAAAAGACGACGTCTCATAATAGCTATGACCAGCGGCTGGATTTAAATTTTGTTGCAGGCAAAAAAGTAACGTTTCAAATAGTAACTGAACATTACCACACAGAACTTGGAATAGTATCCGCCGACAAAAAAAGGACAAAAGATGTACTCATGCAAGATTTTCTGCTTCAGTGGAAAATTAACAATTCCCTGAACATAAATTTGTTTACATATAATTTGTTTAACAAGAAGGAGTATGCGTACACGGTATTTAGCGGTTCGTCATCTGTAAGTAGCTCATATAGAATACGTCCGCGTAATATCTTGTTGGGATTTCAATGGAACTTATAACAAAAGCATCTGCCTTACCTAATAGGATGGATAAATAAGAATCTGGAACCTCCTGTGTATGAAGTATCAAGCTTAACCTTTGCATGCAAGCCATCGGCTATCAAGGCACAAATGTGTAGTCCAATTCCGCTGCCTGCTACAAATTTATCCAACCCGGCAAACCGGCGGAAGATCTTTTGCGCTTTCTCGGCAGGAATATTTCTTCCGGTATCGGTTACGGAGAAAATAATCACGCCAGATTTTTCCGGTGCGCCTTCAACTTTATTATCAGGTTTATCTTCATTACGGGAGTAATCTCTTACAAACTTGTCCGGTTCAATTTTATAGTCTACTGTTATGCTACCTTTCACGGTAAACTTGCAAGCGTTAGTTATGTAATTTACAAGAACTTGTACTGTCCTTTTTCCATCCGTCATAATCATATAGTCCTCTTTATGAGGCCTATATATAATATCAACACCCTTGTTTGCATAACGTCTTGCGCTTACCGCAGCAAACTGGCATATTTCATTTACACTGCGTGGCTTTAAATCAAACTTCATGTTTTCTGACTCCAGTTCTGAGATATCAAGTACGTCATTTACCATTTCTAGCAACATATCTGTATTCTTCTCTATCAACCCCACATATTCTTGTCTCTCGGCTGCAGAGAACTTGTCACCGTCTTCCGCCAGCAATCTGGAAAAACCTGTTATTCCATTCAAAGGAGTTCTTATTTCATGATTTATATTTTGGATGAATGAAGTTTGCATACTATTTGCATGTTCCACTCTCTCTTTTTCTACATTCAAATTCTTGAGCGCTTCAGACAACTTTCTAGAGAGCCGCTGGCTTTTTTTCAAAAGATGGAACGTTATTGCCAGCAATAAAACTACTATAAACAACGCAGCCAAGGAGAAATAAAGAAATTTTATTGTATCAGTTTGCCCGTCATCCTCAACATCAAACAAGAACCCTCGAGACCTTGCAGTATTTTCAAGATAAACATTTGAAGAATTATGAGTAATATGAAAATATTTTATAGCAACTGTAAGGTTATCATTGCAAATGTTAACAAGACTATTTCTTGTAACACTCCTTAATATCGGCGACTTAATATTATCCTGGGCATATAAAGTCACATAACCTGCAAGAAATAAACAAATCAAGAAGTGCGATACCGCCGCAAACGCAAATAAAAGATATTTTCTCATAGAAGGACGCAGTAAACTCTCAAAAGAGAAATCAAGTTTCTCTTTACATTAGAGTCAGAATGTTTCACTGCTTCTGAAATATAATAACTTAAAAAGTCTATATTTCCAGAATAACGCACGGGAACAGTCAAGGATTTTTTAATTATCAATTGGAGAAAAATTGTATTTTTCTGCGCCGCAAGCCGGACACTTAAAATCATCGGGAAGACTCTCAAAAGGAGTTCCGGGAGCAATACCCAATTCAAAATCACCTTTAGCAGGATCATACTCCCATCCACATATATCACATTTGTACTTTTTCATAGCATCTTTATTTTTTTAAGCGCGCAAATTTACGAAAAAAAACAACACCTGCATGAGTAAATTATTAATAGATTAGTCATGCTTGAATGAGTAAAAATGATGTCCCTCAAAAAGCGCTTTTTAAATTTTTACTCTTAACCGTTCCCACAAATTGCGCGGTATAATCCTCCAGAAGAATGCAAGCACGGCGTACCGCCAATCAATCACACGCGCACGTCTGCGCCGGCGTATTGCTTTGTAAATCAATGGTACAGCATATTCAGGCTTCATAATCATTGGATATCTGTCATCTTTAAGCAACGCAGTCCGCATGAACCCTGGCTTAATATCTGTGATAGAAATTCCAAGCCTGCGAATCTTGGACAACTGTGACAGACTTTGCAAGTAATTGGACTGAAAGCGTTTAGAAGCGGAATATGCCGCAGCCACACCAATGCCTTTAGTCCCCGCAATTGAGCTCACAGCAGCAATCTGGAAACATCCCGGGCTAACCGCCTTATTATCAGTATCTCTCAGAAGAGCACCGCCTCTTGCCGCCTCTCTCCTTAATGCAAAATACCTAAATGCTTCCCCTATCATTTTACTGAATCCCAGACAATTAGTCTGAACTATGGAGAGCTCCCGTCCCTCTTCCAACTCCGGATTATAAAATCCAATACCGGAAACATGGCAGTAAATATCCATCCCTCCCATCTCACTTATCAAATCTTTTAAGTTCCCGACGGCTGTATCTTCATTTATATCAATAACTTTTGTAAAGCATCTGTCTCTGCAACATGCAGCACTTTCAGTTGTATTTGTACATGCAATGATACTAGCCTGATTCTTCAATTCCTCTAGCAGCTCCGCTCGTCTGCCTGCGGCACCCACAATAAAACCATCTTGTAAAAACCTGATAGCCAGCATCTTTCCGACACCGGAAGTAGCACCCATGATCACAACTTTCTTTTTCATAATAATATGTATTTACAATTCACAAAATTCCTAAAAGTAATCTGCTCTGCTGCATACGTATTTTTTATACCTTTGTTATGAGAGGCACATAGCACAACGCAGGGCAAGGCGGAACAAAACAAAGTAACGCAAAATCTATGAAAAAAATACTATTTGCAATCGCATGGGCAATGCTTTCGTTATCAGCAATTGCCACATTTCAAAAAGCACAGGCACAAGAACCGTTCGTTGCAACAAAATCAGGAACTATCGTGATTACAGCAGAAAAAAATGCCAGCAACAAAATTAACGGTTACACTAGAACGACTATTCTAAACTCCAGTATGACAGACCAAAACAATGGAACGCTTGCAATGAAAATAGAGATGTTGGATGAGAATAAAAAGCTTCAGGAGATGGGAGACATGACATGCACTGCAACTATCAAGAACGGAGACCTTTACTTATCAGCACCAAAGGTTGCAGTACACGCAACTTTTAAAGACAAAAAGACGGGGAAAACCAAAGATGTAGACACCTCATTTGTGGGAACAGGTGATCCTCAATATTTTCCGCTTAACCCAAAAGTCGGCCAAACTCTGCCTGATTACAGTTTCTCTGTAAAGATAAAGTTCCTAAAAATAACGGCACTGGCAACAAATAGGAAAGTAACTGCTATTGAGAAACTTACAATAAACGGCGTTACCTATGAATGCTGCAAAATTGAGCAGACGGAAAAGGCCAGAGCCATGATGTTTGGAGCGACGCAACACACCATCAACTGGTACGCGCGCGGAATAGGTCCGGTCAAGTCCATAGCCTACGATAAACACGGCAAACTGGAAAACACAGATGAACTTGTTTTAGTAAAATAACATAAAAAAGGCCGCATTCCGACGGCCTTTTTTTACAAAATCAATACAAATTTACTTCTTCCAAAGACCGTGCAGGTTGCAATACTCAAACGCTGCAACAGCCTCATCACCTTCACATAACGCAAAGCAAGCAACAGGCTTCTCACCTGGAGCAAGTTCTTTGCGCTGGTTGCCCTGCTTAGTCTGCAGGCAAATCCACTGAATGTAATGCTCCGGAGTCATTGGATGCTCAACGCTTCCAACCGTAACCGTAACTTTATTCCCGGAAACTTCAACAACCGGAACGTGCTTTTCCTGAGCTGCATCTGTAGTATTAGGAATTAGTTCCTGCATAGGCTCCCCGCAGCAAATAACTTGTACTCCGCTGCTGTGTACATAGGCAATTATATTGCCGCAATGTCTGCATCTAAAAAATTTTACATCCATGATAATTTGATTTAAAATTTGTTTTCAAAGATAATAATTTTTGTTGTGGCACCACTTTGCAATATTGTGCCACAACCTTTTTTTATAACTTTGAAAAAAATCAAAATGAAAGCACTACTAATTAACGGCAGCCCTCACAACAACGGCAACACCGCATTGGCATTAACAGAAATAGGAAAAGAACTAAACAAGAACGGTATTGATTATGAGATAATTGGCATAGGCAACAAGCCTGTCATGGGATGCATTGCCTGTAACAAATGCGCAGAAACCGGCGTCTGCGCTTTCCAAGATGAAGCGTACAAAAAAATCAGAGCCGCTGCAATAGAAGCAAACGCAATTGTCATTGGTTCACCAGTTTACTATGCCGGCCCCAATGGAGCCCTATGCGCAATTCTGGACCGTTTGTTCTATTCAAGTTCAGATTTGTTTATGTACAAGCCTGGAGCCGCTGTTGCAGTTTGTCGCAGAAGCGGTGATACTGCTGCTCTCGACAGACTAAACAAGTATTTTACTATCAACAACATGCCTCTTGCTACATCACAATACTGGAACGGGGTTCACGGCCTTATGCCTGGAGAAGCCGCCCAAGACAAAGAAGGAATGCAGATAATGCGCTCCCTAGCAAAAAACCTTGCCTGGCTAATGAAAAACACCCACGGCAAAGAGACCCCACAACCAGAACCCACCCGCGTCAGCACAAATTTCATCAGATAAGAAAAATGCAGCTATTCTAAACTTACCATATATCTGATTTTTTATAATTTTGGACTTAATAAACAATGCCTATAAATATGCCTCAAAAAAAGCATATAAATTTTGACTCTTATATATTTTCCAATCTTTAATTAAAATATTGAAGGGCAAGCAATTATCAGTAAAAGAAATATCTTTCCCCTGCAATAAAAGCCGGATATATTACCATGCTATATCCGGATAGTCCAAAACACCCTCGGCAAAAATATCTGCTTACAGAAAAAGGGCGTGCCGCTAACCAAAGAAAATAAGGTAACGACAAGTTACCGTAGAGTAATTATAACAAGGTAATTGCTTGCTTGCAAGCATTACCCGCGACCGTAGGGAGCGTGCAGCTCCGCGCGAAGCGCGTTAAACCCCTAATTGCCTTGCCGCACATCGTGGCAAGGCAATAGCACTCTGCTATAACAGAGTGCTATTTAAAATACCTGACTATTCTCTCCTTGTCCTCAACTTCTTTGACATTTTTGTGATACAATTCCACTAGCACTATTTTAGATTCCTCTGGTATATAAGCATATATAAGTCTGAATCCACTATTAACACCTCTCCCTTTAAACGAGCGGCTTGCTATTTTTTTAACCTTTACAACACAGGTCTGTATATGTAACATGTTGATTTGGAAGCTAAAAGAAGGTCTTGCATCAGGATTAATAAGCAAGACTTGGCATAGGACATCAATATCTTCTGACAGTGTTGGATATTTCTTTGAAAGAAATTTTAAATCTTTTTCAAACTCCGGCAACCTCTCTATCTTCATCATACCCTCTCACGGAAAATGGCGCAACCCTATAAAATGCTAATTCATAATTAATCACTTGTCTATCCTTGGATGCCTTCCATGGCATATCCTCATGAGAATAATTGCTAATCTCTTTTGCAGACATCCCTCCCATTTGCTCAATAACCTTATCCATTACCTCTATCTCCGCACCATTAAACATTCTTTTATCAGTCTCAACCATAGGCATATATCTCTTTTGCTTGTATCCAAAATAGTCAGCGGTAAAACTTTTTATTTTTGCGTCAGACTCCATTTCATGCAAAACATCATCCACCCCAAAAGGCACTGGCCCATTCTCTAATTTTCTATATTTCGCTCCCGACAGATGTTCTTCATATTTTTCATAGTAATTAAAATCAGAGAAATAGAGCAACTTATAGAGTACCGTTTCACCCACATTTGGTCTGCCAGCACATTTCTCTAGTATGTACAAAATTACGTTTTTAAACTTATCAGCATTAAATTTGGGGATAGATATCCTAACCTCAGGTTCATGCAGTTCAGCTAGTTTCATTCCCCCAATCTTGTATTTCTTGACATATGAAAAGGATTCTGCCAATATTTCGTCAATGGAAAAATTCAAATTATCAGCAAATTTCACCATCTCAGTAACACTTACATTTCTGTGCCCTCTTTCAATCTGAGCCAAAGACGGCCTGGAAATATTCACACTATCCGCTAATTCTTTCTGTGACAATCCTTTATTATTGCGCAGATATGCAATACGTTTTCCTATCTCACTATTGTTTATCATGTTATTTAAATTTTCACAAATATAATATTGTTTTATTATAAAACAAATATATGTTCTATAACAAAACATATAAAAATTAATAAATATGTGACAAAAGCTGTCACAATACCGTCATATCAGAGTTTTATGGAATATAACAAAGCAGCAATGGGTGCTTGGCGGGGCAACAGTGCTCTATCCGACAAGTACCCGACAAGCTCCCGATAAGTTTTTCTTATTTCCAATCTTTAATTAAAATACTGAATGGCAAGCAATTATCAGTAAAAGAAATATCTTTTCCCTGCAATAAAAGCCGGATATATTACCATGCTATATCCGGATAGTCCAAAACATCCGCGGCAAAAATATCTTCTTACAGAAAAAGGGCGTGCCGCTAACCAAAGAAAATAAGGTAACGACAAGTTACCGTAGAGTAATTATAACAAGGTAATTGCTTGCTTGCAAGCATTACCCGCGACCGTAGGGAGCGTGCAGTTTCGCGCGAAGCGCGTTAAATCGCTAGGCGGTGCGGTGCACTTGTGCCGCACCGCTTAATTTTTTATTCGCGACAGAAATTGTCACTATGCTCCCCTATTTTTGAGGCAAAATAAAATAACTTATTAATTATGAAGAAGATTATTATGCAGTATGAGCCTGATGATGAGACTGAACAATCTTTAAGAGGGCTTATTGAGGATGCTATTAATTCGCAGGCGGAGGAAAAAAAATAAATCATGCATGTATTCCATGACAATAGGTAACACTAAAATTTTAATTACCTTGCAATATCAGTTCGCTACAGTAACAAGTTGTATTTTCAATATATAAATACGACACTAATATCCGTAAATGCTATATCATAAATTTTTTAAATCATGAAATGTCCAAAGATATTATATCATTTTACATCGTTGGAAAATATTCCAAGCATAATTTCGCACGATAAAAAAATACATTTAAGATCAACTAACATAAATTATTTAAATGATCCCAATGAATTCGCAGCTGGTCTTAAAATACACGTATTTCAATATAACAACATTAATCCTTTGCTTGCGAAAAGGAATATAAAAGCGGCTTTAATTGAATTTAGCAAATTTATTGGGGATATATACATTACTTCATTTTCTGAGAGTCGTGATAAATTAGAAATGTGGAATCTATACGGAAAATCTGGAAACGGAGTTGTGCTTGGTTTTTTGTCAAATAAATTATTAGACAACAATTCATTTGACAAAGAGTTTATCAAATGTGCTTATAATAAAAATGATTTTAAATTGGAGTCTAATAATTTTTGGGAAAATCACGGAGAAGTTAACTGCGATAATACGCCTTATTCATCAAAGGATACAAGTTTAATCAGAGACTTACCCTTTTCTTGTGCTAGATACAAACATTTTGCATATGAATATGAAAAAGAATGGAGACTTTGCTTTTTAAATGAAGAATTCTATGGAAATGTGAAGTATCCTGTCTTTAATAAAATTTCACATGGAGGAGAGTTAATGACTTATATTGAAAACACCTATCCGCTGGAAGCACTAATTTCAATAACTATTGGCCCTACAGCAAATTACAAGAAAATTCATAATACTTTAGAATCATACCTAAAAGGCGTTTATGATGATAAAAAAATAAATAATATTCAAATAAAAAAATCTAGCATAAAGTTTAGGAACATTTAATATAACTTATTATAACATACCTTCATAAGGGCAAA
>Ga0209099_1001651_pt1 | contig 21714 bp, 16 predicted proteins | sample AD_JPNHW2_MetaG_FD_184430 | JGI IMG/M metagenome (GOLD analysis project Ga0209099, IMG submission 184430) | Active sludge microbial communities of municipal wastewater-treating anaerobic digesters from Japan - AD_JPNHW2_MetaG (SPAdes) (version 2) | ecosystem: Engineered > Bioreactor > Anaerobic... | reverse complement strand
GCAGAGCTGCAGTTAGGCAGGGTACGCGCCATGCTGGCCGGGCAGGATATCACGCTCGAAGTGAGCCGCGATGCCATGAAACTGATTGCCCGCCTTGGTTACGATCCGTTGTTTGGCGCCCGTCCGCTGAAAAGGGTGCTGCAGCAAAAGGTGCTGAATGTACTCTCAAAGATGATCCTGGGCGGGAAGATAGCCCCGGGTTCAAAGGTTACACTCGGGGCCGAAGGGGAGGAGTTTAGTTACCAGGTATCAAACGGGTAATCTGCACCATCTTCGCGGCCTTTGCGGTTTAAAAGATAACCGCAAAGAGCGCAAAGTTTTACGCAGAGAGCGCAAAGAGTAACTCTGCGAACTTCGCGCCTTCTTAGTGTCCTTAGCGGTTAAAGAAAGGAAACGCAAAGAGTGCAAAAAGTAACTCTGCGAACTTCGCGCCTTCTTCGCGTCCCTGGTGGTTGAAGAAGAGAACCGCAAAGAACGCAAAGTTATACGCAAAGTGCGCAAAGAGTGACTCTGCGAACTTCGCGCCTTCTTAGTGTCCTTAGCGGTTAAATTTCTTTATCCTGCTTGAAAACAGGATAATACACACCAAAAAAGCCGGTTACCCACAGGCAGCCGGCTTTCATTGTTTTCATGCAGGTCTATTCTTTGCCGAAAGTGATCGTTACACCGATCCTGAACATAAATCCGTTATCGATGTACTTATTGGTTGTGCTGCTTGCTGCACTTTTCACGCCGCCGTTTCCTTCTTCAGATTCATACGACCAGGCATTGTGCTTATAACCCAGGAGACCATCAACTGCAAGATGTTTGGCAAAGAAATAGGATGCGCCCACACCAAGCAATGCAGATGAGTACGTTTCAATTTGGGTATCATTGTCGCCGTATTTGCTTTTATATTGCCCGATTCCTATCCGCCCTTCAGCAAACGGGAACAACTTGTCGAGCTGCAGGATATAATATCTCACAAAAGGCCCGATAATGTATTGTGAATACTTTGACTCGTAATTGTCTGTCTTGTATTTATCAAAATAACTGTCGAGAAAAAGTCCGACAGGCATCTTATTTATCACGAAGTAGCCTGCAAGCGGGTTGAAGTTGAATTCGAAATACTTGCTGTTTTCTGATATGGTGCTCCCCGACTTTGTTTTGTCCTTGCCGATATCAAAATTCATCTGGCTGTAACCGGCCAGGAACCATTTCCCTTTTTCAACCTGGGCTTGGGTGAAGAGGTTGCAAACCAGCAACATCATCAGTATGGGTATGATCTTTTTCATGGCTTCGCGATTTTACTGTTTACCAAAAGTGATCACCAGTCCGAAATTTATCTCAACCGAAGAATAGAAATAAGTACTCTTCGGATCATCGGATTTATCGGTATAACTGTCGTAATCATAGCCCAAAAATGCATCAAAAGCCACATTTTCGGTGAAGAAATACGATGCGCCTGCTCCGAACCTGTATGATAATGCCGACTCCTTGTATGTATCGCCGTTAGAATATTTATCCTTGTATGAGCCGATACCGAATCGTGCCTCGGCAAAGGGTATAAACTTGTCGAATTGCTTAATATAATACCTGGCAAACGGCCCGACCACAAAATCGGTTGATTTGTAAACATCTCCGTCCCATTCGTCTTTCTCCCAGTCGGTGGAAACGTCGAAATAGAGCCCTACAGGCAATTTGTCCATAACAAAATACCCGACCATCGGGTCAAAGTCGAATTCTCTGTAAGAGTATTCATCACTCAAAGAACTTGAAGTCCCTGATTTCTCTTTGCCTACATCGAGCCGCAGGCTGCTGGAGCCCGCAGCAAACCATTTGCCCTTTTCAATCTGGGCAAAGGATAGGCTGTATGTAATTAACATACATAGTAACAGTAAAATCTTTTTCATGGCTTTGGCTATTTGGTTAGTTGTCCGAAATATACGAAGAAAAAGAGATAAAAACTACATATTACAACAAATAAGATATAAATTAAAATTTTATAGCAATCCAAAACCCCATAACTTAAATCTCGGGTATTATTTTCCGGAAAATTTACCCGAATTTCAGAACTGACAGGTACTATCAAATAGGATTTGACTGAAATCTCAGATAAACTTTATCTTCCGGGCGGCAAACAGGCTCATACGGATAAGAAGCCAACCGTGCCTGAACCGGCTTATCTGCGTACTTCCGTACTCACGGTCGCGGTAGCGGATGATGATTTCTGATATCTTCAGGTTCAGCTTTGCTGCTCCGAAGAGCAGGTCGAAATCGCCAAACGGGTCAAAATCGCCGAAGTAGCTCCTGTTCTGGATGATCTTTTCATAATCGGTTTTGTAAAGCACCTTGGTGCCGCAGAGTGTATCCTTAAGCCTCTGACCGAGAATGTATGAGAAAAACCAGCCAAAGAACTTGTTGGCTAGCAGGTTAAGAAAACGCATGGCATTTTTATCCATGGGGTACACGAGGCGGCTTCCGTTGATGAATTCACCCTTGTTATACCTGAGGGCATCGTAGAATTTTGGCAACTCTTCGGGAGGCATGGTAAGGTCGGCGTCGAGGATCATGAGCACCTCGCCGGTAGCAGCTTCGAACCCTTCGCGCACTGCATTCCCCTTGCCTTTGCCGCTTTGCTGAAATACTTTGATGTTCTCACCCGGGTATGCCTGCTGTACGCGGAGCATCTCTTCAAAGGTATTATCCGAGGAGTGGCCTTCAACAAAGATAAACTCCCTGCTTTTCCCAAACTTAGGAGTGCGGAGGATGGCATTCTCAATATTTCCCCGTTCATTACGCGCCGGTACCACAATGCTGACGCTGTATTGCTGGTCGTCAGCCAGCAGCGGGCGCGCGACCATAAAATTTACCAGGTTGAGTTTATTGATGAGCGGCAGGTTGGCCAGGAACTTATTGAAAATGAAATTCAGTACCGGAACATACTTGGGCAGCAGCAATTTGCGCTCTATCTTAATCAGCTGGAAGCCTTCAAGTTGAAGTATGTTGTCAATATCGGAGATCGAGAACCAGTTTTGTGCCGGTTGCCGCAATTTCAGCCGTAATGTTTCGCCTGCTTTTAAAATGGGTTCCCACAGGTAATTGTACTGTGAGATAACAATGCGTGTCTGCGGGTGGCACAGCCTGCGTATATTGTGCATGGCGGTCTGCACGTCCCACAGGCAGTTTACAAGATCGGAAAGTATGATATAATCGAAGGTTTCGTCCAGTTGCAGATTCTCAACATCATCCTGGTGAAAAACGAGGTTTGGATATTTTTCACGGGCTCTTTTGATGAAATTTTCAGAGAAATCAATGCCCACCCCGTATGCCGGTTTGGTTGCATTGAGCAGGTCACCGTTGCTGCATCCAACTTCAAGTACACGCTTGCCTTCGGGGATGATGAAAGAGATATATCTTTCTATTGACTTATGATAGAAACGGTTGCGTTTTCTCCACTTGTCGCGGGCGGTGGCCGTTTTCTCGAAAAAATGGCGGATATCTTCTTTAGTCATTTTAATAAATTGGTTTGCAAGATTAATAAAAAAGCGGGTGGATTTCCCGTAAAATACATGAAATTTGCATTTTAATCAACCACAATGTATTAATCCCTGTCATATGGCAAAGCAACAGAAGGGCGCAACAAAGATTCAGGCTCCGGCTATAAAACAGCAGCAAAAACCAAAAGTTGCCGAAAGCAAAACGGCTGTTCAGTCAATCAATGATTACCTGGCATCTCATATTGATATATTCCTGTGGGTATCCATGGGCCTGACCATGCTGTTTGCGCTGCTTCTCTTCGATCCGAAAGTAAGCCTTTCGGGTGACGATGCCTTTTATATCATACGGGCTTCTGATTTCCTGAAAAAATTTGAATACCCATCGTTCCAGGGTCCGTTGTATCCGCTGGTGCTCAGTATTTTCCTGGCTGTGGCCGGACTTAACCTTACAATACTGAAAGGTGTTTCGCTGCTGGCCGCATTGGCATTCATATATTTTACCCACGTGGCATTTAAAAATCGTATACCGGCGTTGCTGCATGTGATTGTCCTGCTGCTGGTTTCAATCAACTCCTTCATACTTTACTATGCCAGCCAGACATACAGCGAAATGTTTTACATGATGCTGCAGGCGTTGCTGCTGCTGGTATTTTTCAGGAAGTTCATCGACATTGAAACAGCCGGCAGCCTTCAGGCAGATGTCAAACGCCACCTGTTGCTTGCGCTGGTACTTTTGTCGATGGCGTTGACGCGCAGCATAGGTTTTTCGGCGCTCATTGCTGTCCTTGGATACTTTACTCTGAAAGGGCAATGGCGCAACCTGTGGATGGGCATCGTGTCGTTCCTGGCATTATATGTTGTTTTTCAGGGCATCAGGTACCTGTTGTGGGGTGATGCCGGGCTGCAGTTTGCTTCGCAGGGTTCAGGGCTGCTGCAAAAAGACTATTACAATGCGGCCAAAGGCAATGAAGATTTTGCCGGTATGGTGAAACGATTTATCGAAAATTCAAACCTGTATCTTTCAAAGCACTTCTTCAACATGACCGGCATGAGAAAATGGGAACTTATTCAGCCGGTTATACCAATTTTAACGGTTCTTTATTACCTGATATTCATCACCGGCCTTGGGCTTTCGTACCGAAGAAACCGTTACGTTTTCTTCAGTGCTTTGCTTTCGGGAGCGTTTCTGCTTGTGACGTTCACCATACTGCAGAGCCGCTGGGACCAGAACAGGCTCATTATTCCCGTGCTCTCGTTTATGCTGCTGATGTTTTTTGCTGCTTTCTATTTTCTTTCGGATTTTAAAAACCTCAAAATTTTATACTGGATCATCCCGGTGCTTGCCCTCATCATGTTTTTCGGAGAACTCTCCTTTACATCGGGCAAGTCGCGCGAGGCAGCCAAAAACAAAGGCAAATACGGCGGGCTTACCCCTGACTGGAAACATTACCTGCAGGCCAGCGAATGGGCAGCAAAAAACCTGCCGCCTGATGCAATCGTTGCATGCCGTAAACCTTCTATATCTTTTATTTACGGGAAAGGACGCGAATTTTACAGCATCATGAAAGTGCCATCATTCGATTCGAAGATGTTTTTCAGTAACTGGAAACAGCAAAATACACCTTATACTGCCTTCCGCTATACCGACCTTACCGGGAAACAACTCACCCCCTCGATATACAACGCGATCAAGAATTATTACGAGGCACAGCTTTTCATTGGTGAAAGCTTCTACATCATCGACCGTTTCCCCGACAGCACACGGTCACGCCTATACGGGGAACTTTCGCAGGCAAACATCAGCTACATTACCAGCCGCGATACACTTGAGAACCTGGTGAATGTATCGAAGCAGCCACCGGTACTCATCTACCCCGATTCGTTGCTCATACCGCTGATTGAGAACAAGGTAACACATGTGCTCACGGCAAACCTGCGCCGGAATTCGGTACAGAAAGACGGTATGATCATCAACACGGTTGAACGGTACATGGCTTATATTCAGGACAAATATCCCGACTTTATGACGCCGGTGCAGAAAATCGGTTCCGATGATGACGAACCTGCGGTAATCTATAAACTGAACTACGAAAGGCAAAAGGCATTCCTGGTTCCAAAGAAATAGCCATTTTAGGATTAACCGCAGTGAATGTTAAGTTGCAGTGAATGGATGAGACATACTGAACGAATTTAAGACCTTTTTCGGTCTCATTGTGGTAAAGTAAACCGCAGAGTACGCAAAGATTTACGCAGAGACCGCTGAGATGTATTCTGCAACCTTACCACCTTCTTCGGCCTCTTTACGATAAAATAAACCGCAAAGTACGCAAAGATATACGCAGAGAACGCTAAGATGTACTTTGCGACCTTAGCGCCTTCTTCGCGCCCTTTGCGGTAAAAGAAACGACCTGTTTCTGCTTCAGTGGCGAATGTTTAACGTTTACTGAAATCGTCGTAAAGGTGCTGAAGGATAGCCTTTGAGATTCTTTGTCCGGGAGCTTGTGATGGATTGTTCTGCTCATTGAACTCCATAGCAGCCGTATTATAAATAATTAATTCTTTTCCATCGTAATAACCTGTTCCGCCGGAATAGGTGAAGAAGGCTCCGGGAATGGGATACGTGGTAAGAATGTTCTTGCTGAACGGGAAATCCTTACCCGGAATGCCAAGCTGTTCAAGTATTGTCCTGGCAATGTCAGTTTGCCCGCAAACAGTGTGAATAGTAGTATCTTTCACACTCACGGCACCGCCAGTCAGCAACAATGGAATATGGTACTTCGGCAGGTCGGTCACGCCGTCATGTCCCGGCATCATGCTGCCATGATCGGCTGTGATAATCACCAGTGTATTCTTCCACCACTTACGCTTTTTGGCTTCCCTGATAAAATTCCCGATGCTGGCATCAGTATAATGCAACGAATTGATATACAGCGTTTCTGTATCGTTACCTTTTTTTAGCGGGGGTGTGGGGATGGCAAACGGCTCATGGCTGGTGAGCGTCAGGATGGTTTTAAAGAAATTGCTGTCGGCATCAGGAGTATCAGACAGCAGCCGCTGAAACACCAGGTGATCCCAGGCACCCCACTTGGTGCCGAAGGTGGAAGCATCAAAATCGTCTTTGGTAACGAGCTTACTGAAGCCGGCCTGTACCAGGAATGAGCGGTAATTGGCGAAGTCGAGAGATCCGCCATAATAAAAAGTGTTTTTATACCCTCGCTGAGCCAGGTATTTTGGGAAGGAAGGGATGTTGTCGGTTTTTTGGGGAAACTTGAGCGGGCTGGATCCGGGAAGTGAAGGATAACCTGCCAGTACGGCTGCCAGGCCTTTATCAGTGCGGTCGGAAGCAGCATACACCTGATCGAAAAGTATTCCTTCATGCACCAGCGAATCAAATGCCGGCGTTATTCCTTTATCACCCCCCTGCGCACCAATGACTTTAGCAGTAAAGCTTTCGACAATAATAAGAATGATATTCGGGTGCGTGTTGTTCAGCACGGGGCTGGTTGTGCCACGACCTGCAAAGATCGAGTCGCATACAGCGGCGGCCTCGGTGTTATCGAAAATTTCGTATTTCCTGGTCAGGTCATTTTTTTCGGTAAGAGAAAAAGCTACATTCCACACCGCGTTAATTGCCGCATGATTGGCAAAAGTGTTTTGCGAAAAATAAGCCCATCCGATGCTTACGGCGCCTATTCCCACTCCTCCGCGGATTCCTGCCGCCACCAGCGCCGAAAGCAGGAGAATACCGGCAGATGAGGTCATGTTGGCCGTAAACGGGAAGCGGAATCTATTGATCAAATACTTATAGAGCCTGAATATCAATATTGTGATTAATAAAATCCCTGCGATTCCTCCTATAAACGTCCAGATACTGACAGATGCTGTCATGGCTTCGAGGTTACCCATGTAAAAGAGAGGTGTGGTATCGAGGCGAAATCCCCAGAAACTGTATAGGACCATGTCGATAAGTATTATTGACACGGAGATCACCAATCCGATCAGGGTATATATCTTCAGAATCAACGGCAACAGCCTGAAACTGGTGAAACATGAAATCAGTATGATTATGGCCGGAACGATCATGAGGTAGGAGGCCATGGAAAGGTCGAGGAAGAAACCATGGATGAATGTGCCGGCAATTGTTCCTGCCGTGAGTTGCGATGACAGCCTGAACTGGTAGAGCAGAAAGGCTATCCTGGCGGCAACAAAAAGCAGGTACCAGAACAACCAGTTGACGACAAAGAGGCGAATCCTATCTTTCATATCTTAGCGGAAGATTGGCACAAAGGTCATCATAATTTCAGACATTCCTGAAGTATGCAATGTAAAACCCCGCATCATGGAGAAGATCAGGGAGTTATTGTCGGGTGATTCGTCGCGTTCCTTTACCGATTGTATGTCGGATCTGATTATAAAGGATGAAAAGTTACGCGCCGATTTCTGGGAAATGTTTTTCGCCAATGAAGAGCCATACTCGCGTCGGGCCGCCTGGGCGCTGGATACGGTTTGTGAAACTCGTCCTGAATGGTCGCAACCCTATGCAGCCCGATTGGTGAAGGCTTTAAGAGTATTTGAACATGACGGGCTCAAACGTCACTCATTGCACATGCTCAGCCGCATACAGGTTCCCGGAGACTATAAAGGTGAACTGATTGACATCTGTTTTGCCTGGCTCATATCACCTTCCGAGGCCGTTGCTGCCAAGGTTTATTCCATGGAGATACTTTACGGATTATCGCAACAGTTTCCTGAAATCAAACATGAGCTTATCGATTCAATCGAATTCGGGATGCACGACGGGACACCGGGTTACCAGAATCTGGCGAAGAAGCTGCTGGTGAAACTGTATAAGGAGGTTTGAGTTTAGTGTTTAGTGAGACGGGGTTAGGGGGCAGAAGCCAGGAGTCAGGAGTCAGGAGTCAGGAGTCAGGAGTCAGAAGCCAGAAGCCAAGAGCATGGCTTAATTGTCATTGGGTGGTTATTCAGTTGTGGTATCGGGGTTTGTGGTATTGGGGTGTGGGGAAATTGGGAAAACTAATGACTATTAGCTATTAGCTATTAGCTATTAGCCATTGACCATCAACCATTAACCATTAACCATTAACCATTAACCGATCAAACATCAAACATCAAACATCAAACATCAAACATCAAACCTACCTCATATCAATCACCTCAACTCCCGGATGGCTGGCTTTGTTGAAGGTGAAAGTCTTGTCGTCCATGGCCTGGTCGGCGATGAATTTGTTAACTGTATACTTAAAAATACTTCCGCTGCGGTCGAAGATCATGAATTCTTTGGCCTGTTTCAAAGCCTTGTCAATGGTGAGTTTTACCTTGGTAAATGATTTGCCTTTTGCGAGAGGATAAAGTTCAAGAACCTGCTCGTTGCCCTTTTCTTCAATAAATTTAGCCTTGTAATCCTTGGTGTAATTGGTCAGGAGTTTGGTCGGTGTAAAGGAATCGTCATCAGCGTTTACATCGTTGATATTCACTTCATTGGCATCTTTCATATAAGTCCACATGGTCTTGCCGTCGCAGATCACATCCTGCCCGGCAACCGTGAGCTTGTATTTGTCACCTTTTGAGAGCAGTGTGCCGGTGAATTTTTCATTGATCTTTTCTTTCTTGTTTTCCATCGTGTAAGCAAAATCAATCCTGATGGTTTTATATGATTTTGTCTTTGCCGAAAGGTCATTGAGGATAGTAGTCGCTTTTTTATCGCTTTGCGAAAAAGTAAGGGTTGAGATGGCGGTAAGAGCGATTAAGATGAAGATTCTTTTCATGAATGTTTTTTATTTCAATATCCGTTTTGTGATTCTTTACTTCTGAGGTCCTTCAAATACTGTTCCAAAGCGAATTCTGTTGCGAATTTTACTTCACGGGCTTTGCTGCCTTCAAACGGCCCCACGATACCGGCAGCTTCGAGCTGGTCAATAATGCGGCCGGCGCGGTTATAACCAAGCTTTAGTTTTCGCTGAAGCAAAGATGTGGATCCTTGCTGGGCTGATACAATCAAAAAGGCAGCTTCTTCGAACAACTCATCCCGTTCGTTGGGATCGAGGTCTGATTCAGCTGAACCGGAGCCTTCTTCTTCATTGAATTCAGGCAGCGAAAAAGCGGTCGGATACCCGCGTTGTGACCCGATAAACTCGGTGACACGTTCCACTTCGTGGGTATCGATAAAGGCGCATTGTAGCCTTATGATTTCTCCGCCTTGCGAAAGGAGCATGTCGCCGCGGCCAATAAGCTGGTCGGCACCGCCGGTATCAAGGATTGTGCGTGAGTCGATTTTGGAAATTACACGGAAAGCAATACGGGCAGGGAAGTTGGCTTTGATGGTACCTGTAATGATGTTGACGCTGGGCCTCTGAGTGGCAATTACAAGGTGGATGCCGATAGCCCTGGCAAGCTGTGCTAGCCTTGTGAGCGGTATTTCAACTTCCTTGCCGGCAATCATGATGAGGTCGGCAAATTCATCGATCACCAGCACAATATATGGCAGGAAACGATGGCCCTGCTGGGGATTGAGCTTACGGGCTAAAAACTTTACATTGTATTCCTTAATGTTGCGCACCTGGGCATCCTTCAGCAGGTCGTATCTCGTTTCCATCTCAATGATGAGCGAATTGAGTGTGCGCACTACTTTGCGGATGTCAGTAATAATGGCTTCTTCAGAATCCGGCAATTTGGCCAGGTAGTGCCTTTCTATTTTTGAAAATAAGGTAAGCTCAACCTTCTTGGGATCGACAAGGACGAACTTGAGTTCACTCGGATGCTTTTTGTAAAGCAGCGAAGTGATGATGGCATTCAGTCCTACAGATTTTCCCTGGCCTGTGGCGCCGGCCATGAGGATATGGGGCATTTTGGTGAGGTCGGCGATGAACGTTTCGTTCTGAATTGTTTTACCGATGCCAAACGGAAGGTCAAATTTGGTATTGACGAATTTCTCGGCGCTGAGGATTGAGCGCATGCCCACAACCTCCGGTTTTTGGTTGGGAACTTCAATACCTATGGTGCCTTTGCCGGGAATGGGGGCGATGATACGGATACCTAGTGCTGAGAGGCTCAGGGCGATATCATCCTCCAGGTTTTTGATCTTTGAAATTCTGACCCCCGGTGCAGGAATGATCTCGTACAATGTGACCGTAGGACCAATGGTAGCCTTTATTTTGTCGATTTGTATGCCATAATTGCCGAGCGTATCAACGATGCGGTTCTTGTTGCTTTCGAGTTCTTCCTTGTTCACTGATATGCCTCCGTCGCCGTAATTGTCGAGCAGTTCGGGTGTTGGCATCTGGTAGCCTGAAAGATCGAGCGTCGGGTCAAAGTTGGTGGTCAGAGGGAAATGGGTTAAATCATTGCCGGGAGTTGTCTCCCCGTTCACATTCTCAACGGGTTTTGCCTCAGGCGCCTCGTTTTCAACCATGAATTCCACATCGGTCTTCGGTTTTATCCGTGTCACAGGCATGGGAACGGGTTCAAAACCGTTCTCATCGCTGGCCTTTTCATTGGCCGCAGAATGTGTGCTATTGTCAACGGGTTGATTTACAAGGGTGTTTGGCTGTGGTTTGGCCTGCGAAGGAATATCCGTATCATTATCCTTCACTGAATATTCAACCGTGTTGAAACGGTCAACCTTTTCTTCCTGGCCGGTCCGTGATGTTGATTCCTGCCCGGTAACACCCTGCAGCGATGGTTTTAATTCACGAATCCTGCTATGCAGCCGTTGCAGCGAAAAGTTGTACACCAGTGCCAGCAGGCTTATAAGGACAAATAGCAGGCAGATTGCCGTTCCCATCTTTCCCATTAGCCCGTTAAGCCAGATTGCGGTTTTGTAACCTGATATTCCGCCAAGGATCGATAGAGGAGAGTTACCAAAGAAAAAGCCTATGGTGACTGAAATCCATACCATCGACAGGATGAATATTCCAAGGCTTTGCCAGATCGGGACGATTGAATGTTTGAGCGAAGCGCGCACACCGGCAAAGAAAATCCAGGCTACAAGGAAAAAGCTGCCGATCCCGAATCCTTTTTTAATCATCAGTACTGATAGTGCTGCACCTAAGCGGCCGCCAAGGTTATTGGCTTCGAGTTGTTCGTTGGAGATGGCTGAAAGCAGGTCATTGAAATTGTCGTCGGTTCTTGAAGTAAACCAGTTGAAGAGGTAGGAAATGAATGAGATAAGCAAAAAAACGGAGAGCAGGAGCAGGAATGCGCCAATGATTTGTTTCGCTTTTTCCGAATTGCTGCCATCTTTTTCAGGCTTCTTTTCTTTTTTTGAAGAAGGCTTTGCCGCTTTACCCGTGTTATCATCGGGTGGTGCGGCGGCTTTTTTCTCGTTACGCAGCTCGTTCTTCGGACGCTTAATTTCGTTTTTCTGTTCCATCCGGGTATAAAATGTACACTCAAGCCATTGACAGCGTGGCGGTTTACCTGCAATGATCAGGCAAAATTAACAAATTAAGCCAATGAAGGGGAAGTTGTTGCGCTAATTTGTAAACAGGATGTGTTGGCTGTGGAGAATAAAACGTTCATTGCGGCAGCTTAGTGCACGCCGCGGAAAAGTTTGTTCCACCTGATTTTGCCTCCGAACAGTGATTTATTGGAATCGAGCGACAGCCATACAAAGACGGCTTTACCAACGACGTGGTCTTCGGGAACAAAGCCCCAGTAGCGGCTGTCGGCTGAATTGTGGCGGTTGTCGCCCATCATCCAGTAATAATTCATTCTAAAGGTATAGCTGTTGCTTTCTTTGCCATTAATATAAATTCTGCCGTCTTTCACCTCAAGTTTGTTCAGCTCATATGCTTCAATTATTCGGCTGTAAAGTGGAAGGTTCTTTGTGCTGAGAGCTACGGTAACACCAGCTTTCGGAATATAGAGCGGCCCAAAGTTATCAACGTTCCAAACATAAGTGGAATCATAGGGGAAAATATCAGGGTTCCAGTATCCTTTCGGCTGAATGACCGGCCTTACCTCTTTTACATTGGGAAGCGCCTTTATTTTTTCAACACCCTGGCTGGTAAGTGTGAGCACATAATCACCCTGGTCGGTGGTTTCAATTTGCTCGGTAATGTCGAGTTTGTCGATCACCCGTTTGCTCACCGGCGAACCGTCAGTCGTCACAATGTATTTAAACTGGGAGTTTTCAGGGATATCTGCCTGTTTTCCGTTGATATAAACCATTTTATCACGGATTTCCAGGGTGTCGCCGGCGATAGCAAGGCAGCGTTTGATATAGTTTTCGCGCTTATCTACCGGCCTTGAAGTTATTTTTCCGAACTCATAGGGATTGTTCCAGACAGCTTCGTGCCCGAAATTACGAACCAATGCGTAATAGCTCTGGTTTTGCATCTTGAGTGCAACCGTGTCACCGTCAGGGTAGTTGAACACAACCACATCGTTTCGCTTGACTTTTGAAAAACCCGGAAACCGGTAATAGGGCAGATGGATGATTTCAGAATACGACTTTGCGTACTTCGAAAGCGGCATTGTATGGTGAACAAAGGGAAACGCGATGGGTGTCTGTGGATTCTTCGGCCCGTAGCTCAGTTTGCTCACAAACAGGAAATCGCCCACGAGCAACGACTTTTCCATTGATGAAGTGGGTATAGTGTATGCCTCGACCATAAATATGCGTATGATAGAGGCTGCAACCACTGCAAAAATGATGGCATCGGTCCATTCGCGGGCCACTGATTTTTTAGCCCTGACGCGGTTTTCGGGCTGAATGTACTTTTCCTTTTCCGACAAACCCAGGTAGGGCAGGTATGCATAAGGGAATAAAACAGCCAACGCCTGGCTGCCGAGATCCTGCTTGCTGTAACATTTGGCCGTTTCGACCAGCATCAGCATCACCATGAACATGTTAATGTATGGAACCAGCATGAGTGCCAGCCACCACCATGGCTTGTCGATGATTTTATTCCATTCAAAATAATTGTAAATCGGAATGAGTGATTTCCAGGGGCTTACACCGGCATCTTTAAATATCCAGAATAGTAAAGCAGGAAAAATGATGATGCCAATGATGAGTGCTGTCATTAAATCCATGGAAAGTAGGTTTAGGTTATAAAGTGTGCAAATATCAGTCAAATAGCGCTAATTAGTACGAACGGCAGAGTTAAATTGTGTTAAAATGTTAACAGAAAGCAAGTTATAAATCATTCCGCTTAAACTCTGCAACGCAGGTTTTTTATTTACAAAACAACCTTATAATCCAAGCAGGTCGCTCATGGTAAATATACCTTTTTTACCTGCGATGAATTCGGCTGCCAGCACCGCACCAAGAGCCAGTCCTCTGCGGCTTTTGGCTTCGTGGCGGATGGAAATCAGGTCGTTCTCCGAGTCATAAGTAATTGTATGAGTGCCGGGAACAGTTCCCTCCCTGACGGAATTGATGACGAGGTCACCATGGTTTTCCGAAGACTCGTTTACCCATACTGTCTTGCGTTCAAGGTTTGCGATAATGTCATTCGCTATGGTGATTGCCGTGCCGCTGGGAGCATCCAGCTTCTGGGTATGGTGAACCTCTTCAATGCTTACATCATACATTGGGTAGGGATCCATGAGATTTGCCAGTTTTCTGTTTACCTCGAAAAATATGTTCATTCCCAGGCTGAAGTTCGATGCATAAAGTAAAGCGCCACCCATCTTCAGGCAATAGTCCTTCACTTCCGTAAAATGATCATTCCAGCCGGTGGTGCCGCTCACAACAGGAACTCCTGCTTCGAAGCATTTCATGATGTTGCCGACAGCAACGGTAGGAATTGTGAACTCGACGGCAGCATCACATTGCTTAAGCAAATCGCTTTTGAGTGACCAGTCGCCGGGGTTGTCAATTATAGCTGCAATAGAATGGTTCCGCGAAAGTGCAACTTCTTCTACCACTTTTCCCATCTTTCCGTAACCGATCAGGGCAAGTTTCATACCGTTTATTTTTGAGGCAGGTTAAATTTCTTATATTGGAGTCAGGAGTCAGGAGTCAGAATTCAGGAGTCAGGAGTCAGGAGTCAGGAGTCAGGAGTCAGAATTCAGGAGTCAGAATTCAGGAGTCAGAATTCAGAAGTTACTTTTGTGAGACATTTAATCTTAATAACTCATGACAGGTTTATTTACATGCTGGCTTCTGACTTCTGACTCCTGTATTCCATTAATAGTTGACTTATTATCAGCCTATTAACGAAACAATTATGTCCGGCTAAAAGCGGAGTGTAAGAGTGAATCCGCCCGATGGCTTTATTCCGGCAACGGTTGGCGGAGTCCAGGGGGCCAGGTGCAGCGTGAGGTCTTCGGTAACGTCGTAATCGAAAAAGTGAGCGTCGACCACAGCATCCAGGGCCTGCAATATGTACCATGCACCGGTTGCGATATATGAGACTTCTAGGTTACGCAGGTAGTATTCACGCCCTTCCTTGAGCTGGCTCACGGCATATTTGTACACCAGGTTATTGGGCGGAGTGCCTGAATCCGGCTTGAGAGCATAATCATAGGCATCGCGGAACTGGTGAAAGTTATCTGTATTGAATTTCAGGAAATAGTACATTGTACCGAAGCCGGCATATACAATGGGTATTTTCCAGTATTTGTGGTTATATGCCTGGCCAAGCCCCGGCAATACCATTGCATAGATTGCAGCTCTTTTTGGCGAATGTTTGGTGGTAATGGCCGTATCGGAGGTTGGTTTGGGGATTCTTACAGTATCCTGAACCTGGGCAATGCCATAACCGGAGGTGAGCAGAAAAGCCACCAGTATTATAGTCATTCTGTTCCGGATTTTCCAGGGACGAAATTTCAGCGTTGAGAATGAAACTGTCAAGGAATGAATGTTTTATGAACCAAAATCAGATGCCTAGGATGGCTATGATCTTTTCGAGGTCGGTATCGGAGGAAAACGGAATTACGATGCTGCCTTTGCCTTTCACATCGCGTTTTATTTCAACTTTTGAATTAAAACGGTTTTTAAGTTGCTGCTGTGCTTCGCTGTATTTCACCGGCAGGGTGGCTTTTACAGGTTTTACCGGTTCAACAGGAATTTTTTCAAGTTGTTTGACCAGCTTTTCAACATCTCGTACCGAAAGATCATCTTTGTTGATTTTGCGGGTAATGGCAACCTGCTTCAACGGGTCTTCAACCGGGATGATGCTCCGTGCGTGGCCCATGGTTATCTGGCCGTCGCGCAATGCTGCCTGCACTTCGGCCGGAAGTTTCAGCAGCCTGATGTAGTTGCTTATGGTTGTCCTGTTTTTGCCTACGCGTTTGCTGAGTTCTTCCTGGGTAAGGTCGCACTCTTCGAGGAGGCGGGTATAGCTGATGGCGATTTCGATGGCGTTGAGATTTTCGCGCTGGATATTCTCAATGAGCGCCCATTCAAGCATTTGCTCATCGTTGGCCACCCTTATGTAGGCGGGAACGGTTTCGAGCCCTGCAAGTTTGGCTGCACGCAACCTGCGTTCACCCGAAATGAGCTGGTATTTGTCGAAGCCCATCTTACGAATGGTAAGCGGCTGAATGATACCCTGTTCCCTGATGGAATCGGCGAGGTCACGCAGGCTGGTTTCGTCAAATTCCTCGCGCGGCTGGAAAGGATTCGCGTCAATACTCCCTACCGGAATGTTGGCAATGGCGCCGGCTACGTAGTTGCCCGAAATATCCTTTGACGTAATATCTGTCTCAGGGCTTTCGAGAATGGCGCTCAATCCGCGGCCAAGGGCTCTCTTTTTGGGATTATTCATACTAGTCGACCTTTATCTCTTTATCTTCCTGCCGCAGCAGCGTAAGTTCATTGTTCTGAAGTATTTCGCGGGCAAGGTTCAGGTAGTTGACAGCTCCGGTACTGTTGGCATCGTGCATCAGGATCGATTCACCGAAACTGGGCGCTTCACCCAGGCGGGTGTTGCGGTAAATGATGGTATCGAAAACCATGTTCTGAAAATGGGTCTTCACTTCTTCTACAACCTGGTTTGAGAGGCGCAGGCGCGAATCGTACATCGTGAGCAGAATGCCTTCAATATCAAGCTGCGGATTGAGCCTCGACTGCACTATTTTAATTGTGTTGAGCAGTTTGCCAAGCCCTTCGAGTGCAAAGTATTCACATTGTACCGGTATGATCACCGAATCGGCAGCCACCAGTGAGTTAACGGTCACCAGGCCAAGAGATGGAGAGCAGTCGATGATGATGAAGTCGTAAAGGTCGCGCAGTTTGTCGATCACCGTTTTCATCATTTTTTCCCGGTTGGGCATATTAATCATCTCTATTTCGGCGCCTACCAGGTCGATGTGTGCGGGGAGCAGGTCGAGGTTAGGAGTGCTGGTTTTAAGGATGATATTGCGGGGGTCAACCTCTTCGATGATGCATTCGTAGATGGATGTTTTGATATTTTTAGGATCGAAGCCCACGCCCGATGTGGCATTGGCCTGCGGGTCACCATCAATGATGAGCGTTTTGCGTTCGAGTACGGCAAGTGATGCCCCGAGGTTAATGGCAGTAGTGGTTTTTCCAACACCTCCCTTTTGGTTTGCAATTGTGATTACCTTGCCCATCGGTATAATTAACAGTTTGACTATTAGCGTTTTATTGAGTCGGAAAATCGACTGTGGAAGTATTATTCAACAGCTTGTATTCTAATGCTTTTTATTTGATCAGGTTGAAAAATACCAATATGTTTGATGTTTCCGGCAGTTGCAAAAATACGATAATAGCGCCAGCGGATTGTTAAGATGTTAATAAGTTTTGGCGGTACAGAAGCCATGATGGTGTTAACACAGCAATAAATTGTGGTTATCCTTTGACGGACTCCATTCACAGGAAAGGAGAGTGATCAGTGAGCCTTACTTGTCCAGGTCCTCAAAATCGACACCTGAGTGATTGTGATCGTCGGCGTAATGTCTCTCGGGTGGTATCTGACCGGTCTCGATAAAGGAGATGGCGTCTTTCAGTCCATCGCCGAATTTTTCAAAATCTTCACGATACAGGAAAAGCTTATGTTTCTTGTAGATGAACCTGCCTGTAGCGTTGTCAAACTCCCGTTTACTTTCAGTGATCGTAATGTAATACTGGTCAGTACGGGTGCGCTTCACATCGAAAAAGTAGGTGCGCTTTCCTGCTTTAACAGCCCTCGAAAATACATCTTCCCTGCTGTCCGTGCGATCGTTTTCTTCCATTGTCGTCTGTTTTTATGTTCCTTCTCGTACGAATAGTGCAAATTTATATTTTTTTTAACGTAATAAATTGATAAAAAGTTTCTGGAAGGTAAAAAAATCATCATGTTTTTGCAAAATCAAAACGAACTTTACCTTGTTTTCCGATAATCATCTACCAGTTTTTGTAAGAGCACGGCTTTTGTGTTAATGCCGGAATCTTCATCAGAGGCAAGCTGTTTGACAAAATCCGTGATTTCCGTGTCAATCTGTTTTGCAAACGAAGTATTTAACATCACGCACCAGGCCAGCTTCCGCAGGAATAACTCTTTATCCGCATTGTTTTGGTGTGATAGGGTTATAAATTGGTGCAGCGATTGCAGTACTTCCGACTGTGTTTCCTTTACCGATTTGGTTAAAGGTTGCACCCAGGGTACTGTCATAATGTTGACATACTGTGGCTTACGTGCAGGCGGCAGTTGAAAGTAAGGCCCGACCTGCTGTGGCATATAATAATTGATCTTTCCGTTTTCGATGATTACCGGGCATTGTTGTAGCTTTTCCTGAAGGGATTGAGCACTTACAACGAAAGGCAAGAATAATATGATTACCAAAGCCCTCCGTATGCTGTTATCCGGTTCCGTAAAAGGTATGAATGCTGAGCGTAGCCGAAGCATGAATTTTAACTTTTGCATTTTTAACTTTTCTTTTATTTCATAAAAACTTTACCACTCAAACGGTGGTTTCGACTACGCTCAACCACCTAATTTCCATTGTAATCCAGGTGACTGAGCGGAGCCGAAGTCACGGGCCCACAACCACCTTCCCACTCACCACCTTTCCTCCACTCTGGCACCGCACCAGGTACAACCCGGCTTTCCAACCCACACAGCTTATATTTGTTTGCTTAGTACCAGGTGGCAGCATGGCCTCGTACAGCACACGCCCCAGCATATTGTACAAGCGCAAGGTGCCTGCCTGCTGCAAGGCTTGTGGCATACCCACAGCAATCCAATCTATTGCAGGGTTGGGTACGATTGTCAGGCTTTGCTGCAGCTCCTGCGCTTCCTTTGCCGATACAAACGGCTCGCAGTTGCACACCACGGTATCGCTTACAATGGGGTATGGGCACAGGCTGTCGTATGTAAACGGTTGGGTGTATATGCTGTCGTACTCTAAGTTGGCGTTGAGCTTGATGGCGACTATGTCGGTTAAACTACTTAGCCCACCAATAGGATAGGAGCAAGGAATTATAAACTTATTATCACGCATCTTCGCCACCTCATCACCAAATTGACTTACAATCAAATCATGTCGGATAAATCCTTTTGTAAAATTGCCTATGGTATCGGCAATAAAAACCATTAAATAGTTGGGGTCGGTATAGACAGTATTTGCTGCTGAAATAAGCAGAATAGAGGTGTCGGACACCGGAAGCACTTGCGAAAGAGAATGGTACATGGTATCAGGCCCGGAGCTTACATAGCTGAGCAGGTTTCCGTTGAGGTCGAAGCGGGCCACCAAAGGCTGGAGGAAATGCCCCGGCCCGTAGTTGTAGTTGCTACCGGCTGCATAATAGGTATCGCCTACCTGCACACAGGCGTTGAAAAAGCCGATGCGGTTGGTATCGGCCCCGCTCATGGGAGGATACACCCATTGGCGGTTGCCTAAGCTGTCGTGCTTCACAAGGCAGGGTTGCAGTATGCCGTCCCAGGGATAGTTGGTGGTGTCGTAAGGATAATAGGTATAACCGGCCAGCAGGCTGCCCCCATCGGAGGTCAGGCACATTTGCTGGAACTCGGTGCCACTGAAGTAGGTTTGGTAAGATGATAAAATTTGTTTTTCCCATAAAACTTCACCCAAAGTATTCACTTTCCAAAATTGATTCGGCTCATAAGGCCAAGTACCAGCTGCATAAGTCATCAACAATAGCTCATCGGAGCCAGGATAATTAAAAATAAATTTCCCATAGTTCCCAACGGTATTAGGATGAATATTTATTGTATTACAAGTATAATTTTCTATACATGTATCAAAATTAATAACAAAACTCCTGATGTCAGATCCTGAATAATATCCTCCGGTTAAAGCGATTGAGCCGCTATTACAGGTGTTAAAATGTGAAAGAATCAGATAATCGGATGATATTGCTTTAATATACTTTTGCCATAAGATTTCTCCATTGATATTACTTTTTATTATAAAAATCGAATGGTTGTTTTTATCTACGCCAAGAATAAATCCTTCATCGTACGAGCATTTAACTGCTTTGGATATCTCAGCACTTCCAGCATAACCATAAGTACGTTGCCACGTTTGTGCTATTGAGCTTGCATAAACAATAGTGAGCAATATTAGCAGTGTCGTTTGTTTCATAATCAACTAAAAAATGAAAGGCAGAGTTTAAGTGGCTCTGCCTTTCCGGTTACGGTTACTTAACGTACTACACTAAACTTAACTGTAGCTTTTACATGGCCATTTACCCATAAGCAACAGGTATAGGTTCCCGAAAGCGCATTGCCGGTTTGCCATACCATCTGGTCAGCAGTTTTCAGGTTGCCTGTTTCCTGTATGGCCCGCCCCTGTGCGTTGTAGATTCTAATAAGGCTTTGCCCCGGCTGAGGTGTATGGTATTCAAAAACCACGTAATCGCGTGCCGGGTTAGGGAATACTTTTAGGTAAGGCTGATATGTAGGGATTTTGGGCCTGGTAGGTTCAACTTCTGCTGATTTGGTTTCATCAGGCAAAATATAATCCTCCGAAAAGGCTATTTTGCCCATCGCCACAAGGCAGTTGCGTATCCAACTATGGCTATCAGTTTCTCCGTTTTGGTACCTTTGCAGGAGGTTTGCTGCAGTAAGGCTGTCAGTGGCATTTATGGGAATACCTGAAAACAATACCGGGTGCAGCAACCCCAGCCGTTCAACCATCAGTTCATGTTCGGCCATCTGGCCCGGATTGTACCTAAATGTTGCAGGCAGGGCGGACAAAGCCTCATATCCGGCCAGGCTGTCGCCATTTTCGAGCTGTTGCAATGCACCAAAATAGGCATTGGCAGGGCTTGGACGGCTTTCGAACAAATCCTGTAATGCTTCGATATTAACACCTGCGCTATCGTTCAGCATATCGCCCACCATGCGGTGGTACCAGCCGTCAGCTTCCGAACGGGCCATGGCCAGGTTGTTTTCGAGCTGTTCCCTGGCCGATACCATAGTGGCGCCCTCCTCAATTTCGTCCTTCATGTAATCGGGCATGGGGTTGTTGCGCTCGTCCACCGCTTGCATAAGGTTTTCTGATTTGGCCGATTGTGGGTTGGCCACCAGTACATCGCGCAGCAGGGCATTGTTGAGCGCTGCTTCGTTGTCAATGGCCTCCTTCATCACGGTATCGCTCAGGTAGGGCGATTTTTGCAGCAGGTTGTCATGCAGTTCAAGGGCTTCGGCCGGGGCTGCAAATACCACCTCGCCAGCGGTGGCTTCGGTCTGCCCCCCGTCAATAATAGCATCCAACTGCTGCTGCTTTTGCTCAGCCTCTGCATCAGCCGCCATCAGTTTATCAACCGTGATTATGCTCCCACCTCCCAAATGAGATGGACAGGTAGTATCAGGATCGTAATTTTTTTGAGAATTAAGAATACTCACACTCTTCCTGATATTGGGGATGGTGTAATGAAATTGGTCTTTGATATGGTGGGAGTAGGTAATTATATAATTGGGCGGCATACTTGTAGCCTGTATGTTGTAGTAGTTGCAATAAGTGGGGTAGGTAAGCCCGTCGGTATTGGTGAACAAATTGCCGGCCGGGTAGCTGCTCGAACCTTGTGTTTTAGCTATGCCGTTTTGGTTAAGGCTGCCGTATAAAGGTTTTGTTACGGAAATATCATAATTGCAGGTATTGAAATTGTTGCAGCGCAAGCATAATCCCTGGTAGGGATTATCTGGATCTTTATTTTGTCGCTGCGCTAAGATGCCAATATCAAGATTGTTAAAGGTGTTTTTATAAACTTGATTATTGAAAGTTCCAGAATTGGAGATCGTAAGGCCTACTGCTTTTAAAGATTGAGATCCTGTTCCGCTTTTGTTAAAAATGTTTT
>Ga0209099_1001648_pt1 | contig 21749 bp, 23 predicted proteins | sample AD_JPNHW2_MetaG_FD_184430 | JGI IMG/M metagenome (GOLD analysis project Ga0209099, IMG submission 184430) | Active sludge microbial communities of municipal wastewater-treating anaerobic digesters from Japan - AD_JPNHW2_MetaG (SPAdes) (version 2) | ecosystem: Engineered > Bioreactor > Anaerobic... | reverse complement strand
TTGGGAGTAAGGTTACATACGCAGTTACTAGGGGCGCCCCAGTTATCGGCTTCTCTTATAGTAAACAAAATAGCTAATTTTATTAGTCGTTATTTTAATAGAGCCCGAATAACTCGGGCTCTTAATTAGACAAGGAGTATTCTTGATTAACTTAGAAAAAGAAATTCTTAATGAAACCGGATCTGCAAAAGAAAAGCTTATTAAATTTTACGGAAAAGATGTTAGTGAGAAAACTGCTTCTTCTTATCTTACTGGAATTAAATTACATTTAGATACAATGCGGCGACTTAAAAAGAATGAAGAAACTTTTAATGAAGATACTAAAGAGATTAGTTTTAATTCAGATAAAAGCCAAACCATAAAACAAGATATCTATTTGCCTCCTAATGAAGAAGCCACCCCGGCCAATGTAATGCAAAAGATGGGATTTGATCCAATTCTATGGGAAGTTGTGTCTTGCAAAATAGTTAGTGGATCTTGGGATGTTGCTATGAAGATGGTAAACACAGAAGTTGATGGTAAGAAAGTTAATCGAAAGTCTAAACCACTAATTAATAAAAACAGAAAGTACTCAATTACATTAACGGTAAAACCTCTTGGAGGAAATATTACTTTTCCACAGATTTTAAGTGCATTCAGAGAGTTAGAACCAGTTGATCTTGTTGAATACGAATACACCAAAGACTTAAATCAAAATGGAAGTTATTTGCTTGAGTTGCCAATTATGGATTTCCATTTAGGTAAACTTTCTTGGTCTGGGGAAACTAATCAGGCGGATTATGATTTAAAGATTGCCGAAAAGCTATGGCGAAAAACCGTAGATGATCTAATTGCTAAAGCATTGGCTTTTGGTAATGTAGAAAAGATTATATTTCCGGTTGGGCAAGACTTTTTCCACTTTGATACTCCAAGAACAACGACAACTGCCGGGACACAAATGGATTCAGATACTCGTTGGGAGAAGATGTTTGTAAAGGGCATTGAACTTTTGGTATGGGCCGTTGAACGACTTAGAAAAATTTCCCCGGTTGAAATTTTATGGATTCCAGGGAATCATGATCAAATGCTTAGTTATGCTGCAACTGCCGGGCTTTCGCAACGATATTCCAATACAAAAAGTGTTACGGTTGACCTAAGCGCAACTCCTAGAAAGTACCGAATGTATGGCAAAAATCTTATTGGATATAGTCATGGCGAAAAAGAAGGTAAACGATTAGAAGGTTTAATGCAAGTAGAGGCTCCAGAATTATGGGGCAAAACTCTATTTAGAGAATTTCATATGGGGCATTTGCACACAGAATTAACAAAAACTAATAACGGCATTATCTTTCGTAGGATAAGCGCAATCACAGCAACTGACAGCTGGCATGTTGAGAATGGCTTTATTGGAAGTGTTCGGCAAGCCCAGGCATTTATATGGGACAAAGAATTAGGATTGCAAGCAATATTAAATAGTAATGTGTTGGATAATTAGGAGGATAAATGATAATAAAGGAGGCCGATGTCGTAATAACTCATTTCGGTATTCAGGGAATGCGATGGGGTGTTCGTAAAGATCGGTATGAGCAAAATCGTCAAAAAGCAAGCAACATAGTTTCAAAAAATAAAGACTCAAAAAGCATGAACAAACAAGATTTAACGGCGGCAGAATGGATGAGCAAGCCTGTTTCTGATAAAATAGCTAGTGAAATATTTAAAAATACTATTAATGTTGCTGCTGGATATGTTTTAACAGGTAATGTTTCTAAATTAAAAGACCCTAAAACTATTGCTAAAACCGCCGCTCATATTCTTAAACGAACGGCAATGACAACTGCATTAAAAGAAGTATCGTCTGCAGCAGCTATTAGTAAACGCTATAAAACTACTGGAGAAAAAGATTATTCTGTAAAACAGTATAAACGCCATTCATTAACACCAGAGCAACTTATTATGAGAGGAACAAGGGTCGCCATATCCATGGCGCCTGTATTTAAAGCAGTTGGTAGGCATAAACTTGAAGCAATGGCAAAACGTAAGTATGAAACAAATATTAGAATGGAAAAATGGGGTGCCAATCTTCTTGATAAGAAGACATCAGAGTTACATACTATATATGATGATGAGTATCTATCTGTGCTAGAAAAAATTAGTAGCAAAAGAGGATAAATATGACGTTATCAAACACGGCAACACCAAAATATTATAAAGAGTTTAGAGATTCCGTGTTGCGTGGTCAAATCCCTGTTTGCAAAGAAGTTGCGCTGGAAATGAATAGGATTGATGAGCTAATCAGGAATCCTTCTATTTATTATGACGACAAGGCTGTTGATGGGTTTGTTGACTTTTGCGAAACCGAATTAACACTCACCGATGGCTCTGATTTATACCTATTAGATACATTTAAACTTTGGGCCGAACAGATTTTTGGGTGGTATTATTTTATTGAAAGAAGCGTATACCAACCAGGCCCAGAAGGAAAGGGCGGGCGATATGTAACACGAAAAATTAAAAAGAGACTTATAAATAAACAGTATCTTATAGTTGCTCGTGGAGCAGCAAAATCAATTTATGCCAGCTTTATACATAATTACTTCTTAAATGTTGATACCGCCACAACTCATCAAATAGCAACCGCCCCGACAATGAAGCAAAGTGAAGAAGTTTTATCTCCAATTAGAACTGCGATTACAAGAGCTCGCGGGCCGCTATTCAAGTTTCTAACAGAGGGATCTATACAGAATACAACCGGTAGTAGAGCAAATAGAGTTAAACTTGCCCCAACAAAGAAAGGCATTGAAAACTTTTTAACTGGTTCCTTGCTTGAAATTCGCCCAATGTCCATTGACAAACTTCAAGGATTGCGCCCAAAGGTGTCTACAGTCGATGAATGGCTCTCTGGAGACATTAGAGAAGATGTTGTTGGCGCAATAGAACAGGGTGCTAGCAAGCTAGATGACTATCTTATTGTGGCAGTTAGTTCAGAAGGAACGGTTCGAAACAGCAGCGGCGATACAATCAAAATGGAACTAATGGACATCTTAAAAGGAGACTACATTAATCCTCATGTTTCTATTTGGTATTATCGGCTTGATGATATCGAAGAAGTTGGTAAACCAGAAATGTGGATTAAGGCCAATCCGAATCTTGGAAAGACAGTAACATATGAAGTCTATCAATTGGATGTGGAAAGAGCAGAAAAAGCACCGGCGACAAGGAACGATATTCTTGCAAAAAGATTTGGAATTCCAATGGAAGGCTATACCTATTTCTTTACTTATGAAGAAACACTTCCGCATAGGAGAAGAGATTTTTGGTCTATGCCTTGCGCTCTTGGCGCAGACCTATCGCAGGGCGACGATTTCTGTGCATTTACATTTCTATTTCCGCTTCCTAGAGGAGAGTTTGGCGTTAAAACGCGTTGCTATATTTCTAGTTTAACATTAATGAAATTGCCTGGCGCCATGAGAATGAAATATGACGAATTCATAGATGAGGGGTCATTAATGGTTCTTGATGGGGCAGTATTAGACATGATGGATGTGTATGATGATCTTGATAGATTTATTGAAGAATCGCAGTATGATGTTCGCTGTTTTGGTTTTGATCCGTATAATGCAAGAGAATTTGTAGAACGATGGGAAAAAGAGAATGGCCCATATGGTATTGAAAAAGTAATACAGGGCGCAAAAACCGAATCTGTTCCTCTTGGCGAAATGAAAAAGTTAAGCGAAGAGCGGATGTTCATATTCGACCAAGAATTATTCTCATTTACTATGGGAAATTGTGTTACTATGGAAGACACAAACGGCAATAGAAAACTCTTGAAAAAGAGGTATGCTGAAAAAATAGATTCTGTCGCGGCATTATTAGATGCATATGTGGCATACAAACTGAACAAAGAAGCTTTTGAATAATTTAATGGAGGAATAATGAATAAGATAATTAAAACAGTAAAAAAAGAAGACAAGTCATTTGATAGTTCTGCATTGCGAAGGGCAAATGCAAATATTGAGGTATATTCCCCAGAAGAACTTGCGCATTTTGGTGTTATGGGAATGCGGTGGGGAGTTCGTAAAGATCGTGGTTCTGATGGTTCGAGTTCTGCTCATCAAAAAAAGCTTGATAATAAAAGAGTAGCGGCAATTGAAAAGGGCACTGGTTTTCGTTCTGCTCATCAAAAAGCCTTAGATAAGAAATTTGTAGAAAGTGTAAAGAAAAAAAATCAAGTAGACGACGAAAAAAGTTTGAAGAAAGCCGCTAAAAAAGAAATGAAAGCCATAAGAGGAAAAATTGTTACTGATTTTGCTAGAAGATCGGATGCAGAACTTGCTGCACATGAAAGAGAGTTTACAGCAAAATATGGAAAACAGCCATTAAAAACGATATTTTCTAAAGAAGGAAGGCAACAGAACAGAGCCAGAAATGAAGCATATACAAAAATGTTAACTTCTAGAATGGAAAAAATGCTTAATGATGTCGCTAAGACCAATTTAGATGGAACAAATTATAAAATTACTGCGGTTCAAGGATATAATGATTTTGTTCCAGAATTTATTATAACCAATGGAAGAGATTATGTAAAGCACTCCGATATTCTTGAACATGCTGATATATCATGGAAAATGGATGTTGAATGGGGCGATGATGGATTCGTTAAAAATATGAAGATACCCGAAGATTTTCTTGATATTAAAGATGAAGAAGTCGCGTTTGTTACTATGTCCGATGAAGATGGAGACGACCAAGATGAAAACGAATACGAAGGTTAGCCCAGAGGATATTTTAGAAAAAACTGAAGTATATTCTCTAGAAGAACTCGCGCATTTTGGTGTTCGGGGGATGCGATGGGGTGTTAGAAAAGGACCCTCTGCAGATACAAAAGTTCGAAGAGATCGCGCGAAAATGCACAAAAATCGAAGAACTATGCCTGATTCTGATATAAAGCGAGCAGTTAATAGAATGCAGATGGAAAAGAAGCTTAAAACTTTGGTAGAAGAAGATATTGTCCCAGGAAGGCTTGCTGCTAAGGAGTTCTTATCAAAAACCGGAGCCGCTTTTGCTGGCGCTGCGGCAGGAGCTGCCGGTGCTGCATTAGTAAAATCATATTTGGCGAAGAAAGGAATCGGAGGTTAGAATGAAATAATGAATAAGATACTAGTACATTTTGGTATACGAGGACAAAAATGGGGAGTACGCAATTATCAAAATCCAGATGGTTCTCTAACTTCAAAAGGCGCCGCCAGACTTCAAGCAAAAGATGAGAAATGGGTCGGTACAAAGGGAGAAAAAATTAAAGCCAAAGCCCAAAACGCTGTTAAAAAAGATATTCAAAAATTTGTTAAAAAAGAACTTAATCCTCAATTCAAGTCGAATGGGAAACTCTCTTCTGAATCAATTCTCCGATATAATAATAAATTAGCAGAACTTATGAATAATAAAATCGGCGACGTTTCAACTCCATCTGGAAAAGTTTTGCGATTCGTAGCAAAGCGCGGAGAAGTCGGTGTTCACACAGCTTATGCAGATGCTGGCTATGATTTATCCAAGTTAAACAAAGGAGTATTTTCTAGTGGAAAAGTAGGATATAAGAATGAAAATCTAATGGATAAAGGAGGATAAGTTATGGGTGAAACACTAGGATCGCGCTTTAAGAGCGCCTGGAATGCTTTTCGAAAACAAGATGGATACGAAGACACATATACATATCGAGATCTCGGTTATTCTTCTTCGGTAAACCCGACGATGCCTCGTTTATCAAGAGGCAGCGAGCGGACAATCGTAACAGCAATCTATAATAGAATAGCGATGGATGTTTCCGCATTTGATATTAATCATGTTCGCATTGATGATAATAATAGATTTTTGGAAATAATCAATAGTGGAATGCAAAGTTGTTTGACTGTCGAAGCGAATAAGGATCAAACAGGAAGAGCATTTATTCATGATGCTGTGTTGAGCATGTTTGATGAGGGCGTTGTCGCACTTGTACCAGTAGACACAACAATATCGCCATTAGTAACTGGGTCATATGATATTCTGAGTATTAGAACAGGAAAAATTTTAGACTGGTACCCGAATACCGTTCGCGTTGAAGTATACAATGACAACACTGGCCGCAAAGAACCGCTTATTTTACCAAAATCACTTGTGGGAATTGTTGAAAATCCACTATATGCAATAATGAATGAACCGAATAGCACATTGCGAAGGCTTATTAGAAAACTGGCCCTTCTTGATGCAATTGATGAACAAAGTGGAAGTGGAAAACTTGATTTGATCATTCAGTTACCATATATTATAAAAACAGAGGCGCGTCAAAAGCAGGCCGAAGAAAGAAGAAGGGCGATTGAAGATCAATTAAGTGGTAGCAAATACGGCATTGCTTATACGGATGGTACCGAACATATTACTCAATTAAATAGGCCTTCTGAGAATAATTTATTAGCTCAGGTCACATATTTGACTAATATGTTGTATAGCCAACTTGGTATTTCCGAAGATGTTTTCTCCGGAAAGGCAAATGGCGAAACATTATTGAACTATTATAATAGAACTGTTGAACCTATTGTTACTTCAATTATTGAAGAGATGCGCAGAAAGTTTTTGACAAAAACAGCAAGAACACAAGGGCAAACGATAATGGGGTTTAAAGACGTTCTTAAATTGGTTCCCGCAACAGAAATGGCGGAATTGGCAGATAGCTTTACACGAAACGAAATTCTTACTTCGAATGAGATTCGGTCGGTTCTTGGTATAAAACCCTCAACCGCCCCGCAAGCAGATGAATTAAGAAATAAGAATATGCCAGTGCAAGCACAGCCGACATCACAAGAACCAATGGCCAGTCCAATTTCTGAAGGGCCAACTAATGTATAAAAATATAGTAAAGGAGTTATATGACTGATAAAAATAAGTATGATTTTAGTGGATACGCCACTAAAGTAGGCTTGAAATGCAGTGATGGAAGAACCATTCTTCAAGATGCATTTCAGGATAGTGATGGAAAAACAGTACCATTGGTATGGCAACATCTTCATAATGATCCAGGTAATATTCTGGGCCATGCGCGACTTGAAAACCGAAAAGATGGTGTATACGCGTACTGTTCATTAAATGGTTCTCCAGCAGCACAAGATGCAAAGGAAGCCGTCAAGCATGGAGATATTTCTGCTCTCTCAATTTATGCAAATTCATTGATTGAAAAAGGCAAGAATGTTATTCATGGCGCCATTCGAGAAGTTAGTTTGGTTATTGCCGGAGCAAATCCAGAGGCATATATTGATAATCTGGCATTTGAACATGGCGACGGATCTGTTGTTCAGGATGAAACTGAAGCCATTATTTCTGCCAATGAGGATCTGGAACTTTCCCATGCTGAGGAAGACCCAAAGGAAGATAAAACTGAAGACGACGACAAAACAGTAGCTGAAGTTTTTGAAACCCTTAATGATACGCAAAAAATGGTTGTATATGCAATGATTGCAGAAGCATTAAGAACCGCAAATGAAGTTGAAGAAGAATCAGAAGAAAAAATAAAACAAACAGCTATCGAAGGAGATACAAATATGAAAAAAAATGTTTTTGATAACACCAGTGATGATACTACCATGGCCCACGACGCGTTGACCTACGATGAACTTCAGCAGGTCTTTATTGACGCCCGTAAATCCCAATCTACCCTTAAGAATTCATTTCTAGCCCATGGCTTCGAGACAATCTCAGAAGCATATGCTGCTTATGAAGGCAACGATACTGGTGTCTTGAAGCACAGCATTACCGATATTGAATATCTGTTCCCTGATGCCAAGACTCTGACCGGTCTTCCCGCCATGGTTTCCCCACGCGAAGAATGGGTTGGAAAGGTCTTTGGCCAGGCTCGTCATATTCCTTTCTCTCGTGTAAAGACGATCGTTGCCGATATTACTGGCGAAGAAGCTCGCGCTCTGGGTTATGTTAAGGGCAATGAGAAGACTGAAGAAGTATTTGCTTTGCTAAAGCGTACCACAGATCCTCAGACTGTCTATAAGAAGCAGAAACTTGACCGTGATGACATTATTGACATTACTGATTTCGACGTTGTTGCTTGGCTTCGAAATGAAATGCGCGGCCGTCTTGAGGCCGAAATTGCTCGTGCAATGCTTGTTAGCGATGGCCGCTCTGCTGCCAGCGATGATAAAATTATCGAAACCAAGATCCGTCCGATTGCTACCGATGCTCCTTTGTATACTGTTCCAGTAGTCATCTCTCCTGAAGACGCAGTGGATACTGAGCCCACTACCTCAGAGATTATTGACGCGATTATTCGCGCCCGTAAGGATTATAAGGGCACCGGTACTCCTTCATTGTTTATTCGCACTGATCTTCTTGGCGATATGCTGCTTTTGAAGGACTCTCTCGGACGTCGGATCTATAACACAATGGAAGAACTTTCTTCTGCACTTCGTGTTAAAGAAATCGTTGATGTTCCTGTTATGGATGATATTGTTAATCCGGATCCTTTGGCTGTCTATAGTGAACTTGCTGCCATTCTCGTTAATATGGCCGACTATGCCCTTGGTGCCGATAAGGGTGGCGCAATTACCATGTTTGATGATTTCGATATTGATTTCAATCAGCAGAAGTATTTGATTGAAACCCGTGTCTCTGGCGCTTTGGCTCTTCCTCATTCGGCCATCGCTTTCTGGACCGAAGCAGTAGAGCCAGCAGTGGCTCCTTCTGCCTAATTATAAAATAGGAGATATTTATGAGTAAATTTTATGGGCCGATTGGCTATATTACACAAAAAGAAATATCTCCTGGAGTATGGGATGAGGTTGTTGTAGAGCATTCATATAGAGGAGATATTATTCAAAATGCTAGAAGGTGGGAAGCGAGTGAGCATAAAAATGATAATCTTACTATTTCCAACCAACTTTCAATAATAGCAGATCCGTTTTTATATGAAAATTCTTCTACAATACGTTATGTTTTATGGCTTGGTGTGCGTTGGAAAGTAACTAATATTGAAATCCAACGCCCCAGGCTTATTTTAACGTTAGGAGAAGTGTATAATGGCTGATAATAGATTGGCATTACAGACGGAACTAGAAGCCCTGCTTTCATCAAATAAAGTATATTTTCAACCACCATCCTCAATTAAGTTAAGTTATCCGTGTATTATTTATGAATTAGATGGGCTTGGTATAGATTATGCAAATTCACTTATTTACAGAAACAAGACTCGATACACGGTTACAGTAATCGATCAAAATCCAGAGTCAAGACTCCCGTTATCAATGTTGAATGCATTTGAGTACTGCTCATTTGATAGACATTTCATTTCGGATAATTTAAATCATTATGTTTTTACACTATACTATTAAATTAAGGAGATTATAATATGGCCAAATTAGTTTGGGATCAAAGTGGTGATCGTCTTTTTGAAACTGGTGTTTCAAATGGCGTTCTTTATGTACGGAATAGTGAGGGGGAATATCCTCTTGGCGTTCCTTGGAATGGCTTGACCGCCGTTACTGAATCCCCATCAGGAGCCGAAGCGACTCCTTTGTATGCGGATAATATCAAATATTTGTCTCTTATGAGCAATGAAGAGTTTGGCGCGACTATTGAAGCTTATACCTATCCTGATGAATTCGCCGAATGCGATGGATCTGCGGAACTTGGTACTGGCGTAATGATCGGTCAGCAGACTCGTAAATATTTCGGTCTTGCTTATAAGACTGTTATTGGCAACGATACTGATGGAAATGCTTATGGCTACAAGCTTCATCTTATTTATGGCGCGCAGGCTGCTCCTTCAGAGAAAGCCTATGCAACCATCAATGATTCGCCCGAAGCCATTACTTTCAGTTGGGAACTCACTACGAGTCCCATCGAAGTTGCTGGGTTTAAACCAACTGCTTCGCTGGTTATTGATAGCACTAAGATTGCCGCGGCAAGTCTTGCTTCAATCGAAGCTCTTCTCTTTGGCACGCAATCTGTAGAAGCATCTTTGCCAACCCCAGATGAAATTCTTGCTCTTCTTCCTGCAGGACCTTCAGACTAGTATTTACTACTCAATAGATGGGGCAGCTCTAAGTTGCCCCATCAACTACATCCAATTATCTGAAAGGAGATAATAAAATGCTAAAAAAATCTATTAAGTTTGTTGATTACAATGGTGTTGAACGCACCGAAAATCTTTACTTTCATATATCAAAAACATCTGTCTTAACTGCAAAAGACAACGTCTATAGCGAAATTATGAACATTGCTCAGGCGCTACAAGATAGAGCCAAACTTCTAGAAGGAATGGAAGTAGAAGCAATTAATGAAGAAAATCCATTCGATCCCAACAATCAAGTTCTTGCAGAAAGCATCATGATGGTCGCCCGTTTACTTGATCGGTTGATTGATTTATCATACGGAAAGCGGAGCGAAGATGGACAAAAGTTTGTTAAGAACGAACAAGTTCTTGCAGATTTTAAATCTTCTATTGCTTATGAAGCATTTATTGAACACATGCTTTCTAACCAAGATGAAATGATCGAATTTATTAATAAGTTGGTCGAAGTAAAGTAAAACAATAGATAAAAGAGACAAGAGAATGTTAACGATAAAGATACCAGATACCGAATATTATAACGAGGAAACTTCCCAGTTTGTTTCAGTAAAAGAGCGAACCATCGATTTAGAACACTCTCTTGTCTCTTTATCAAAATGGGAGTCAAAATGGTGTAAGCCATTCCTCGGTAAAGATCAAAAGACAAATGAAGAAATTAGAGATTATATTCGCTGTATGATAATAGACAGGAATGTCCCCGATAATATACTTTATGCATTCAATAAAGAACAAGAAAAACAAATAGTAGATTACATTGATGCTAAGATGACGGCAACTACAATTTCAGACGTTGCTGAAGCATCTAAAAGTAGAGAAATCATTACTTCAGAAATTATTTATTATTGGATGATTTCTTTAAACATTCCATTTGAATGCCAAAAATGGCATTTAAATAGACTTTTAACTTTGATTAGAGTATGTAGCATAAAGAATGCTCCACCTAAGAAAATGGGCCGAAATTCGGTTCTTAGTAGAAACGCGCAAATTAATGCCGCTCGTAAAAAACAACTAAACACAAGAGGTTAATACCATGAAAGCAAATTCGTATCGAAAAAATTTTAATGTAGAAGATAAAGAGGAATACGGGGTATTTTCGGTTCCAGAATTCGAAGAGGTTGAAGAACCGGAAGAAGAACTAGATGAAATGGAATCAGATGTAAGATTGTTGCAAACAGAATTGCATGACATTGAAAGATACACCCCGTCAATTATAGCGAAGATAACAAAGCCACAGCCGTTTGCTCCATATTTAGTTAAAGTTAGAAAGAACACCTTACAAAGAGAAGGCCCTGGAGAAAATTATAAAGTACTCGGATCAATCCCCAAGCATGATGTGTTTAAAATCCTGGAAGAAAAAAAAGACGAATTTGGAGCCGTATGGGGAAAGCTTAACCGCGGCTGGATTCCGATCGGCGATTGCAGAAAGCTATGAGAATTATTATGAATTTTATTGAATTGGAAAAATATTTTATTATGGCGTTCGGGCTTGGCTTGGTCATAATTGAAGGCCTTTTATATTTCAAGTATACAAAGCAGCCAAAAAAACTTTTATATATGGTGGTTGGACTATTCTGGATGTCTTTTATGATCTATTCTATATGTAGTATTCCCCCTGCATCAGAACTTAACCAAATTATTGGAAGATCTGGGACACTATTTTCAATTGCAGTTGTTTTTGGGAATTCTTTAAATAATTATAGGAGACTTAAATGACATTAAATACTATTATTTCAGTAGTCGGTCTAATCGGGTCTATTATTGCATTATATTTTTCTTCTAAAAAGAATGATAGTGAAGTTGACAATATTGATGCGGACACCATATCTACATTGTATGATACAATATCAAAACAAGATAAATATTATAAAGATTGCCAAAAAGAACAAGCAAATCAATATCAAGAGTTAAAAGAAGAATTTGAAAATTATAAGAAAGCCATGAATACTCAGATTGAATATTTACAGAAAGAATCGGCTAGATGGAGAACCTGGGCGGAAAAACTTAGTAAACAACTTAAAGATAATGGGATTCAGCCAGAGATATTTTAAATAGGAGGCGGCAATGATAAAGATCAGCCTTAAGGGCAATTTTAAAAACATCGAAAGGTTTTTTGATGGTGCTAAAAATAGATTGCCTCAGAGAATCCGCTCAGTCCTAGATAGATATGGACGTCAGGGCGTTGCCGCCTTACAAATGTATACTCCAAAAGATTCTGGAGAAACCGCAAATTCTTGGAAGTATGAAATTTTTAATTTAGGAATTGCTTGGAGTAACACTAATGTTACAGGCGATGGAACACCAGTAGCTATATTATTGCAATATGGCCACGGAACAAAGAATGGAGGTTACGTGCAAGGACGAGATTATATTAATCCGGCATTGCAACCCATATTTGATGAAATTGCAGATAATTGCTGGAAGGAGGTCGAGAACCTATGAATAAAGTGGATAATAGAACTGTAGAACTTGGGTTTGAAAATAGAGATTTTGAAAAAGGAATTAGGGATTCTTCAAGATCTTTAGCTGATTTTGATAAGGCTCTTAGAAATTCTGCAAATGGATCTAGTTTTGCTGGATTGTCTGGTATTGTTGATGGCGTTACTGGAAAGTTTTCAGTATTCGAAACAATGGCCGTTGGCGCGCTAATGAAAATTGGTAGCCAAGCAGTTGTCATGGGGCAACAACTGATTAATTCATTTGCGATTCAGCCGATTACGGCTGGGTTCAACGAATATGAATTAAAGATTAATTCAATTAAAACAATGCTTGCTTCTGGTAAAACAAAAAGTGGCGCTGCAGTAGATCTTGAAATGGTTAACGCGGAACTAGAAAAATTAAATAAATATGCGGATCAAACTATTTATAGTTTTTCTGATATGACATCCAATATTGGTAAATTTACTAATGCTGGTGTTGATTTGGAAACTTCTGTTCAAGCAATTAAAGGTATTGCAAATGCGGCTGCTTTATCTGGCGCAAGCTCTGCCGAAGCGTCAAGAGCAATGTATAACTTCTCTCAAGCTTTATCGGCCGGATATGTTAAGTTAATTGACTGGAAGTCAATTGAAAATGCTAATATGGCTACTGTTGAATTTAAGACGCAACTCTTAGAATCTGCTGTTGCGGCGGGAACGCTAGAAAAGCAAGCAGATGGAATGTACAAGGTTCTTTCTAGTGGTGATATTATTAGCGCGACAAAAGGTTTTAATGATTCATTGCAGACTCAGTGGATGACGACCGAAGCACTTACAAAAACATTAAATGATTATGCAGACGAAACAACCATAATTGGTAAGAAAGCAACAGAAGCAGCAACAAAGGTAAGAACTTGGTCACAGTTAATTGATACCACAAAAGAAGCTCTCCAATCCGGATGGGGGCAATCTTTTGAACTTATATTTGGCGATTATGACGAGGCAACAGAAATTTTTACAGGGCTTTCTAATGTTATCGGCGGTCTTGTACAAAGTAGTGCAGATTCTAGAAATCAACTTGTTAATGATTGGAAAAAACTTGGTGGTAGAACCGCTATAATTGAGGGCATCACCGCAGCATGGGAGGCATTAAGTACAACCCTTTCTTGGATTAAGGAAGCATTTACAAATGTATTTCCTCCGATGACCGGAGAAAAATTAGCGAAATTAAGCGAGGGGTTTAGAGATTTTATGGTATCTTTAAAGCCAACAACCAAGACCCTAATTCAATTAAAAACTATATTTAAGGGCGTATTTAGTGCGATTAGTCTCGCCATTGATTTTGTAACGTCTGTTTTTAAAGGATTATTTGATGGGATAAGTAGTGTTATTTCTCTTGTTTCTACAGGAGATGGTGACGGATTTCTTGGATTTCTTTCTAATATCGCACGGTTCTTTACTAATCTTAAGGATTCTGCAGATAAGTCACAGGTCTTTGTTAATATTTCAACAAAAATTGGAGATGCCTTTACATATATTGGTGAAAAAATCAGATCTGTTATTGATATTTTCAAAGAATCAGAATTTATCTCGACAAGTATTGATGCTATTAAAACTTCCCTTTCTAACTTTCCTACTAAGTTTGATGGGTTCGATGGGTTTATTGAAAAAATTAAAACATTCTTCACGCCATTGATATCTATATTAAAGCCAGTTGGCGACTTTCTTGTCAGAATGTTTGATAAGATCAAAACCGCACTTGCTAATAAATGGCAAACAGATGGTTTTAGCGGGCTTCTTGAGATTATTACTACTGCGCTTAAGGGCGGGGTATTAATTGGTCTTAAGGATCTTATATCTAGTTTTACCGGGTTAGCAGATAATGCAACTGGTATTACAGATGGTCTTAAAGGTATATTTGGTGGACTTCAAACTACATTAAAGTCATACCAAGAAAGTCTTCAGGCTAAAAAACTGCAAAGTATTGCTATTGCTATTGCTTTACTTGCTGCTTCTGTTGTCGCTTTGAGCCTTATTGACCCGGAAAGAATGGGCGGAGCAGTTGCTTCTTTGACAATGTTATTTGTTGAGCTGGTCGGCGCATTTGCAATTATGAATAAAGCCATGAGTGGTGGCCCAATGGCAAAAGTTGGCGGGCAACTAATGGCATTATCAGCGTCTATATTACTAATCAGTTTTGCTTTGAAGACAATTGCATCGGTTCCTGCGGATCGTCTAATGGCGAGTATTCTCGCTCTTGGCGCAGTGTTCACAGAACTAGTTATATTTAGCAAGCTTATGCAAAACACAAAAAGCTTTCTTGGAGCAGCAACGGCATTGATATCTATTGGTATTGGGATAAACATTATTGTTTTAGCGATGAAATCTCTTGGCAATATGGAACCTGATAAATTAAAACAGGGGCTAATTGCTGTTGGAGAAATTGCTGCAGGAATGGCTATATTTGCTATTGCTGTTAGTCGATTGTCAAAAGGCGGAAATCTTATGGCCGCAGCCGCTGCTTTGGGACTTATTTCTATTACTATATTAGAAATAGTTGGCGCCGTAGCTCTTATGGGTCAACTTGATCCAAATAAGATGAAACAAGGATTAATTGGCGTTGGCCTTATTATGGCTGGTATGGCTGCATTTAGCATATTAATTAGCCAGGGAATAAACCCAATTAAGATGATGGCTGCTGCTGCAAGTATGGGCGCTATGGCTGGAGCAATTTTAGTTATATCCGGCGCGGTTATTGCTTTGGGTGTAGTTAAGTTTGAGGTATTAAAACAAGGCCTGATTGGTCTTGGTATATCTATGGCCATTATGGTAGCTTCTTTACTTCTACTTTCTAATCCTTCTGTCTTATTTGGAGCAGCGGCAATGGTTATTATAAGTGGAGCAATTCTTTTATTGACTCCCGCATTAATTGCTTTATCCGCGGTTCCTATTGATAAGGTCGGAAGTGCATTGTTATATTTGGCTGGAGTATTTGCTATTGTCGGAGTTGCTGGGTATATTCTAGCCCCGCTAACTCTTTCTATTATGGGGCTTGGCGTAGCCATTGCTCTACTTGGTGTTGGTGTTCTGGCTATAGGTGCGGGGCTTGGGTTATTTGCTGCTGGTTTGTCGGCGTTAAGCGTTGCTGGATCCGCGTCAATAAGTCTACTAGTTTCCGCGATAAAAGAAATTATCGGGCTAATACCATATTTGCTACAGCAGGTTGCGGTTGGAATTGTTGCCATGGCAACGGTAATCATAGAGGGCGCACCAGCCATTGCGACAGCATTGGTTGCTGTGTTCTCAGCATTAATAACCATATTAAGCGGAGAATTCCCGAAGCTAATACTAGTTATATTTGAGTTTCTCAGTGGCCTTCTTGCCGAATTGGTTAAACGCGTACCAGAGTTCGTAGATGCTGGTATGAAAATTATATTGGGCTTCTTGGCCGGTGTATCGAGCAATATTCAAACTGTGGTAGAAACATTAATACAAATGGTTGTTAATATTCTTAATGGTATCGCCGAGAAGCTTCCAGATTTAATTGCTGCTGGCGCTAATATTATTATAGCATTTCTTGAGGGCATTGGGCAAGAGGTTCCTAGAGTAGTTGATGCTGCGTTCCAGATGATTATCGATTTTATTAATGGCCTTGCCGATTCGATTAGAGAGAACACGCCCACATTATTGGCTGCGGTTGCTAATTTATGCACTGCATTTTTAGATGGTATTTTAACATTCTTTGGCATTGAGGGAGGAACTTCTTCTGAAGGAAAGGGATTGGCATCATCTATTCTTCAAGGCCTTATCGATGGTCTTGGCGCAGGAATTACTGGAGTTGTAAACGCAGTTAAAACAGTCGGCCAAAACATTATATCTGGCTTTAAGGAGTTATTTAACATCAATTCGCCCTCCAAAGTAATGGAAGATCTTGGTGGGAATATTGTAGATGGTTTGGACGAAGGCATCAGCAATTCTAATATCGATGCTATTAAAGCAACAGAAGACATTGTTCAAAAAATGATTGATGTTGTAACTAATGCATTGCCTGAATTTAAAAGGTTCGGCGGATATATTGTCGGATCTATTTCGGATGGAGTAATAAGCAAGACGAATTTTATCGTAATTGATTTTAACAATCTATTAACTGAAATGCTAAAAGCAATTACAACGTCGCTTCCATTATTTAAAAATAAAACTTTTGAAATAATGGATCAAATAATAGCAGGGTTGACTAACTTAGTAAAACTGGCCATTATTGGTGATTCTACAAATAAAATTATGAACGCCATTATTAACAAGATTACTGATAGATTGCCAGACATTACTAACAAAGGAAAGTCTGTTATTGACGCTTTTATTTTAGGCCTTAAAAACCAAACAAAATTGGCAGAAGTAAGTGCATCCGCAACCACAATAATGAACAATGTCATGAGTGGGCTAACAAGCGGAACTAATAAACAAAAAGCAATCGATGCAGGAACGGCTATTGGAGACGGGATTATACAGGGTATTAATAATAAAGCATATGCCATTATTTCGGCAGGAACTGCTCTGGCCCAAAAATTAATCGAGGCGGTTTGTATATACCTTGGGGTTAGTTCTCCATCAAAAGAATTTGCGAAGGTTGGCGAATTTCTTGATCTTGGACTGATTGCTGGTATTAATAACTACTCAGATTTGGTAGTTAAAAGCGCCGAGCAACTCGGCGAAGACTCTATTGATGGACTTAAGTCAGTAATGAGTCAAATCTCTGATGCAGTATCAACAGAGATTAATTCAGACCCAGTTATACGTCCAGTATTAGATCTTACTGGCGTTCAATCTGGGGCCAACGCTCTTAATAGTATGATTGGAAAACAAACATATGGACTTGCTGTCTCGAAACTTAATCAAGATAGGAGCTCGCTTACCGGCCGTCAAAATGGCAGTAATTTGTTTGGGGAAGCCGGTCAACTTATTAAGAATGAATTTAATTTATATGGTGTTACAATTCGCTCTGAAGCAGACATTGATAAAATTGCCGATCAATTATATCGTAAGCAAGAAAACGCAATGCGAGCAAGAGGAATAAAGCCATCTTATGCTTAAAAGAGAGGAGATGATATTATGCTAGGAGGATTTACATTTAAAGGCGTTCATAGCTCTGTTTATGGAGTAAGAGAAACCCCATCTAGTAGAGTATTATCTCCTCGTAAGAGGAGAAGTCTTATTGAAATACCAGGACGATCCAATTCGTTTATTCAAGAAGATGGCGGGTATGAATCTAGACAGGAAAGTATTTTATGCTCATATGCAAAGCAAGAAGGCGTTGATCTTCAACGTCAAGTTAGACTAATTGCAGGATGGCTTGATGGAGTTGGAGAGTTAACATTTGATTATGAGCCGGCTATGCATTATAATGCATATTTGAGTTCCCCGCCTCCGACAGTAAAAATGCTTGAGTTCGCGCAATTTACTTTAGATTTTACTATAACACATCCATTTGCATATGAGACGGCCGTTCAGCAAAAACAGTTTATTGGTACTAATAAAACAATACAAGTTATAACAGATGGGACAACAAAAACTCCATTTAGACTTATTATAAAGAATGTTACAAATAATAAGATAACATCTATTAAAATTACACATAGATTTATAGAAGATATATAAGAGAGGATGATATGCCAAAAGGAAACTCATACAAAACAGGTACTTTATCTGCTAATTTAGCAGGAACTTTATACTTAGCACTATTTTCAACTAATCCAGGAGGAGATGGGAGCGGAACAGAAATTAGTTATTCTGGATATGCTAGAAAGCCCATTGTTTGGGGATCTCCTTCTATTAATGGTGCTCTTGGAGAAATCAAAAATACAAATCTTATTGAATTTACAACTGTCCCATCAGCAACCGGGCTTATTGCTGGGTATGCTGCGATTATGACTGCACTAACTGGAGGAAATATTGTTTATTATGGCGCGTTAGGTGCAAATTATCCCCTTATGCAAGGAGTTAAGCCAACAGTACCGATTGGTTCTTTGACTGTAACTGAAAGTTAGGAGGAACTATGTTTGACCGTTTTATATTTGATAGCGGTAGATTTGATAGAGAATCCAATAATAAGTATGAAGGTTATATTCATGGAGAAGGAAACGCAGTCTGCAAACCCACAATGATATACAATTTTATTCCTTTTATATTTGCTGGATCAGGGAATGCTTTAGGAGTTCTCGCTTCTTATGCATATATTACTGGAAATAATGGCGAAATAATTGGAGCGAATGGAAAACTAGAATTAACACTTGTAATGGAGTGGGATGTTGATATATTTGGAGAAGGGAAAATAGATTCATTAAATATTGGAGATATTAAAACAAATATTATTTATTTAAAAGGAATTTCTTTAGAACCCGATCAAACAATAACGATCGACACGGATTCAATGACCGTTTTATTTGGAGTTAATCACGATGTTTCTTCATTAACTGATGAAAGTATATTTTTTGAATTGAATGAAGGAACAAACGAACTTAAATTTGAAATAAGCTATGAAATACAACCAAATCCATTACCAGCAAATGAATTAGACACAACACTTATTTGGCAAAATAGATGGTTATAAGGAGCAGCATAATGAAATCACTTGCTGTTTATAATTGGAAAACTAGAAAAAGATTGGCATATTTGCAAAACGCATATGATGTGGGTTTTACGCAGCAAACAAATTCTGTTTGGACTGGAACATTCACACTCCCATATTTGGACGATAAAAAACAATATTGTGAACCATTTAATCTTGTTGAAATGTGGGATATTGATGCTGGCGGAGGAGATAAGTATATTGGCCTTTTCAGAATTATGCCACAAGTAGAGCAATTAAATAAAGATACGCATGATTCCGTATATACATTGGAGCATGTTCTTAGTACTTTAATGGATAGTTCAATAGTTGGATATCAAGTATGGGGGGGCGTAGGATATGAAAATACTCAGCAGGTTTTAAATAATATATTAAGTTACCAAAATGAACCAAAAAAATGGTCGCTGCAAACATGCGATTATACTAACCATTTTGTCTATGAGTTCGAAGATCAAAATCTTTTAAGTGCTCTTTTATCTGTTCCAAAAGTATTAACAGATGATTACTATTGGGAATTTAATACACAATTTTTCCCCTGGGTATTAAATTTGAAAAAGGTTTCTCAAACACCAATAGCAGATATTAGATATAAAAAGAACATAACAGGAATAAAAAAAACAACAGATCCAAGAAGCATATGCACGAGACTATATCTTTATGGAAAGATTCTAGAAGATGGCACCAAACTTAATATTAAGAACTTAAATAATGGGCTAGAGTATCTAGATTCTATAGAAGGAATTGCGAATTATGGCGTCATAACTAGCATTATAAATGATGATCGATTCGAATATGAACAATCTTTATATGACTATGGGATCGCAATTTTAAATAAATTGTCTCGGCCATTTGTTACTTATGAGCTTGATATTCAAACAATCTATAATGCCGCTAATTTAAAAATTGGGGATGTTGTGCGTGTTATTACAGATGATGGCCTTGATCAAAATCTGGTTGTTCAAGAGATATCTAAGGATAATCTCACTGGTGCCCCAAATGATGGAAAAATTATTCTAGGTCATGGAACTGTTGACATTGGAGTAATTATAAAAAGTTTTATTTAATGAAAGGAAAAAATGACAAAACCAACGTTGCATATACCACAAAAAGATTCTCCATCTACATATTTGATAACTGCAATTACTGATGAAGATAACAGAATTACTGTTGCAGATAGTAGTATTTTTCAAACAGATCCAAATAATTTAATTACTCGTCTTACTCTTGGATTTGATAGTGCCACAACAGAAACAGTAGAAGTTACTAAATATGGCCCAAACAACTCTATAAATATTATCAGGAAATCAGATGGTAAACCATCACATTCTTGGGCGGCCGGAACAAAAGTAGCAAGAGTTTTTACAGCACGAGATGTTAATGAGTATATCGAATATTTTGAATATTTGGAGAGTGAAAGAGGCAAATTAGTAAGGAATTTAGGATCTCTTCTATCAGACTTTTCTTCTTTTTCTTCTAAAGTTGACCCAATAATTAATATGCATAATACTTGGAGTGGAAGAAAAGATTTATTTAGAGGAAATAATTTAGGAAGTGCAATCACCCCTGCTCAAGCAAATGCGATTCAAAGCGGAACATTTAATGATTTATATTTGGGAGATTATTGGGTCATAAATGATGTATATTATAGAATCGCCGATTTTAATTACTGGAGATATGGTTTGGGAGGAAATCATTTAGTTATTGTTCCTGACCAGCCATTACTTGATTTGCCAATGGATACCAATAATACAGTATCAATTCCATATCATGACACTACAGTGAGAGAATATCTTAATACTGCTCTCTTAACAGATTTACAAGCTATATTTGGTAATAGAATTCCCAATTATTATGAAAATCTTTCTTCTATAGAAGTTGTTGCAAATGTTGAACTTATGAATGAATCCATGGTATATGGCCAAGGGATCATGAGAACAAATAATGAGCCCACATATAGTATTAATCAGTTTTCATTGTTTCGTGTAAGACCCGAATATATTGACGGCTCTATATTCTGGTTAAGGGATCAATCTGATGATAAATATTGTCTAGTTAATTATGGAATGGCAGATGTTTTTAGTGCTGGGGTTTATACAACCAATGGAATTCGTCCATGTTTTCCATTATGCGGTATTGAAATTACATAACCTCGCGAAAATTACAAGCCCTATAGTGAAAGAATAGGAGCGTATATTTATACTACAATTTATTGAAAAATTTATTAGCGCTCCTATTCTTTTTTGTGCGGGTCGAATTACGCAACCAATTAACTTTTCTTCTCCTATTATGTTGCTATATTTGGCCCGCACATTTTTCTTATGTGATAAAATTTTTGCTTCGAAAGGAACATATTTAAACATCGTATTATTAATCACCAGTATTAGGCAAATAAAATCAGAAGGAGAAACGAATGTCTATAGTTAATAAGGTTTTTAAAAGTGCAGGAAATTTCTTAATAAAAAACGATACATATATTTTTACAATTCTTGGTGTTGCTGGGACGATTACAACTGCTATTTTGGCTGTGGAAGCAACGCCAAAAGCCATTCGCCTCATAGAGGAAGCCGAATGTAAAGAACCGCTTGAAAAGATTAAAGTAGCATGGAAATGTTATATTCCGGCCGGG
>Ga0209099_1001647_pt1 | contig 21754 bp, 26 predicted proteins | sample AD_JPNHW2_MetaG_FD_184430 | JGI IMG/M metagenome (GOLD analysis project Ga0209099, IMG submission 184430) | Active sludge microbial communities of municipal wastewater-treating anaerobic digesters from Japan - AD_JPNHW2_MetaG (SPAdes) (version 2) | ecosystem: Engineered > Bioreactor > Anaerobic... | reverse complement strand
CTCGATATGGTTAAATCTATTTCCTATCCACTGGTAAAGGTTAATCTCGCCTACGGTTTGGTCAGCGTGTAGAATTATCTGCCCTTTCTGTAAAGCCTTCCTGTATTCAGAAAGTAATACTGACCTTGTAGTAGCGGTGAATTTGAACCCGAGGCTGTCCGTTGTCGCTATCGCTTCGGGGTTCTCCCTTGAAGCTATGTTAGGGTAACCCAGATGCACGAGGTCGGACAGAACTGATATACCGAGACCAGTTATATCCACATTAGTTACTGCTATGTTGAAGTGTTTAAGCAGGGTATTCGCTAACTTTGTGAGCCGTGGTATATCTGTAGTATTAGAGCGGTATAAGCACACCTGTTCAATGCCTGTATCAGTAACCCTGTTGATGTCGATAACACTTGAGTCTTTACCACCACCAGATGCTACGTCAATCCCGGCTGTGAAGATATCGAACTTATCAAACTCCTCAGCCCAGAACAATAGGTCGGCTTCGTGCAGTTCACAGTCCTCTATGATGAAACTCTTGGCTGTCCACGACACACGCTTCCATGCTGTAGGCTTACGGACACCTGCTCTTAAGGTTATCATCGGGTCGCCTGTTAAGAATCTTAATCCTGATAAATCGAGTATCTCGCCCTCGACCCTTATCTTTCTTTCCTCATCACTCAACCCGGCTGCATACTTATCGACTACATCCCTGTTAAGATGAGGGTTATCTATCATCTTACCTGTATATATCTTGTGTTTCTGGAAGTAGTCCCATAACCATGTAACACCGTTGACCATTGTGTATGTAACAAGAATCACGCCATCGACTGAGACCGTTCTGGCTTTCAACTCTGAGAAGTGACTCTCGGTTATACTCTCGTCTATCAGAACCACATGGTATTCGTTACCTGCAAGCTTCTCCGTATCCATCTCACCGGATTTGAACAGGACTACTACCTCTGCATACGGACCTTTAATCACGGAGAACGTAGGGGTCTTGGACTTGGCGTTCAGAATATTATCGTCGAGCCACGCCCTCGGTATCATGTCTATCATCTTCGGGATTATAATGGTGAGGTTCAAGCTGTTATCCTCGCTATGAAAGCACACCGTGTATCGCTTAAGCTTACGACCGAGGGGAGCGTAAGTCCCCTCAGCCAAGCCTTTGATAATCCCAACCGATAGAGTAGTCTTTCCATATCTATTACCACAGGCGAGTAGTATCTCTTTAGATTCCCTGTCATCGTATATCTGTTGCTGACCCGGATGGAACCGGAAGGTCGCATAATTAGAGGAGCCTATGTCTCGCCTCAGGGATAGTAGAAGTTCGTCTATCGTACTCATAACTGCTCCTTATTTAAACTGCGGTATCGGGTCAACCAAGTTCCATTCGCCGTAACACCACTTCGTTACTATTCTGGGGTCATACTCATACAGCTTCCTGAGCGGTATGATAATTAGCTTACCGGAAGAACACACATTCTTCTTCGGAACCGTGTAGGTCTCCTTCTCATTAAGAGAATCAACGGCTTTGATAAGCAGAGGGGTTTTCATTACCACCAACTTAGCTACCTTGTGTTCAGCCGGGTTGAAGTATATTGTCATATAAAACTCGGCTAAGCACTTGCGGTAGTTATGAGTGGTCTCGACACCACCCCTCGTATGTTCTATGTGCTCCATCGTTATCGTATTTAAGCCCGACCACTTGGCGTTCAACGCTTTTATCTGCATACTGTGTTCGGTTCCATCGGGGTAGAATATGTAGCAGTCTATCTGCTTCTCAACATCTTCGGGTGAGCCTTCCACGACCCACCGTATGTCGCAACCCTTGGTCTTTGCGTATTCAACGACTGCGGGTTTAGCTTGACGATAAAGTTCATTGAGGCTCGTGAATGTTCTGCTGAAATCGTCCCGTGAGTAACCTGTGTAGTTCATATACTCCACCCTGCCCTTTATAATTTAGATACGAGGTAGCTATAAGACCTCGGATTGTGTAGCTTCAACCCAATGGACAGGCGGAAGTCTGTGTTTAGGTGCTTGTTAAGGTTTGCTATGAATGAATCCTTGGGTGTCCGGGGAAGCAGTGCCTCGTAAGACACCAACCTCCCCTTCAATGATTGATTAACTAACTTATATATCGACTGTGTTTCCGTTAGAGTATCGAGGGTTACTGTGAATGATACCGTACCATCCGGCAGTATAATCTCGTATGTCTTTCTGATGGGGTTTACCTTTATCTTGTAGCACTCTTCGTTCATAACTTCCCCCACTATTGAATTTGAATTGAGTCTAACGAACCTGGGTCATAAGTAGTATCGTTCATTATGCCAAAAGCTTGGTTAAACGCTTCTGCCTGTTGGTCTCTAAGGGGAACTATCTCGCAGTGGTTGGCTACCATTTCTGCGTTCTTCGCTTCGATAGCTGCCTTTATCTCGGGCTGTGTATTAAGGGCAGAATTAACTGCGTACATTAGGCGACCGTCAACCTCAGGGTTATTACTGATACCGTGGAAGAACAACTCCCCTATTGTATGAACAGGTGAACCCATAGCATATGAAGCATTTCTTGCAACTTCCGCTTCGAATGCAGGAACTGCGGTGATGTTCCTATAAACCTGCATGAATCTTGAGAAACTCTTGAACGGATTTAAGTTCTCACCGTTCTGCATAGCGTAGTAAGCAGCTGCCTGTTCTTCGGTGTGAGTAACTATCGAAGGTCTATCGTGGTCATCAGCCGTAGGTGCGGTCAGTAAGTATCTACCTGTCGGTGTATGTTCCCTGCGTTCTTCCTCGATACCGATTATCTTGAGGTTAGGTAACGCTCTTACTATCGCATTGTCTATACGGCATTGTCTCATATCCTTGGATTTAGGTATCGTTTGTTTCGCCATCTTACGTAGCATATCAAGCACCGTCTTTGGACCCGGAACATGGTTGAACTTATACTTCATCTTAAGTAACGCTCCGACCTTGAGGGTGAGTTCGGTAGTTGAGGTGTGCTGACCCGGAACTATCTTAAGGTGTTCACGGAAGCAGTCATAATACACATTACCATCGGTCTTTTCTTCCTGAACTGCGGCTTCAAGTAACGGATACATCTCTCTGAGTTTACCCTTGCAGGTTTCGCTTACCTTGTGATAGGCGGTCATTGCGGTATGGAAGAAGCACGACTTGGCTTCCTCGTCCTTAGCGATAAGACCTGTCACATTAGGTATCTCCCATTCGGTTCCAACGATAGGATTCTTGAACGGGAACTTAACTATTCTGCGATAGTAACCTTCTGTACTGTTACCCTTGACCTCGCCGTAGTTAGAGTTAATCCACATGTGAGGGTAAGCCTTGACGATGAAAGCGTTCTTGCCCTTGCGTTCTAAAGGAACTGATACATTGGAATCAACATACTGTTTGATGCCGTCCTCAACGCTGTCCTTCTTAGACCAGTCATCGAAGTAAACTATCCTTGCCTTAGCTATCCTTTCAGTAGCAAACTTATCGCGGAGTTGGTCGGTGTTATCGAAGCTCTGGAACGCATCGGTTCCCATCATAGCACCTGCGGTCTTTATCAATGTGGACTTACCCCTACCTGCTGCATCGTCATCGAGTGAGGTTCCAACGCACACGAACATGGACTGCCACGATAAGTCAGTGGTCATGCTGTATCCGATAGAAGCCATGATAGCCTCGCCCCATTCGTCCCATTCAGCTTGATTACGCCAGTAACCTTGGAAGAACTTGGTTGCCAGTTCCGACTTAGCTTCGGGGTTCCAGTTCACATCTACCTGCGAGAGGAATATAAGTTCGGGTGAGTGAGGAGCAACGGTCTTGGTTATCCAGTTGTAGTTACAGTTCTTAAGGCATATCCAACCGTCAGTTTTCATACGGTCACTCGTCTCGCTTATGCTTGACATGGCTACGAGCTTGGTCATTATGTCAGCTCTCATCTTGGTATTGTAGTGAGACTTTAGTTTAGACACGAACCAACTCAGAACTACCTCGTCATCTACTATCTTGTAGTGTCCTGCCGTATAGATAAGGACGTTCTTCTTGAGTGTGATAGCGTTGTTGTCCTCGATGAACTTAGCTACGAGCCTTGTGAGATACTGCCTTGAGATTTGAGGAAGGTCATCAATATTAAACTCCTCGTTATCCGGGGTCATTATCTCGTCACGCAACGGACAGGTAGTGCAGCACTTACAGGGTTTGACATTCGTTCCGGCTACCATACCGTCCACTATCTTGAGCATTGCGATACAGTTACCTTTACGACCTTCAGGGATATTGACCTTAGCCCATTCGTCAGCTTCCGCACCGAATATCTCTTTGAGCCTGTCAATAAAGTGTTCAAGTGCTACATCGGGGGCGGGTTCTGTGGATGCCATCATAGTAATAGGCTGATACCACTCAACGAACCTTCTGCCTTGACCGTGCGCCCAAGCTTTCCTTAAGAACGGAACGACATCAGGTGAGAGCATATAGTTTATGACATCGCATTTGAAGCCTGTTACACGTTCAGGTTCTTTCTTTCTTGTAGCTTTAGCGGTAGTGGCGGATGCGGCTTCCATCTTCGGCTGTTCAAGTAACGCACCGAGAACCCTTATCGTTTCTGCGTGAGGTTCCTTAGTATCGGGAACGCCCACGAGACCGTTGATTTCTGCATACCGTGGCTGTATAGGTTCTTTGGAGAGCTTGACTATATCTTCGAATGTCTTTGGATAAGTTTCTGAGAAGTGTCTGGATTTAGTAAGAGCGACACAGTAGTTTTCTGTAAGCTTGTCGTGTTGAGTATAGGCTATGCGACATAAGCGTTCTTTCTGATACATTGAGTGGTCGCACCATACACGCTTCGCAGGGTTAGGTGAGTTATCGTAGATTGCTGTGATACCATAGGTTTGACATACCTTATCAGCTAATAACTGACGCTGTTTGAGCATCGCATCTACTTCGGCTTCGGTTGTAGCTGATTGGATTATGTTCGGAGCACCTGTCAGTTTCCACCAAGGTATCAGTATATGAAAGCCCTTCGCTCCGCTGAAGTGTATCGAGAAGTCCACGTTAAGTTTACCGGGGAATGTTTTCTCAAAGTTCACAACCTGTTTCCATAGGCACTCCTTGGCTTCTGGCGTAGCGTGGTCGATGTCGAGGTCTATGATAAGACCGCATACGAACGGGTGTTTGTAGAGGGAGTGCTGTTCATCTACATTTACTTTCTTCCTGAGGAAAGGTGCTGCTACTTCTTGAGGAACCTGCCATGCTCCGACTGTTATCCAACGTGCTCTATGTTCTACCTGTGGGGCGACCATCCAACCGAGTTCTTCCGTGGCTTGCACTACTGAACGCCCATCAGATAGCTTGTTCTCACAGGAGAATTGTATGTTTATAGTTTCCATTGTGAACCACTCCCTATTGATTTATTTAAATAACTTTTTGACTACACCTACCGCCGGGGTTATCTTTGCCTGTTCATCTAAGGCTGTTCTTAACGCTTCGTTACAGAACTCCTCAAGGTCACGGTCGAGGAACGCCATCGCTACCTTAAGTTGACGGCGAAGTTTCGGAGACAGGAATATGTAGTTCTGCATCTGACTCCGGGCTTCTGCTTCCTGTGCTTTCATCGTATCGAGGATGTCAACGAAGTCAGGCTGTGTTGCTGACTCTGGAACGGGGGTTTCGGTTATCCAGTTGGTGTCGTGGGGTAAAGACTCTATGTAGTTCTTCATTTCTTCATCCGATGCAGGGATAAAAGTATCGGCTCCTGCTGTCTCCGGGTCGTATGTTCCTGCGTTGAAGTTGTCCGGGAGTTCAAGTTCCACAGGATTGGGCTTCTCACTACGACCCCAAAGGCTTCCGTGCCATGCCTCAAACATCTCCGTGAAGTTAGGAAGTTTCCCGTGCCTTTCTATTATACTCCCACCCTTGGCATTTGTCAAGTATATCTCAACAGGCTTCACTGCGTAGCTGTCAGGGAAGTATGAGCATAGGTCTTTCGTGTAATGCTTTGCCTCGCATATGGTTTCGGATACTACGACCTGATAGTTGTAATGTTTCTTTTTATTTTTGAGGACCCAAGCAGAAACATAAACTCTGTTGAACTCTATGTGCTTGTTCTCACCGAGGATGTCCTTGATTTCGTGGAGCACCTGTAACTTGAGGGCTGTAAGAGGGTTAGGTTCATTGAAGTTTCTCATAAGAGCACCGGGGTTTACCGTATAAGTATTCAGTATCATTGTAATCACTCCTTATTATTATTCTCCGAACATCATGAAGTTTGTGGCTTCGACTATGAAGTTTTGAACCTGTTCTCTGGTCGGTTCCGTACCGTGATTGACCCGGAAGAACTCATATACCTTCATTAAGGTATCGTGCGGAACCTGCATTGGTGGGAAGTCTTTGCTTCTTTCGCAGATATTGCAAGCACGGCAGTCGAGCTTGTTACCGTTTCTGAACTCCGCTATCTTGATATGAGGAAAGAGTATCTTATGTAAGTATGTAGAGGTTAAGTTCTTTCCGTCCACTGTCTTTGTGCTTCTGGACTGAGTGTAAGCGAACCCTCTCTCGTGTTCGGACCAGTTCAGATGGCTTATCCTTTCGAAGTTAGCGTCATCTACCATTATCAGTTTACCTGTCGTGGTCTTAAGTGTCTTCATCCTACTACCTCCGTTTCAGCTACTGCGGGTTTGAGTTCTGGGTCTATCGTTGCAAGTTCCCTCTTAAGAATAATCATAAGAGCTTCATCATCCATCGCCAGTTCTGTTATCTTTGCTTCAACGCACGATGATATAAACTCCATAAAGGTGTCCGAACCCATGATTGCACTGAACCTTTTCGCTAATTTGTAAGCCCTCTCTGTGAGGTAAACCTGTTTTTTTATAGACATACTGCACTCTCCTTATATAAATGTTACTACTGTCATTATGAACGCTATCGCTCCAAGACCATATACAATAGCGTCGAGGCTTATAGGCTCGGGTTGAACTTGAACTGCCGCTTCCGGTTTAGGTCTGTTCATAAAGGCTATGCGTTCCTGTTCAAGTTTCCACGCTTTGAATTCGTTGTATTCTTTCTGCTCTCTATCGAACTGTTCCTGTTGAAGTCTTGCTGTTTCTTTATCCTTAAGGTTCTCCGCTCTCTGCTTCTCGCACTGAGCCTCTATCATCTTGCCTTTTCTGGTCATAAAACTTCCCCCTTGACATAAGGTTATATTTGTAGTATAATACTAATTGGTGTTCTTTAATAATGTGGGGCATCCCCGGCTCCCGATTCTTACCCCTTGTCAAACAACTTTGTGCTTCGTGCAAATAACTAATGCAACTTCCGTGCCAAGTTATACAATTTTTATTTTATGTGTGTTTGTTAGGGTTTTAGAGGCATATGTTGCAAGACAATGTTGCAATTTGCGAATTTCGTGTTGCATTATGCACGATATGTTGCAATTTGCATCAAACGATGCAACATCAGAAATGCAACATGACTGAATTTTGTACATGTCGGGGAAGTGATGGTGTGAATAACACAATCGGCATTATTGTGATTTCCATGAGATGTGACGGTAAAGTATCAGCAACTGTGGCTGTTGTACCGTAACATATACACAATAACACAATAAAAGCTCTCCATTCCTTTATATGTATATGTATTAATGGTCTATACCACTCGGTATAGGGGTATTTTCACAAACTTGATTGACTAAATTTATTATGTTATTATGTTGTGATACAAGTAAACTCAAAGAAGGCAACGCTTCTGAATAAACATCTCATGTCACACCATCCGTCACACTTGTTTATTTTGAGTTATTGTGTGACAACCACGAACAACAGGAGGTGTATTCTGCTATGACCAACAACATCGACCCGGCAACTGTAGCGTTCCATAATCCGACCACGCCCCCAGTGATTCCAACCCCGACACTTTCTGTTGAGGAAGTTAAGGCGCAGTTATGGAACATTGGTTTGGGTGTAACTTTAGGTAAGGGTGTGCAATCGCAAGTTAACGCACTTAAGGCTTTACTTGAAGACTTAAAGGCTCCGAACCCCTTTGCATCCGACATCTCAATTCCTGAACGCTTAGAACTGCTAAAGCGGCTTATGTCGTTAGATGACTTAGCCGGGGTGTATAAGAGTCTGACCAAAGAACAGAAAGAAGAATTTCTAAAAAAGATTGCATAGACCCTTGACATGACGTTGCATTTATGATACTATATTATTAAGTAAGTTGCGGTCATGCAACTGAAGCGATTTTTTAGTAGCCATTGTACAGTACTCCTAACCTCCGATTCCCACAGGTTGCTCACTCCTTCCTGTGGTTGCCTTTAAAATGAATATTATATATAGACCTAAACTAATTAAGGAAGGTGTTATTATGCCTAAATCTATGAAGAACATGGACGTTACCGATGCCGAACACGCTGAGATGATTGCTTCCGATGACGAATGTATGTGTCCTCAGTGCGGTTACAAAGCAACAGCAGCCGAGTTCAATTCTGACGAGGACATGGCTCCAGAAGGTAGAACTGAATCCGAACGTGCTAAAGGTAAGAACGAACAGCCCGCATCCGAAATCAAGAAACGCACACCGAAAGACATGGCTCTCGACCTTATGGGACCTGGAATGTAAGTGAGGTAACATGGCAACTATCGATAACTTTAGACAGCTCGACCCTGACTACAAACCTTCTGATATCTCCGCTATGATTGAAGAATCACAGAACCCGGAGGATGTTCAGAAGCTTGAGTCTTTTTGGCGTGAAGAGATTAAGAGGGCAGAGGAACTTAGACTTAAACTTGAACCTCGTTGGAGAGCTGCCCGTAAGTCTTACCGCAACAGGTGGTACCCTAACGCTGAACCCGGGAAAGAGAATGTATCCAACCCTACCTTCTATTCCGATGTTGAAGTAGCTGTATCGAACATAGCTGCTAACCCACCTCGCCTTATTATAAAACCTAAGAGAAAGGCATTCGCTGCTCAGGCTAACATGGTTAAGGCAGCACTTGAGTTTGAGTCTGAGCGTCTTGACCTGTTTGAGACTATCCGTACCTTCGTTATGGATGCGTTCCTTTACAATCATGGTGTGGTCAAGATAGGCTACAACGTGCAGGGAACATTCGAGCATAAGGCTGACTCCGCTTTCATTGGTAGGCTTTCGTCTTTTAACTATCTCATTGACCCAGAAGCTAACTCACAGAAGTCAGCAAGATACGAGGGTGAGATAAGGTTCATAGACGAGAACGACTTCAAAGACGGCGACTACCTCAACAAAGACAGGGCTATCAAAGAGATGGCTCATTATGTTATCAATACCGAGATGGACAGTAACAAGCAGGGTTCAGATGATAGAGTTCAGTCAGCAAAGACCGACTCCGTTAATCCTTCTGACACTCGCTATGACTACAATACTGTTCAGCCCTCAAAGATAAAGAGGCTCAAGGTTTATGAGATATATGATAAAGTGGGTCAGCAATTTCTGATGTTCACTATCTCTGGAACACTCATATACAGGGCATCGTTCTCCGATATACCCTACCTTGATAACTCACCGTATGTAACACTTCGCTTAAACATCATAGGCGACTACTACTACATGGACTCCGACCACGATATACATGAATCCAAGCTCTATGCTATCGATGCTATAACCAACCGCATACTTGAGTTCTCCAAGAGAATGCTTCCGAAGCTTATGGTCAGGAAGGGTGCGGTTAATAGAACTGAAATCAACAAGATGCTACGTGGTGTTATGGCAGGTGCGTTTGAGGTTGAGGCTCCGGCTAACGTAGCTATGAGCGATGTTGCTTCGTGGCTTCCTTCCGATGGACTTAGACCTGAGAACTTCCAAGCATTGAATATCCTTAGTGAATCCCATGCTAAAGACTCCGGTATCTATGACTACATGAAAGGGGAGGGTTCTGCTAAGACAGCCACAGAGGCACAGCTTATAGCTTCGACTGCTTCGGGTAGAGCTGCAAGACGCATGAACTTACTTGACGATGCGGTTGAACAGATATACACCAAGCTCTTTTTTGTGCTTAAACATACACTCAAAGATAAGATGTGGGTTGATATCGCCGGTGAATACGCTATGACTAAGGTTAATCCTGACGGCTCCACGATGATGCTGACCGATAACAACACAGGCGAACCGATAAAGAACAAACAGGACGGCTTCTGGCTCACTCCCGATATCCTTCAGTCAGAATGTCAGATAAAGATAGACGCAGGTTCTATGGCGTTCAACGAGAATATGCAGAGACAGGCTATGACTTTGAATATGTTCAAGTCTCTCGCTAACCACCCGATGATAGACCAACAGTGGCTCATCTCTAAAGTCGTTGAATCCTATGGTGAAGACCCTGACGATGCTATGATACCAGTTGCAGGAATGCCCGGAGTTAATCCAATGCCTCAAGGTATGCCTAATCAAACTCCCGTATCTCCACAGATGGCAGGTCCACAGGCATCGAGTATAATGAACGGAATGCAGGAATCAATAGACGCTAACCCGATAACGGCGTAGGAGGAATAATGTTGAACTTAGATAACAAAACCAAAGACAGGATTATGCGTGAGTCCAGTCTTGTTGACCCCAGTAAAGCAGTTCTGATAGAGAACCACATTGACGCTCATCCCGTGCTCACTTATGTATGGAGATGCCCAAGCTGTCGTGAGATGAACTTTAGATTAGCACAGCCTGACAAACAGGGTTGCGTAGCTTGTGATAACTGTAAAGAGGGCTACTCGGCTAACATGTTCGACCGCAGGATGTTGTCTGAGATAAAGTCTATCATGGAGAACCCGGACATCATACTCTCAGGTGGCAATCAGAACTCTCACACGAACCGTAATGGTATTGAGGCAACTCCGATGATAAGGTTCATATTCCAGTGTCCTTCGTGTGGAACTATCAACCCTTCGATTCCTGTTGTCAAGGACGGCGTTATAGCTTGCGTTAATAGCCACTGTCAGATGAGATACCCCTACTCGGCTATCAAGCATGACTACAACAAGCAGTTCGACAGACTTGTAACAGAACTTAAAATCCCTATCTATAATTATTAAAGGAGCAGATTATGTCTTTAAAAAATGCGGAAACAATGGAAGTCCCCGGTAATGAATTCGTAAACGACAACTCAGTTAACGATGACTCAATGATATCGAACAACACCATGAACGAACAGCCTTATGACTTCGATAAAGGTATGGGCGATGAAGGCGAAGCAATGATAACTGACGAGGAAGATGTAGTCGTCAATGATACGCTCGACCCTAATGCACAGGCTGAAGTTGACCCTACTGGCAAGAAAGAAACGGAAGCTCATGTTGAAGCCTCCAAGGTCACCCCGGAGTTCGAAGCCATGAAGTCTGAGTATGAAGCAATGAAAGCTGAGATGGCTCAGATACAGGAGTTCGTTAAGAGAGAGGATGTTCGTAAGGCACTTGAACCTATTATCAAAGGTCAGCAAGGCAACCCTAACGCACAGCCTGACGCTTCTACCAATGTAGTTGATGGCTCTATCTCTCTCGACCTCAAATCGTTTACTGATGAAGAGAAGGCTGACCCTATTGCGTTCATGACAGCTTTCGGTGCAAGGGCTACGAAGATGGTTGATATGAAGGCAGCTCAGATAGCACAGAACTATGTCAATCAGGCTATGTCCAAACTCGTAGATGCTCTTACGCCTATGATAGAGGACTTCAAAGCGAATCGTCAAACCAAAGTAATAAACGACCTGACCGGAAAGTATCCGACAGAAATCAACCTATATCTCTCCAAGGGAACGCCACAAAACAAGGCACTTACAGAAGAAATGACAGCTGACCCCTCGTTAACTATAGAGAAGGCTTTTCTCATAGCACGGGGTAAGTTCGCAGGGCAGAGGGCGCAGGAAGAGGCAAAGAAGTTGGTAGAGTCCAAATCTAAAATGTCTATTCCTACAGCCACGGGCAAAGCACCTGCACAGGGTAAGAAGTCTTTCGGTTCTGCAAGAGAAGCTGCGTTGGCTGCGTTCAATGAATAATGTCAAAATCTATTGATACACTGTCATATAGGCAGGTATCGTTATAAAGGAATGAATTATCATGGCTCTTAGCTTTACCCAGATATCCGCAACGACTCTTAAGAATTACTTACCTACATTGGTAAACAACGTAATGGACTCAAACGCTTTCATCTCAAGACTTAGAGAGCGTGGCAATGTTATACTTGACGGTGGCGATACTCTCGTTCAGCCTGTTAAGTACAGCAAATCGACCGCAGTTCAGTCGTTCACAGGTTACGATACCTTGAACATCACCCCTCAGAACAACTTCACAGCCGCTGAATATCAGTGGGCTTTCTACAACGTATCCATCACTTACTCCGATGAAGAGATAGCTAAAAACTCAGGCAAATCAAGAGCTGTCAACCTCATCGATGCCAAGATAATGGAAGCGGAGAACGACCTTGTATCTGCTCTTAATACTGACCTTTACCTTGACGGTACTGGCAACGGTGGAAAGAACATCCTCGGTCTCGCTATACACGTTGCTGACGACCCTACTTCCGGTACTCTCGGCGGAATAGACAGAGCACTCTACACTTGGTGGAGAAACGTAACGGATGCCGCTACAGCAGGTTGGGGTTCACTCACTAACCAGTACGGCAGAGAAGACTTCGATGCTAACTTCCTTGCAACCCGTAGAGGTAAAGACTACGTTGACCTCGCTGTTGCCGGACCTACCGCATTCAAACTCTTCAAGAAAGAATTTCAGGCGAACGAACAGTCGAATGCTGACTTCAAAGAAATCAAAGGCTTCGGCGCAATCGACCTTCAGTACAACAAAGTAGACATCTGCTATGACGAGATATGCACCACTAACAAAATGTACCTACTCAACACGAAGTACATGAAACTCGCCATCAACAAGAACTACAACTTCAAGGTCATTCCCGCTATTCGCCCAACGAATCAGGCAGCGTTCGTTCAGCATATCCGTGTATGCTTACAGCTCATTGGTAGCAACCCTTCCAAGAATGCAGTTATCCATTCAATCAGCTAATTTGTTATTTTAGAATAAACTCCTTGACTTGTAGGACTAACTATGCTATAATCAAGATAGACTACAGGTTAAGGGGGAAATTCGTATGAGTAATTATGTGGTGTATTCGGTCATTGAAAAGTCTAATGGAAAGACACATTATATCGGAATAACTTGTAACTTCTCACTAAGGAGACAGCAACATCTTAATTGTGCGAGGTCGTTCAAAGGTTCGGTGATTCATAATGTCATCCGCAACATCGGCGAAAATGGTATTATATTTACCGTTCTCGAGCGAAACCTATCCAAAGAAGTAGCTATTAATAGAGAGAAGCACTACATCGCAGTTTTTAACACGCTATATCCTAAAGGTTGTAATGTTTGCAACGGTTCCAACTTACCAGTAAATTCAGAGTACCAGTCGTTAAAGATGAAGTCGTTTGTGGCTAATACACCGGGTGCCAAGGAAAGACTCCAAGAGATAGGCAAGCTGAACAAAGGAAAGGTGAGAACCGAAGAAATGAAACAACGACAACGAGAAGTTAAGGCTTCAAAGTCAAAGAGGGTTAAGTGTGTTGAGACTTCAATCGAATATAGTAGTGTCCATCAGGCTTCATCTATGACTGGAATTAGACGCGACGGAATCGTTCGTGTCCTCAACAATCAAAAACTATCATCCGGTGGACACCACTGGATAACAATACAAGGAGAATGACCATGTTAAAATATATATCAGCCTTTTTAGTAGTTCTCGCTCTTTGCTCTTTCGCTATCGCACAGGAAATCCCTTCGGCAACCTCGGACCAGAAAGTAAGACTTCAGGCAATCAGTTCTGACGCAGCAGCTATTCCTAAAGGTAGCCCTGTTATCATAGACTTCGCTGATACGGCATCGAACTCGGCTCTCACGGTAGAAATGGTATCGGGAACGTCGTCAGTTCTCATCGTTGGTATAGCTGAAGATACAATAGCTGTCGGTGCTACTGGTAACATCATAGTTGCAGGTATCACGGATGTATTGTTCGATGCAGCAGGTTCGACCGCAGGTGCTACTTTTGGAACAGGTAATACTACCAAAGGTTCAGCTACTTCAGGACAGACTGGTGGCGGTATCGTTCTCGCTACTCGTTCCGGTGCAGGTCTCGCTAAATGCCTCGTTAAAGGCATAGGAATGAAATAAGCTAACTCAAGATAAGTTGTGTCGTAGGGTTGTGGACTTCGGTTCACGCTCTACGCACGAATCAACAGGAGGATAATCATGGCTCTTACACCCGCACAGAGGAAGTTTGTATTAAGATTCTATAGTTCATTCCCGGCTGACAAAGAAGATATGTTCTTTGAACTTGCCAAGAACAGACTCGTTGACCAAGGTGGTAACATCGGTGAAGTTCCTAAGCCCGAGGATAAGGTTGAAGAAGCAGGTTTAGTAAAGTTCTCCGAAGTAGGCGATGACGACCCTGTTCCCCCGATGATAGTAAAGCATACTGATATGTCAGGTAAACCATCCCCAGATACCAAGAGGGGCGTTCCTTTCGTTGAGGGTGACAAGCTTCCGGTTATCAACAAGACTCAGGTAAAGACTACAAGAGTTAACAAAAAGAAAGTAACCGACATAAAAACGGACGGTGAATAACAATGCTCTTCGGAGAAATCGTTGACTATGTATATGACATGTGCCAGAACGTAGTGGTTAATGGCTCTAAACAGGATTCTCAGAAGCAGTTCACTATGACTCGTGGACAGGTTGAGACATGGGTGAATCAGGCTTATCTGACATTCGTAGCCCACGCGCACCTGTATAAGAGGAAACTCACTCAAACCACTACGAGCGGTCAGAATGACTATGTAATAGACGCTACCGCTCTTGAGTTCATATCGGTATGGTACAAGCAGGGAACATCGAACCCTGTGAGATTGACAAGGATAGAGGACGACAATCAGGTGTATTGTGAATACTCTCTCGCAGGTCGTCCACAGAAGTATCAGAATCAGTACTACAACGCTTCGAAGCAGAGACTGATATCTGTTTACCCGGCTCCCGCTTCAAACACCGATTCAATAATCATGTATGCAGTAGTAGCACCTCCTGCATTATCAGCAACAACGGACGCTCACATCATACCTGCCACCTATGAACCTGCTCTTTTAGCCTATGTGTTATCAAAAGCACAGCTCTATTGCGGTATCGTAGGCACGGATAAATCGACACCTGCACAGCTCTATCAGCTCTATAATGACCAGTTCATTACTCTTGCGATGGAATGCAGGACAAGGTTGGAATGCTTTGGGGATTCAAACCTTCAGATGGGTTCTGATATAGACCCGCTTCCTAACGACCCCATATCATCAATATAAGTATTGACAAACGCCACTTCTTCTGCTATAATTTAAGTAGATTAAACACAAGGGAAGTGGTATTATGGGAAATAAGTATGTTAAGGCTCAGTCACAGGCGTGGGTTGAAAATAACGTGGGAAAGGTTCTTTTAAACGATGGGTCAATAGCTTTATTCGATGAGGATAGGTTTGCAGAAGTTTCGAAGCATAATTGGTATCGTGGAAGAAACGGATATGTCTATAGCACGAGTGTTCCCCACAGGTTGCTTCATCGAGTGCTTTGTCCGGAGATACAAAATAATATAGACCATATAAACAGAAATCCGTTGGACTGTCGTTCATGCAACTTAAGACCTTGTAATCAGAGTCAGAATAGCATAAACACAGGTTTAAAAAAGAACAATACGTCGGGAGTCAAGGGCGTTTATTTTATTAAGTCCACAGGTAAGTGGAGGGCAATGATAATGAAGGGTAAACGTAACATTCACCTTGGCGTATTCGCAACAATAGCCGAAGCCGAACAGGCTCGTAAGAACGGCGAAGCCTCTTTATTTGGGGAGTTCGCAAACAACATGGAGTTGAAGACCTATTTTTGATGTATATTCTTCGAAATTCTCTTTCCGTATAACTTCTGAAGGGCAAACCGCAGACCTTAAATTACCTTTACAGGATGATGCGGTATATATTTTAACGGCAGTTCTCTATCGTACTGTTACAGGTCAGAAGGCTTGCAGGGTTAAGCAGTTTCTGATAACCGACATCAAGACCGTTGCCGCTGAGACTATGGCTACCGTAATATGCGATACCTTATACACAGCAGCAGGTTCTGACCCCGATGTTAACTTCGTTGGAACCGTCAATATAAACAACCTGAAGTATCTCAACTTTACGACTTCCGGGGTAACTGACGGCTATCTCACAATCGCATTCGAACGTGTAATGAACATATCATAAGGGGGGCATACAATGAGAGATTTAATAGTAATGGTCTTAGTAATGGGACTCGTGCTCTCGTTCGTATGTGCCGATATGGGCATAGCTGCGAATCAGGGTGCTAATACCCATAGATACAACGGAACAAACTCAATAACCGCTCACCCGGCTTCAGAGATATCGAACACTACTACCGGAACTATAACTGCCACGAACATACAGGCAGCTTTAGTTCAGATAGCGAGTCAGATTGGAACGGCGGGTGCATTACAGACAGCGGCTCAGACTTCAATAACAACCATTGGAAGTCTTGTAGCTACTAATGTTCAAGCGGCTTTAGCAGAAATTGTGTCAGGATTTGCAAGTCTAAGTGCTGAAAATACATTTACAAGAAGAGTAGATATTAGCAGCTCAGACCCTTATGCTTTAGTTATAAATCAGCAAGCGGGTAAGACACATGCTTTGTACGTAACAAATTCTTCAAGCAGTGCTTCAGGATTCATAACTTCTCATGTTTCAACTTCTATGCCCAACGGATTCGCTTTCGTAACTTCTGCATTCGACACAACTTCAATAGCCTTTCGTAGCGCGGGGAGGGTACAGTTTGCAAACTTGGAATCAGGTACAGGGACAGACCTTGTTATAGACGGCGCAGGTGATGTTCTGCTCAAGTCGTCATCGAAGCAGTTCAAACATGACATACGCATCATGGAAGATAAGTCGAAGAAACTCTCCATGCTCAAACCTGTGAACTTCAAATGGAACTCCAACAATCATAAAGATTTCGGGCTTATAGCTGAGGAAGTTGATAAGGTTTACCCGGAACTCGTAAATAAAGACAAGAATGGTAAACCAACATCGGTAACCTATGATAAACTGTCGGTCATACTGCTCCAAAAGATAATCAAACTTGAAGAGCGTATTAAGGAACTTGAGTCAAAACACAAGAAATAACTATAAAGGCGGTATGAAATGAAGAAACTATTGCTCATATCGCTCATGCTTCTCATCTTGGTTTCGGTAGTTCCGGCTTACGCTGAGACTGCCGAAGCTGAGATACACCCTTATAATAAGTTCTGGAAGCATAGAGCCAGTCAAATAGAATATAACGGTTCATCGGTGTCAGATTTCTTGGGTGCATTGATACCCTTTGACGCTTCAAACTATTACACAACCTCTGAAGTTGACGTTAAACTTGCAGATAAAGCCGATACCGATTCAGTATATACAAAGACAGCTATGGATATTCTGTTGGAGGCTCAGACTCACGGTGGTCTTTCGGGTCGTAGTGACCCAGGTTCTCACCCTGCATCGGCTATATCTTATACTGATACTTACGGTCTTATAGCTCTTGATATTCAGTCGGTAATAGATTCAATAGCGGTTCAGATACTGACCACTATACCTGCTACCTATGCAACTATAACTTCTTTAGACGCCTACTTACCATTAACTACAATACAGGCAGCAGGAGACCTTTTAGTTGGAACAGGTTCAGGTGCAGTCGGTCGCATAGCAATCGGTGCTAACGGGACTATACTAACTTCGAATGGAACTACGGCTTCTTGGGCGACACCATCGGCTCCAGATTTGTCTTCATACAGCACAACAACTGAGATGAATGCAGCTATAGCCGCAGCAACATCAGAGGCACAAGCTAAAACATGGTATCCGCTACAAATGGCATATAACGATTACACCGGCGAAGTTATTGTTGATGGAATGGTCGCGAGTGCAACGGTAGGTCAGTGCTTATATCTCGCTTCTGGCGGGTGGACAATAGCAAAGGCTGATTCGGCTTCAACAATACCGGCGAAAGGTCTTTGCATTGAAACAGGCACAGGCAATCGAAAAGTTCTATTGAGAGGCATTGTTAGGAATAGCGGCTGGTCGTTTACGAAGGGCCAGAAGATATATGTGAGCGCGGCTACGGCGGGAGCGATTACGGCGACGGCTCCGAGTTCGACAGGAAATCAAGTTCAAATCATAGGAATTTGTCTTAGCAGTGACACTATATATTTCTTTTTTGACTCGACCTATGTAGAAATTTAAGGGGGTTTATATGATTATCTCATTTTTTATAGTAGCCTCTTTTGGAATGTTCTTTACTGCACCGTATATTCATATAAACGATAAAGTCGCTATCATATGGGTCGCATCTCTGATAGTATTTATCGGGACAAGCGTGGTGATGGCTCCGTGAAGAAGATAGCAATAGCATTACTTTTAATAATGTATTTATGGTCAAATGCGTTTGCACAAACAACCGACACATTTTATAGCAACTCAACTTCGTTAGGTGGCACTGCGTACGGCGCAAGTGCTTCCACTACTCCACCACCATATACTTCTTCTGTGGATGGGAATAGTTCTTCTATTATCTATTTCAATAACGGAGGAGGAACTTATCAAAGAAATTTGGGTATTATCTACTTTGACACCTCTTCTATTCCTGATAATGCTACAATAACAAGTGCAAATTTAAAACTATACGCAAAGTATATGACTTATAACTGGGGGTGGACAGTTAATTTTGAATATTTTGGATATTATTCTATTGGTTCCAATTGGTACACAACAAGTGCAATAAGCACAAGTGCCGGAACCAAAAACACTGGTGATTTTGGCGCATCGTATGGATGGATGACACTTACCTTAAACAATGTATCGAATATAAGTAAGACAAATACTACGGGATTTCGATGCGGATACGCAGGGAATTATCAGCAATCACCAGACCAAGTGGACCAAATAACATACTATTCAAGCGGTCAAAATGCGAGTTATTATCCTACTCTTGAAGTTACATACACAACGCCTCCGCCCGGATATCAAAAAAAAATATATGGAATTAGTAATGCCACAAAAGTCAATGGTGTTACCGCGCCAACGAAGGTTAACGGATTATAAAATAAAGGAGTATCAAATGAAACCTTACATAATCGTAACCATAGTAATGCTTCTATCTTTCACCTGCCTCATGGGATGCTTCTCAACGACCTTCCTATCGAATACAGGTCACGAATGGACACAGGTTGAACTCGACTCTTACTGGGACGGGTTCAACGATGTGTGGGCTTTAGACCAGAACTTAAAGGATAGGGGCTACAAATACGGTAACGAACCTAATGACATCAACATGTGGGCTGATACTCCTCCGACTTCGATAGTAACGATGTCGAGGGGTTGGGCTAACTGTACCGGGTGGGCGCAGTACTTCAATGACTTCATCAAGTATAAGAAAGCCAAGAACATCCGCATAGTCGATTCGTTCAAGGTTTACTTCTTGAAGAACGACCTCAAGTGGCATCGTTTCATTTTGTTCCAGATAGGCGAAGTCAGGCAGGTTATAACTGACCTTGAGATACTGCCCTTCAACTCGGAACAGGAGATACTCGACTACTGGTACAACAAGGGTTATGCCTACCAGAAAGTTGAAGAAACTTTTTATTTTGGCTTGTAATATTCTACTATTTATTGTATAATAATACGGGGTGATATACAATGAAGAAAAGAGAATGTTGGGTTGAGAATCATATCGGGATGGTTCCGTTAAATAATGGTAAGGTAGCTATGGTGGATGCTGACAGACTTTCGGAAGTATCGAAGTTCAACTGGTCGTCTAACGGCAAGGGTTATGTGACAGCAAGTATTAAGTCTAAAACAGTTCATCTGCATAGTTTCTTATACCCCGAATTATCCGTGATAGACCACATAAATCTAAACCCTATTGATAACCGTAGTTGTAATTTGAGAGAAGCCTCACACGGTCAGAACTTAAGAAATAGCCCTAAACATAAGGATAACACATCTGGGTTCAAGGGCGTTACTTGGGAGAAGAGCAGCAATAAGTGGGGCTCAAAGATAATGTTTCAAGGGAAGATATATCGTTTAGGCTTATTTAATTGCTTAGTGAAGGCAGCTAAAGCTTACGACGATAAAGCCAAAGAACTCTTCGGAGAATTCTACAGGGAGGACCGCCAATGAGGAAACTACTCATAGCAATAGTTATAGTAATGCTCACCGTAAACACAGTATTCGCAACCACTCTGCTCGATGTAAGAACACGGGTCAGAGCTTATCTGCATGAAACTGACACTACGAACTCGACATGGACGGATGCTCAGGTAACACAGGCGGTCAATGCGGCTCAGGACTACATTACGAACGCTCTCCCTGCATCCTGTCACTACAACCTGATAACGAAGAAAGCACAGGCTATGACTCCAAGTCAGAGTACCTATGCCCTTCCTGCCGACTTCAAATCTATTATATCGGTAAGGCACTGGGCTAACACGGATACTCCATTGATACAGCTCACTCCGATAAACTACTTGACAGGTTCTTATAAAGCTACGACTAAAGACCCCGCTTACTTCATTATGGGAACTGACATCAATGTTTATCCTGCTCCAACGCTTAATCAACAGATGGATTACCTGTATATGAAACAGCCAACAAGACTCTCCGGCGACTCCGATGTTGTAACACTGCTTACTATTTACGATGAGGCTTTGGTTATAGCTGCTTCACTTCATTTACTATCGATGGATAACCAGAAAGATAGAGCGTCAGCGGTTAAAGCTTACCTTGACTTACAGCTTGCAAACATTGCTGAATTCTTCTATAATTCGAATATAGTGGAGCCGAAACGTCAGAAGGCAGGTAACTGATGAGATACTTGATAGCCATACTGCTCGTCCTCACTATCGTAACTCCCGCATGGGCAACACAGGACGATAGCGGTTTAAAGACATTCAGGATAGATGCTAAAGATATGCTCGGAGTTGTTGATGAGTTCCCGACAGAGGATACGAAGTCGGCGGCTCAGTATGATAACTTCCTTTACGCTCCGTCAGGCTTATACACGGTTCCGAATACGATAACCTTGACGGATGGAACAGTAGGCTCCGGGGTTCAGTTACCTACGGGAAGAACATGGACGAGCATGACTGAAACAGGGGTAGGCGGTGCGTATGCTGCTGCTATTTATAACGGCTCAACAGAGGTTTATTACGTCACGAGTTCAAACTACTACCTTATGACGGTAGAAACTAACGTGGTTGAGCCTCAGATATTCTTGTCTGTGAACGCCTATATCGGTTCGGCTTATACTTACTTACTGCTCGGTGGAGGTCTTTATAGGGGTACGGTCAATGGGACTGCTCTCGATACGAAGATAACAACACCGTGGACAAAAGCGGTAGCCGGATGTATGTGGCAGTCGCATATGTTTGTGGCTGAAAGATACGCCATAGGTAGTAATTCATTCCAGAATAGATTATGGTGGAGTTCAGCTGCAAGCGTTGAGGATTGGACGGTAGCTGTCAATCGTGGCGGTTATATTGACTTCCCTCTTAACGAAGAAATAATATCAATACAGGGAACACTCCAAGGGCTTCTCGTGCTTACAAACACAGGAGCTTATGTTGTTTCTGGACCAACTCCCGAGAACTGGCAGATAGATAAGATATTCAGCAATCGCAAC
>Ga0209099_1001643_pt1 | contig 21781 bp, 21 predicted proteins | sample AD_JPNHW2_MetaG_FD_184430 | JGI IMG/M metagenome (GOLD analysis project Ga0209099, IMG submission 184430) | Active sludge microbial communities of municipal wastewater-treating anaerobic digesters from Japan - AD_JPNHW2_MetaG (SPAdes) (version 2) | ecosystem: Engineered > Bioreactor > Anaerobic... | reverse complement strand
AAGAGGTCGTCATCAGCGCCGGCGCCGGCGTCGTATGGGATGATTTTGTTGCTTACTGCGTTTCCAACGGCTGGGGCGGTCTCGAAAACCTGTCGCTCATACCGGGCTTGGTGGGTTCCACGCCCATCCAGAACATCGGAGCCTACGGCATGGAAGTAGGGGAGAATATCCGCGAAGTACACTATACGGAGGTTGAAACAGGGCAACAACGGGTGATCTCCGGCACACAATGCGGGTTCGGCTACCGCAACAGCATCTTCAAACATGAGTTGAAAGAAAAGATTATTGTGACGGAGGTGATATTCAGCCTGGCTCCTGAAAAAATAACAGCGGCCCGCGAAGGGTTGAAACTCGATTACGGCCATATCCGGAAAGAGTTGGAGATCATGGGCGTGTCCGATCCGTCCATCCGCGAGGTGCGGGAGGCCGTCTGCCGGATCCGGAAAAGCAAACTGCCTGACCCGGCCGTGACCGGTAATGCCGGGAGTTTCTTCAAAAACCCGGTGGTGCCTGCGGAGAAAGCCGATGCCTTGCAAACTCACTACGATTGCATGCCCTCTTTTGCCGATCCCAAAGGCATCAAGATACCCGCCGCCTGGCTTATCGAACAGTGCGGATGGAAAGGGAAACGTTTCGGCGATGCCGGCGTACATGTAAACCAGCCGCTGGTATTGGTTAACTACGGCCACGCCACCGGACAACAGATCCTTCACCTCTCTGAACAAATCAAGAATTCCGTCCTCGAAAAATTCGGCATCACCCTCGATTCTGAAGTGGTGATCGTTTGACGGGGATCGTTATCAGAAGTAAGTTTTTACCGCAAATTCAAATTGATTGATAAAGATGTTTTTGAAACAGAAAATATTGTTCTGTTCATAAAACACCAACATCGCTTTCTTGTAATCGATGGAATCAACCGTTCGGAAAGAGAGCGGACAATATTTGCTATTAATCAAAATAGCATTGCTGACGATGCGCGCCGTCCTTTTATTTCCGTCGGTAAAAGGCTGTATGTATGATAATAAGACAAGGATCAACAACGCTTTTTCGAAAATATTTTCTTTTGCATTGATCAGGTCACACATCATTGACAAGGCTTCGGTGATCTGAAATTCATTATCTAAGGGCCGATAATTCGTCCCGGTAATACCAACCCTTCGTTTCCGTATATTCCGGTTAATGTGAAGATCCTTGATCAACAGGCTGTGAATGTCTTCAATCTTCGAAACAGATAATGGCGTTAAATAATCCGGATGCAGGATGATGAAATCCAGCGCCTCCTTGTGATTCAATAACATGATGGCCTCTTCTTTCGTCTTTCCGGAGGCGGTTTCTTTCTCTTTTAATAATCTTTCCGTCTCCAGAAGCGAGTAAGTGTTCCCTTCTATTTGCGATGATTTCCAACTCAGATCAATAGCTAACCTTTCCAAATCCCGCTTATATTCCGATTCATCTGCTTGCGAGATGTTTTGCTGAAACTCCTGCTGAAGCGAAGTGAGTCTGGCTGATTCTTCGTTGGTAAAAATACTGGTTTTGCTTAATACTTCTGGAAGCAGACGGATGTTAAACCGATCCTTGATCTTACGTTCGTCAATCTCCTTTGAAAAATAGTCATCTATATCAATCTCCCGCAGTAATTCATAGGAAGGAGAAATGAAATATCTGGTCCCTTTACCTTTACCCTCGGTGTACAGAAAATTTTCCCCGTAAAGCTTCGACAATATTCTTTTAACTGTCGCATAACTGACAGGTGCAGTAATCCCTTCATGGATCTCTTTCGAAGAACATGGCTGTCTCTCCTGGATCAGGTTTAGTATTTCTATCTCCCGGTCGCTATACATGGTTTCTGTTTTAAAGCTCACAAATATATAAAATGTGGCTCAAAAATCAAAATATTTGAGCCGGAAAACGCAAATGAATGAGCTGTAAAATAAAATCGGTACCAATTGTTTAAAGATCCCTCGCTTGCTCCAGGATCGACCGGGCGGCCAGATGTCCCATCGAAAAACATCCCTGTAACAGAAAGCCTCCGGTAGGAGCGTCCCAGTCGACCATTTCACCCGTCACGTAAATCCACGGGTATCTCTTCAGCGAGAAGCAGCGATCCACTTCCCCGGTGCAGATACCTCCGATCGTTGAAATAGCCTCTTCCACCGGCCTCAACGAATCGACAGGGATCTGCAGCCCCTTCATGCTGCGGATAAACCCTTCCGGCGCCAGATACGTGTCTTTATCGGTAAAGGCTTTGATGACAGCCAGTCCTGCGGTATTCAGGTGAAAGAAGGAGGCGTACTCTTTGGAGGTGATCCGCGATGCTGATGCCTTCCGGAGAAGTTGTTCCACCGTGTTGAAGGGTTTGAGATCGAGGGAAAGCGTGGCGGGGATTCGTGCCTGTAACATGTCCCGGAGAACCGGTACCAACGCGTACACGGCAGTGCCTTCCAGCCCGTATTCCGTGATGATCGCCTCTCCCTTCGTCTCTCGGTCAGCCGTGAACAACCGGATGTTCTTCAGGGGTTTCCCGGCATGACTCTTCCGGATCCCTTCAGGCCAGGAAATGTTGATGCCGCAGTTAGAGGATTGGAATGGCCGCGTGGAAACGCCCATCGACTCGAAAACAGCACGCCAGGTTCCGTCGGATCCCGTCACAGACCACGAGGCTCCTCCCAGAGCAAAAACCAGGTAATCGGCTTTTACACAAATCGATTGATCCTGATGCCGGAAGGTGATGGCGTTGTTTTCGTCGAATCCCGTGAAAGTATGCTCCGTGTGAAACTGAACTCCCTGACTGAGGAGTTTCTCCCTGATCTTGTTCAGGATGTCGATGGCCGGGAGATCCTTATCCGTGAAAACCTTGTCGCTGGACCCGGTGAAAGTGGAAATGCCCATCCCGGAGAGCCATCCCCGCAAATCTTCCGGTGAGAAACCTGACAGGGCTTCATCCATGAAACCGGCCGGGGTGTACCTGCCGGTCAGCGCGGATCCCCGGAAGTTATTGGTGATATTCAGCCCCCCTTTTCCTGCTACCAGGAATTTTTGCCCGATATTTTTCTCTTTCTCATACAGATGCACCTCATGAGCGACGCTCAATACGTCTGCCGCCATCAGCCCTGCCGGCCCGCCACCTGTGATGATGATTCGCTTCCTTGCCATGTGCAAGGATAATCATTTTTTTTGATGGACCGGACAGGCAACCGGGAGCAACCACGCTTTTATTCTTTCGTGAATAAAAACTGTCCGCCACCTTGTTTTAAAAGCATTGTTTTCTCCGACGGGTTGAACTCCATAACAATCCCTGCCTGATCAAAAACGAACTTGTCTTTTCCGCTGGCTGAAAGGGGAAAGGAAGGCTGACCCGTGGCCTGAGCAATCAACTTATTGTCATCTTTGGTGATCGATATCTTCAACGGAAGTTGTTGAGATGAATATATTCCGGCATATTGATCCAGCTCTTCGGGATGAACAACATAAGTGGTAAATTCGGGAATGTCGTACGGTAAATCGTACACGGCGCTTAACACGGCCATTGAAACACCGTTGTTATTGAAGTTTGATCCGTTGGAGGTCATCGCGTACGAAATATTTCCGTCAGCAAAATAACCGAATACCGAAGAAAATCCGTCAATTCCTCCGGTATGACCATAAGAGATCCTGCCATAAAACGGAAGTTGGATCAACCCTGAGCCAAAGCCGTCTTTCACCGTCTTCATTAACTCGAGGCTTTCTTTTTTCAGCAGCTTACCTCCAAATAATGCATCGCTGAATTTTACCAGGTCGGTGGATGTAGAAACAATTCCTCCGGCGCCCATGGGGATGGAAAGATCCGTCTCCGGCTCGGGTTCCCAACTCTCAGCAAAACGATAGGAATAACACTCCTTGTTTTGGATGTCAATTTTACCCCCATAGTATGTATTGGTTAGTCCGATGGGCTTGGTGATATATCGGGTTAAAAGTTCAGCGTACGGTTTTTTGAAGGTCTTTTCCAGGATATAAGTCAGGAGAACAAAGTTGGAATTGCTGTATGCTGCTTTACTGTCGGGTTCAAAATCGCTCCCTTTTTGAGCAATAAGATCCACCATTTCTTTCTCCGTTTTGGCTTGGGTATTCCAGGTCAGATAATCCGTGTCATTGGTAAAATTGTGTATTCCGCTTCTATGGCTGAGCAGCATTTTGATCGTAATTTTTTCTGAATGCTGAATGGCCGGAAAAAACTGATCAAGGGTTTGATCCAAACTTAATTTCTTTTCTTCTATAGCTTTGAATACCAGTACAGTGGTGAATGTTTTTGAAATGGAACCGATCCTGTATTTAGTGTTTTCATTGGCAGGAAGTTGGTTTTCAACGTCAGCAAAGCCGATCGATTTAGAATAGACGATGATGCCGTTTTGAGAGACGGCAACGCTTCCCATAAACTTGTTGTGTGCTTCAAGGGTATCAAAATAGTTATCCAGCTTGGTTTTGTCCGGTATTTGTGAAAACCCGGTCAGACATAATATCCCTGTTGCCAGGGTGATTAAAATTTTTCTTTTCATAAATCAAATCATATTTACCCATAACCGCTTCAAAGCAGATAACATGTCGCTAATCAGGTTCGGATCGTAAAAGTAAGGCCAAATAAGCAGAAACAAAAGAAAAATAAGGGAACAGGAAACCCTCAAAACATCTTCGGAAACAAAAAGTGTCATTCGTAAATTGACATGCCCCCATGAATTTTCAACCGGATTAAGAGTGATAGATGTGGATAACATCAATATGAAAATTATACCCGAAGGGGTACGATATTATGGATATTATCCAAAATTAACCCCGATAGGGTATAAAAAGTTAAAATTTCAGTAAAATACACCTGAAAGGGTATAAAAGATGGACAAACTGCCCAAATTTTAGTCCAGCTCAAACATTGCCGGGATGTCCATCATTTTTTCCTTTTTTAAGGGTGGCAGCTTGCTCCGGAATGGGGGGCAGGATAGTCCGGAATTTACCCTTTTTTCTTTCGTGAATAAAAACGGTAAGATCATTGTTTTCTCGACTTATAATTCAAGGTTTACTTTGATATTCTCAACCACAAGGGAACAATTTTTACGAATTTCTTGGCCCGTGTATCTCAGAACTTTATAACCCATTCTTTGTAATTCTCTGTCAATATTTCTATCTCTTAACGCCTGATTTTCTGTTCTCTCATGATAGTTGTGTCCGTCAGCATAAATACATAATTTTATCTTTTCTTTTTCTATATAGAAATCAGGTATTGTAAGGATTGTATCAGGATCTATGCTTGTAGGAAATTCATAAAAACTACCATCTTTGTTAAACCTTCGCTGTAGAATTGGTTCAATATTGTTTTTTCGTAATTCAAACAACAGGTCTCTTTCCAAAGGGCTATCACATTTAATTGCACAATTATAGCATTCAATCCATTTGAATTTGCACTCTTTACAAATATGCTTATAATCTATGGTTTCCCAGAAATGTTTAATTTTTCTTGCTTCTTCACCTGTGCAATTAAAGGTGTCAGTAACCTTTGTCAGTCCGGTTGCATTATTAATTTCATTTTGTAATTCATTTAGGGTTGTTTCTGTAACAATTCTAGTAAGTTCCCAATTGTCAAGCTTAATTGTTAATTTGTATTTGTGATCTTTAATTAATTCTATCTGAATAGGATTTGTTTCAAACATGTCAGTGTAATTTTAGTAAATATTATCAAACAGATTTCTAGGAAATTTTAGTTTAAGCAGAGTACTTGCCTTCTTATAAGAACAGATGCGTAAATTTATTAAAAATCTAAAACATTACAATTCGTAGAATGTTTTTTGCTTTACGATGATAAAAGAGCCTGCCGGAAATTTTTCCATTCGTTTGCTTATATGCCTGGATATTAGGCAATAAAGAAGAAATCAGTGAGATGGGTATAGCAGAAACAGGAATAGAAAGAAAATAGCAGCTGATAATCTTCCCCTACTCCCCGTTCACCTTAAGACTCCCGATCAGTTCCTTCACGGAGTTGATCTGATGGCGTTGGAGATAGGCCTCCAGTCCGTCGATGATTTTCAGGGTGACGGCCGGATCAATGAAATTCGCCGTCCCTACCTGAACAGCGGAGGCGCCGGCCAGCATGAACTCGATGGCGTCGGTGGCAGTGCGGATACCGCCTAACCCGATAACCGGGATCTTCACGGCTTTGGAGACTTGCCACACCATGCGCAGCGCTACCGGCTTGATGGCAGGTCCCGACAGTCCGCCGGTGATGGTGGAGAGCACAGGCCGGCGGGTTTCGGCATTGATCGCCATCCCCAGCAGGGTGTTGATGAGGGAGATGATATCGGCCCCGCCGTCTGCCGCGGCTTTCGCCATGTCGGTGATGCTGGTGACGTTGGGGGAGAGCTTCACGATGAGGGTCTTTTTATAGACATCGCGCACAGCCCGGGTCACTTCGGTGGCGGTGGCCGGGATCGTGCCGAAGGCCATGCCGCCTTGTTTTACGTTCGGACATGAGATGTTCACTTCGATGGCCGGGATCTTATCCAGGTCGTTGAGCTTGCCCGCTACCTCGACGTATTCGTCCAGGGTGGAACCGGAGACGTTCACGATGATCTGCGTGTCGAAATCTTTGATGCGTGGATAGATCTCCCGGATGAAGTAATCCACCCCTTTGTTCTGCAACCCTACAGCGTTCAGCATCCCCATGGGGGTCTCGGCCATGCGCGGGTAAGGATTGCCGTCGCGGTTTTTCCCGGTGACTGCCTTGACTACGATACCTCCGAGACGGTTCACGTCCATAAAGTCAGTGAACTCTTCGCCGCATCCGAAGGTCCCGGAAGCAGTGAGGACGGGGTTTTTCAACTCCAGCGGGCCCAGTGTTACGTTCAGATCAGCCATGACATTTGTTTTGACAAGCCTCTTTGTCCGGGTTTCCCCAGGTGAGGTGTTTCGTATTGAATACGGGACCTTCGACACAGACCCGTTCATTTCCTGATACAGTAGGGGTGACGCAACACAGGCACACCCCGATGCCGCAAGCCATGGTGTTCTCCAGCGACACTTCGCAATCGATGCCGTGCGAGGCAGCCAGTCCGGCTACCGCCTTCATCATGGGATCAGGGCCGCAGCAATAGATCCGGCTGAAAGGCAGTTTGCCGCTCCGGAAGAGGGAATGATCCGTCACCAGCCCTTTCTCGCCGGCTGATCCGTCTTCAGTGGTCATCAGCACTTCCCCCGACTTTTTGTATTCTTCCAGCTCAAAAATATCCGATTGGGTCCTCCATCCGGTAAGGATCACCGGACGAATGCTGTTTTGCCTCAGGAATTGCGCCAGAAACAGCAGCGGCGCTACTCCGCATCCGCCTCCGACGAGCAACACCTCTTTGCCTTGCGGTAACGAGAAACAGTTGCCTAACGGATAGATGACATTCAATTTGTCGCCGTTCTTCAGCCTGCTGAGTTGACGGGTGCCGTCGCCTTTGATCTGGATAAGGATGCGGAAACTGTTTTGAGCGTAGTTGACCTCATGGATGGATAACGGGCGGCGGAGAAAAGTAGTGGGAGAGCCTTCCACCAGGACTTGCACGAAATTGCCGGGCAGCATCATGGGTAAAGGCTCTTCCGAAGTGAGCTGAATGATAAAATGACGATCGTTGAGTCGCCGTTTGCCGGTAACCTCAAGAATGTTTTGTCTCTTTTGAACTAGCGTATTCGCCATACAGGTCGATTAATTACCAACGCGCGTCTGAACTTCGTGGATTACCTCCCGGTATTTTCTCAGGATACGGTCCCACTCTTTGAACAGCTCATCGCTTTTAACACTTACCTGGCCGCCATTGGCTACCTCGCTCACCAGTTTGATTTTGTATGTCAGCGGGTCGGATTCTCCCAACTTGACGATAATTCGTGTACGAACCGTAGTCTGTTTAAATGACTGCACCACCCAGGAAGTACGCATGTAACCGGTTTCACGGTCGGTGACTTCTATCACATCAAAATAAGAAGTGATGATCTGGCTGAGAAGCTTCCAGGCATCCAATTCGCTCTTGTGGGTTTTGATCTCGATGTCCACATTAGCGATGTCGGTAGCTTCGGAAGCATCATAAGCATCGTCTTTCTCCATCTGATAGTAATAACTCTTGGGAGGAGGGGTGTAATCGGGTTTGTTGCAGAATTCTATGTTACCAGTAAGATAACCGAGTTTTTCCACTTTCACCACAATACAGGAATAGGCGGGAGCAGTAATGATCAGTTGCCCTGCGCCCATCAACTTGCCGTCGACGTAGATCTTCGCATCTGGCTCGGAAGTGCTGAAACGAATCTCTTTTTTTCCTGCGGAGGCGCTGAAGCCTGTTGTCAGGATAATAAGTAAAACGAGGAAGAAATTAGCGGTTTTTTTCATATACAGGATTTTTTTCAAAGATAGAGATTATCCCGAAAAAACCTTATTCTCCTGTATTTTTTGCTTTGGGGGCTGTTGCTTTTTTCTTTGGTTTTTCTGCGATCGGTTCTTCTGTTGTTTCCTGGTCAACGGTCTCTTCTTTTTTCTCTTCGGATGTCTCTTCGCTGAAGTCAAGAAGGTCATTGCTCAGCAACAGGTTATACCAGGCAAAGACTTTGCGGATATCCGACACATAAACCCGGTCGGTATCATAGTCGGGAACGATCTCCCCGAATTTTTGTACCAGGTCTTTATCAGCTGATTTGGGATCCAGAGCGGCTTTGCCTTCCAGCTTGTCAAAAAAGGCCTTCATGACCTCTTTCAACGGCCGGTCATCACCGGTAGTGAAAATACTGATCTCTTCCAGCGAACTCATCCGTTCATGACCGAAAGCAGGAAAGCGTTTTTTGTCAACGAGAGATTCAACGATCACGGCATTCTTCGATTGGGATACGACCTTAAACAGACCGCCCTTCCCTGAAATTGATAAAATCTTGCTTAAATCCATAACAGTTCAGAATTTTTGCAAAGGTAACAAGAAAAAGTAATTCTTTGGTGGTTTGAAAAAGGGATGATCCTCTTACACTACTGTATTATTCCGATGTAATTCTGAGGGGTGATCGCTTTGAGTTCTTTCTTCACCTTGTCGTTGACTTTTAAACCGTCAATGAACTGATGAATAACTTCTTTGGTGATCCCTTTGTTCCCGCGTGTCAGCTCTTTGAGGGCTTCGTAGGGATTCGGATATCCTTCCCGGCGTAAGATGGTCTGGATGGCTTCGGAAACCACCGCCCAGTTCTTTTCCAGGTCGGCATTCAGCTTATCTTCGTTCAGGATCAGTTTGTTCAGACCTTTGGTCAGGGAGCGGAACGCGATAAGGGTATGAGCGATGGGCACTCCGATGTTCCGGATCACGGTAGAGTCGGTCAGATCGCGTTGCAATCTCGATACGGGGAGCTTCGACGAAAGGAATCCGAAGACAGCATTGGCCATGCCCAGGTTCCCTTCCGAATTTTCAAAATCGATGGGATTGACTTTATGAGGCATGGTGGAGGAGCCGGTCTCGCCTTTTTTTACTTTCTGCCCGAAATACTCCATCGAGATGTAGGTCCACATGTCGCGGTCGAGGTCGATGAGGATGGTGTTGATTCGTTTCAGGTTGTCGAACAAGGCAGCCAGGTTGTCATAATGTTCGATCTGCGTGGTAGTCTGACAGCGTTCCAGTCCGAGGGTGACATTCACGAAACGGTTGGCGAACTCAACCCAGTCGATGGAGGGGTACGCCACCTGATGTGCATTGAAGTTGCCGGTGGCGCCGCCGAATTTGGCAGAGATGGGAATGGTCTCCAGCAGGGCCGACTGAGCGCTAAGCCGTTCGGCGAACACGGCGATCTCTTTCCCGACTGTGGTAGGGGAGGCCGGCTGCCCGTGGGTGTGAGCCAGCATCGGGATCGTCTTCCATTCATTCGATTTGTTCAGCAGTTGCAGATGTACTTCCGCCAGCATGGGCTCATATACCTTCTCCAGGCAGTCTTTCAGCGCCAGTGGGAAGGCGGTGTTGTTGATATCCTGCGAGGTGAGTCCGAAGTGAATGAATTCTTTGAAGGGAGACAGTTTCAGCGCATCAAATTTTTCTTTTACAAAATACTCGATCGCCTTTACGTCGTGATTGGTCGTCAGCTCAATCTCTTTCACCCTTTCCGCATCTTTCACCGTGAACTTTTCATAGAGGTCGCGCAGTTTAGGGAGAACTTTCGCATCGACGTTCTTCAAAGACGGTAGCGGAATCTTACACAGGGCAATGAAATATTCCACCTCCACCAGGATACGGTAACGGATGATGGCTGCTTCTGAGAAATATTCCGATAATCCTTCCGTCGAGGTGTGATAACGACCGTCAACAGGCGAAATGGCTTGTAAGGGTGAACTCATGGCTTGTAATTTTCTTCAAAAGTAAAGAAATTCCTTTATTTCCGGATGATCTCGAATTCTCCGGTATCTTTGAGCTTTATGATGGTCGAAGGTTTGATCTCGCAAAGGACATCCTGGTACAAGGGGACGATATAATCCACTTCTTTTTTGATCTCTTCGGAAATGAACTTGAACATCAGGGGAGGCTGTTGCCCGGAGATATTGGCAGAGGTAGAGACGATCGGTTTGCCGAAACGGCGGATAAGTGTTTCACAGAAATCATTTTTGACGATACGTATGCCGATACTGCCATCTTCTGCGATGACGTTTTTGGCCAGGTTCCGGGCGGCGGGATAGATGATCGTGAGCGGTGTATCTACGCTCCGGATCAGGTCCCGGGCGATATCGGGGATGACCCCTGTGCATTGACGAAGCCGTTCTTCGTCCTCAACGAGGATGATCAGGCTTTTCGACTCCATCCGTTTCTTGATATGGTATATCTTTTCAACAGCTTTCTGGTTGGTGGCATCACAGCCAAGTCCCCAGATAGTATCGGTAGGGTAAAGTATCGTACCACCCTTTTCCAACGCTTCAATACATTTTTGAATTACCTCTTCCATGAGAACTCCTCAATCAATCGACCTGCAAAATTAAGGTAAAATTCAGTGGTATGGTCAGAGTCTGGTGGTCAACTTTTCCAGGGCGATGTTAAATCCGCACCGAAAATGTTTCTCGGGGCATTCCCTGAATCCATGGAGGCCGCATGGCCGGCAAAGCAGGGGTTCATCTGTCTCCGCTACAGTCGAATCCGTCGAGAGTGGCCCGAAGCCGAAGCCGGGAACAGTCGAGCAATAGATCACCGTGACAGGGGCATCTACCGACGAAGCCAGGTGCATGGGCGCGGAGTCGTTGGTGAAATTCATCTTCGCTCGTTTCATCAGGGAAGCCGATTGGAGGAACGAGAGCCGGCCGGCCAGGTTCAGGGCGCCGGGATGTCCCGAGGCGGAGATCAGCTCCTCACATAACGAAGAATCCTGCTTTGATCCCAACAGGCAGATAGTTGATGTTGCCGGTATCAGTTTCATGAACGCGATCCATTTCTCTTTCGGGAACTGTTTCGTGAACCACAGGGAGGCAGGGGAGATCGTGTACATGTTACCGCTCAGGCTTTTCATGAACTCAAGGTCTGCCAACGCATCAGCCGGCGGATAAAGCTTTGGCGGCATGTTCACTCCGTCAGTCAGCTCCCTGATCAGGTCGTTGTTGCGTTCCGTTTCATGCATGCCCGGTTCGATCCGGTGTTTTATTTTTTTTGTGAAGAAGAATGAAAACGGATTTTTATCGAAGCCGATGGTCATGCGGGCTCCTGAACAGGCGGTCAGGATACCGGTGGAAGCGAAACGCTGCAGGTTGACGACTATGTCGTACCGGGTCTTCCTGATGCGATGACCCAACTGATGCAGGTTTGCATATTTCTTCTCTTTCTTGTTCCATACAAGCACCTCATGCAGGAATGGATGGCCTTCGAAAAGACTTTCGTTGCCTTTCTTCACCAACAGGTCGATGGAGGCATTGGGGTAGAACAAGTGTAGCTTCTCTGCAACAGGGGTGGCAAGGATCACATCCCCGATGGAGGCGGTTTGGATGATCAGTATTTTTTTCAAGGCAGATTTCTTATACAGGTACGTCAAACTCACGGAGAGCCTGGTTCAGCGAGGTTTTCAGGTCAGTAGAAGGTTTGCGTTTGCCGATGATGAGCGCACAGGAGACCTGGAACTCACCAGCGGGAAATTTTTTCGTGTAGGTTCCGGGGATGACTACTGATTGCGGCGGGATATACCCTTTGGTTTCCACGGGAGCATCGCCGGTGACGTCCAGGATGTGCGTCGAAGAAGTCAACACCACGTTGGCGCCCAACACCGATTCTTTCCCCACCCTGACGCCTTCCACCACGATAGATCGGGAGCCTAGGAAACAGCCGTCCTCGATGATGACAGGCGCTGCCTGGACGGGCTCTAACACGCCGCCAATGCCGACGCCGCCGCTCAGGTGGACGTTCTTGCCGATTTGAGCGCAGGAACCTACCGTCGCCCATGTGTCTACGAGAGTGCCTGCATCAATATACGCGCCAAGGTTGACATAGGAAGGCATCAACACGACGCCCCGGGCAATATAGGCGCCATAACGGGCGATAGCTGATGGAACTACCCTGACGCCAAGTTGGCTGTAATGGCGTTTCAGGGGTATCTTGTCATGAAATTCCAAGGGGCCTGCCTCGGTCACTTCCATCTGCCGGATGGGGAAATAGAGGATCACGGCCTTCTTGATCCATTCGTTGACGACCCAGCCGGATGCTGTTGGCTCCGCCACACGCAGGTAACCCTGATCCAGATTGCTAACTACTGATTCGATAGCGCTTTTTGTCTCCGCCGACGAAAGCAGCTCACGGTTTTCCCACGCGGATTCTATGATTTCCCTTATCGATTCTGACATACCGCTTGTTTTATGATTCAAAGGTATGTAAAAAATCATTTATTGCTAACTTTGCAAAAAATCAGACGTGGGAAGGATCCTTGCTATCGACTATGGCCGAAAAAGGGTGGGACTGGCTGTCACCGACGAACTCCGGATGATCGCCACCCCGTTGGGTACGGTCAGGACGGTCGATATTATCGATTCCCTGAAGAAATATCTTTCGGAGCATGTTGTCGATCTCTTTGTAGTAGGCGAACCCAAGGATATGAAAAACCTCCCGTCCGAGTCGGAAGCCTGGATTAAACCGTTTATTGCGTTGCTGAAGAAAGAGTTTCCCGGGATCGAAGTGGTACGTTTCGACGAACGGTTTACTTCTGTCCTGGCCACACGCGCCATCAGGGATGCCGGGCTGAAAAAGAAGGACCGTCAGGATAAAGCGCTGGTCGACACTGTCAGCGCCGTCCTGATCCTCCAGTCGTACCTCGAATCGTCTGACATGTCACATTAGAATAAACTGCTATGAAACTGCCCATCGTTGCCTACGGACATCCTGTCCTGAAGAAAATCGCGGAAGATATCCAGCCCGATTATCCTGACCTGAAACAATTTATCCAGGATATGTGGGAAACCATGTATGAGTCTGATGGTGTCGGACTGGCTGCCCCTCAGGTGAACCGGTCTATCCGCCTCTTTGTTATCGATACAGACCCCTTCGCTGAAAAATATCCCGATGGAAAAGGATATAAACAGTGTTTCATCAATGCGAAGATATACGCGGAAGAGGGCGAAGAATGGCTTTTTAACGAAGGCTGCCTCAGCTTTCCCGGAATCCACGAAGATATCCCACGCAAACCCATTATCCGGATCCGGTATGTCGACGAGAACTTCCAGCCTCACGATGAGCAATTCGACGGTATCCGGGCCCGTGTCATCCAACACGAATACGACCACATCGATGGCATTGTAATGACAGACCACCTCAGTCCGTTGAAAAAGATGCTTCTCAAAAGCCGTCTGAACGACATCACGAAAGGTAATGTGGATGTGAATTACAAGATGATCTTCCCGGTGATGAAGAAAAAGCACTAGGCCGGACCTGCCGGATTGATCACTCTTCAAATATTTCCTCACCTTTGATATGCCATTATTTTTTTTTCTTGGTATATCTGATAAATTTTTATATTTGTTGTGATGTTTTTTGACCGACTACCGTTCGGCAATCGGTAATTGTACTGTCATCCTTGATTTTAAGCGTTAACTGTTCCTTTTTGTTCACTCAAAATTTGACAGCATGAAAAACTTTTATCCTCTCTTCTTTCTACTGTTTTCATTCGTTTTTCTAAGCAACCTTGAGGCCCAGAAATCAGTTCCCGGCTATATCGTTACAACGGAGAGGGATACTGTCCGTGGTTTCATCACCGACCGCACTGATTATGAATTGGGGAAAGAAGTGCTGTTTAAAAGTGAGCAGAACGGCCCTGCTGTCAAGTACGATCCTTCCGCATTAGCGGGTTTCGGATTTGATTATAAACGGATTTTTGAGAGTGTTCTATTTACAGACAAACAGCAAGATACTATTCAGGTTTTTGCCAAGAGGGTGCTGGATGGTCGAATTAAAATGCTTCTCTGGCGAAAGAATTACGGAAAAGATTTTGAGGTTTTCTTATTCAATCATGAACCGGAAAAAATGGTGCATCTGACAAAGCCGGTAAAGACTACCATTGAGAGAGAGGATGGGACCAAGGCAGAAGTGGAGAAATCGGATTATATTGGTTTATTGAAATACGTGAAAGCAGATTCTTCATTTTCCATCGAAAAAGATAAAAGGATGTATTATTCCGAAAATCGGATTAAAAAGGAAGTAGAGACCTATAACAATGCCAATAAAGAAAAATTTCCGGTAAGCCGATATTTGGAGAAGACAAAAAGATATTATTCCTTCACCTTTGGAAAGCCGGTTATTAATAGTCCTTCCGGAACAAGTTATCGTTTTGCCGCATACATGAATACTTATTTTGTTGAGAAGAACATGCGTTTCTCGTACCTCTGTGGTGTGTCGTTCCGCTATTGGTGCGATAAGGATCAACCGGGAGACTGGTGGAGGTGTACCCAGACGTACAGGAAACATTACTTATCTCTCATTCCGTTTGGTATTGGTATCCAACATGATGAATGGCTCATACGCCCGTTCTTTTATTGCGGGTTTGGTGTAGTGTTTATGGGAGGTGACGATTATGTTTTTGAGAAATACGAAATAATTGACGAAGAATCCTACATGTTTGTCCCTCAGTTTGCCATCAACCTGGGGTTTGGTGCCAGAATCAAAACAGGGCCTGGTGCTATCGTCTTTGAAATTACGCCGACAGGGAATCATGAAGGGACCTATGCTAACGTGGGATTCCTTTTTTAGCCTGGTGCAAACAATAGACCTGTAAAATCCTTCTGTTTTTTTTCGATTGAATCGGGAAACCCCGTAGCTTTGCAGCATAAATGACAGATCTGCATGAAAAAAGTTTTTATTCTGATGTTATCGCTGGTCGCTCTGACAGCCTGCCAGCCTTCTGCTAAAAAATTATCGGGAGAGATTACCTCCATGGAAAACCGGTTATTCACTGCCTCTGCACAGGGATTGACCAAGGAATCGGTAGATAGTCTGATCAATAAATACGAACAGTTTGTAAAGGCTTATCCCAAGGATACGTTAGCTCCGGTGTATCTTTTCAAGGCGGCGGGGGTAGCGATGAATACGGGTAACGGGGAAAAAGCTATCACCCTCTTCGAGAAAGTGATCAAAGATTATCCTACTCATCCCAAGGCTTCGCTGGCTTTTTTCTTTAAAGGGTATGTTGAGGAAAATTACATGAAGAATCTGGATCAGGCGAAAGAAACCTACCTGCTTTTTCTTGAAAAATATCCCAACAGTGATTTTGCCGATGATGCTCGTGCTTCCATCGAAAACCTGGGTAAATCACCCGAACAGATGGTAAAGGAATTTGAGGCAAAACAGAAAGCCGATAGTTTAGCTGCAACCCGGAAGAAATAAACGTTACTTTTCTTCTTCTTCCTCTTCGGCAAAGATCTTTTCGAGGAAGTCATTCAATTCTGAAGGGGTGACGTTGTTTTTCAGTTTTCCTTCGATACTGTATGAGATCTGACCACGTTCTTCGGAGACGATGATGGCGATGGCATCGGATTTTTCGGTGATGCCTACAGCCGCGCGATGTCGCAATCCCATGGAAGCGGGGATCTCCGAACTTGTGGATACAGGGAGGATACAGCGGGCTGCCCGGATGATGTCTCCTGTAATGACCACGGCGCCATCATGCAATGGACCGTTCTTGAAGAAGATCGACTCGAGCAACGGGCCCGAAATCTTCGCATCCAGTACCTGCCCGGTGTCGATGTATGGCTGTAATTCGTTCTCACGGGTGATCACAATCAACGCCCCGGTATATTGATCGGCCATCTTCTTGCATGATTTCACGATCTTGTCAAGATTCAGGTTAACCGGGTTCACTACCCTGAAACGCCAGAGACGAAAACGCCGGGTGTTGTTACGGATGACTTTTGTGTTCCCCAGCATCAGTAGCACCTGACGGATCTCCGGCTGAAAAACCACTACCAGCGCTATAACCCCGACACTGATGAACTGCCCGAAAACTTCTCCCAACAGCTGCATATGAAGAGCATGAACCACCTTCCAAATAATGTAGACGGCCAGGATTCCCATAAAGATCTTTACTGCTCCCGTACCTTTGACGAGGTTGTAAACCGTGTAAAGAAGCAGGGCAAAGAGGAGAATATCGACTATGTCAATGATCTGCAGAGAGAATATGTTCGTTAAAAGGATCAAATGAAGAGGTTGTTAAGTCAATAATGAATTTGCAAAGTTACACTATTTCCTCGTCCGATATTCTGGAGCTAAGTTGAATGACTTCCATGGCCTCTTTTACGTCATGAACCCGGAGGATGGATGCCCCTTTAAGCAAGGCGATGGTATTCAGAATCGTGGTCCCGTTCAGTGCGGTGGCCGGCTCTGTTCCCAGCACTTTATTGATCATCGATTTGCGCGAGAAACCAGCCAGGAGAGGGTATCCGTGATGAGTTAACTCTCCGAATCGCGAAAGTATCTCGTAATTATGATCAACAGTCTTCCCAAAACCAAAGCCGGGGTCAAGGATGATCTTATAGAATCCGTATTCTTCCAGTTTTCTGATCTGTGCATCGAAGAAATAGGATACTTCAGCCACAACATCTCCATACCGTGGATCGATCTGCATGGTTTGCGGAGTACCTTTCATATGCATGAGGATATAGGGAATGTTCAGACTGGCGATGGTCGGGAGCATGGTCTCGTCGAACATGCCACCATAAATGTCGTTGATCATGAAAGCCCCGTTTTCTGCCGCGATCCTGGCAATGGAGGGACGATAGGTGTCGATGGATACCAGGCACGATGGATATTCCCGGAGGATGGCCTGGAGGACTGGCATTACCCGTAATAATTCCTCCTCCTCCTCAACATCTGCTGCCTCAGGGCGAGTGGATATGGCTCCCAGGTCAATGATGGCGGCTCCTTCTTCCAACATCTGCCCAACGTGCTTCAGCCGGGATGACATGTCGGGATATCTTCCGCCATCGAAAAAAGAGTCGGGGGTGAGGTTCTGGATGCCCATCACCAAAGGACGGGAGAGGTCCAGCTTTTTACCGTTATATTCGAAAATATGCATAAGGCAAAATTACTTTTTTTTATTTTCTGCATTACCTTTTCGAGGTTCGGGGGATTAAGAGTATAAAATGCACCGCAAATAAACGCTTGGTGACCTCGCGGAATCAGCGGACAATCAGCGAGAAAAAAATGGTACTTACGTGATGTTTATATAGTTAACGCAGATTGACGCAAATTTTAACGCAGATTAATGCAGAAGTACCTGGCGGAATCAGCGAAAAATCAGCGAGAAAAAAATGGTACTGTCGTGGTGTTAATATAATCAACGCAGATTACGTAAATTATAACGCAGATATACGCAGACGGACCTTGCGGAATCAGCGAAAAATCATCGAGAATCATCGAGAAAAGAATGGTACTGGCGTGGTGTTAATATAGTTAACGCAGATTAACGCAGAGGTACCTTGCGGAATCAGCGAAAAATCTGCGAGAATCAGCGAGAAAAAAATGGTACTGGCGTGGTGTTAATATAGTTAACGCAGATTAGCGTAAATCATAACGCAGATTAACGCAGAGTGCCCTCGCGGAATCAGCGAAAAATCTGCGAGAATCAGCGAGAAAAAAATGGTACTGGCGTGGTGTTAATATAGTTAACGCAGATTAGCGCAAATTATATCGCAGATTAACGCAGAGTGCCCTCGCGGAATCAGCGAAAAATCAGCGAGAATCATCGAGAATCATCGAGAAAAGAATGGTACTGGCGTAGATATTAAATAGTTAACGCAGATTAGCGTAAATTATAACGCAGATTAACGCAGAAGTGCCTTGCGGAATCAGCGAACAATCTGCGAGAATCAGCGAGAAAAAATGGTACTGGCGTGGTGTTTTTATAATCAACGCAGATTAACGCAAATTATAACGCAGATATACGCAGACGGACCTTGCTGGATCAGCCAACAATCAGCGAGAAGTTTCGTGAAAAAACTGATCGGCCTACCATGTCTGTATTGTAAAGGACCTGAGTTTTGCTAGTTCCTTCCAAAGATGTATCTTTGAAAGTTCAACCATGATAACCGTACACGATCAATGAATCATTCATCTACAGACCCTCAGCAACATACCAATGCTCAGTTCGAATCCGTGATTTCCGCTTGCCGGGAGATCTTTGTGATGAAAATGAAAGATTATGGCACGGCGTGGAGAATCCTTCGGACTCCCAGCCTCACCGATCAGATCTATATTAAAGCTCAGCGCATCAGAAGTATCGAGACCAAGGGTGTCTCCAAAGTAAAAGAGGGGATCCGTCCTGAATTCATCGGCATCGTCAACTACAGTGTCATCGCCCTCATCCAACTCGAAATGGGCACCGAAACGGAACTCTCTCTTCCTCCTGAAACAGGAGAGCGACTCTATGATAAATATATCAAAGCCGCTATGGACCTGATGCAAAACAAAAATCACGATTACGGTGAGGCTTGGCGGAATATGCGGATCAGCTCCTTTACCGACATAATTCTGATGAAACTGATGCGTATTAAACAGATCGAAGACCATCAGGGAAAGACTTTTATCTCCGAAGGTGTTGACGCTAACTATTACGATATTATCAACTATGCCTTGTTTGCATTAATAATGCTCGATTATGAAGATCGTTAGAACCATATTTCGGATCCTGGTAGGACTGGTTTTCATCTTCTCCGGGTTCGTCAAAGGAATTGACCCGCTGGGAACTGTTTACCGGATGAACGATTACTTCATCGCTTTTGGGACTACCTGGGCTATGCCACTGTCACTTACCTTGACTATTTTTCTGTGCACACTGGAATTCGTGATCGGCACCAGCCTGATCTTTAACCTTTATATCAAAGGAACTTCGTGGCTCCTCCTGCCCATGATGACTTTCTTTACCATCCTTACCTTTTTCGATGCGTTGTACAACCTGGTCCCCGATTGCGGTTGCTTCGGTGATGCCATCAAACTGACCAACACACAGACATTCATCAAGAACCTTGTACTGATGGGATTTGTGGTACCCATCTTCATGTGGCGTAAAAAATTCAAACCATCTCTCAAACGTTGGTCACAGTTTGCCATGATAGGATTTTTCTCCATCGCTTTCGCCGGAATGTCGGTTTATTCTTACCGTCATCTGCCGTTCATCGATTTCATGGATTGGAAGATCGGGAACAACGTGAATAAAACAGACACCAAACCAGTGCAGTTCTATGTTACTTACAAGAACTCCAAAACCGGGGAGACTAAAGAGTTTCTGGCTCCTAATTATCCATGGAACGATTCAGTTTGGATGTCGCAGTGGGTCTTCGTCTCACAACGTACCGCTGATGACGGGACACCTTCGGCTGTTATGCTTCAGCTGGAAGACGAGACCGGAGCTGACAACACGGCCGCTATCCTCGGGATTCCCGATTTCAATTTTATCGTGGTTACCTATGACCTGGCTACAACCGACCAGGAAAGCCTGAAGAAACTGGAAAAGCTTTATCAGAAAGTATCGGAACAAGGGTATTCGTTCATCGCGATCACCAGCACTTTGTCCGAAGAAGTGAATGCGTACCGGACAAAAAACAACATGAATATTCCTTTTTATTATGCTGATGATGTAGTGCTGAAAACCATGGTAAGATCCAATCCCGGGTTAATTCTGATCAACAAAGGAGTGGTGGTCAACAAATGGGCGTGGAGAGACCTCCCGGATTTTGATGAACTGAACCGGAATTATCTTAAGATCAATTCACGATAAGGTCATCTCCCGAAGGTCATCAATCGCCGACACCTATGCTTTCATTCATCCTAAAACGCCTTCGTTATGGTTTCTGGGTTCTGCTCGGGGTGGTCTCGCTGATCTTCTTCCTGTTTAATATCCTCCCGGGAGATCCGGCACGCATGATGTTGGGCCAACGAGCCGATATCGCTTCCGTAGAAGCCATTAATAAAGACCTGGGACGAGATAAACCACTGTCTTCGCAGTTTTTGAATTACCTGAATGATCTGTCTCCCATATCCATCCATGTAAACAACAATCCCGAAAGCTACTGGTATCTCAATCCGTCAAAATACACGAATAAAATCAATCTCGTGACCCTGGGAAACCATACGGTCGTCCTGAAGGCTCCATACCTTCGGAAGTCTTACCAATCGAAAAGAGATGTCTCCACGATTCTTGCCGAGGCTTTCGTCAACACGTTCATCCTGGCCATGGTTGCCATGACGTTTGCCATCGTGGTGGGTATTGCTGTGGGCATCCTTTCAGCTATTAAGAAAAACAGTCTGGTTGACCGCACCTCGCTGGTACTGTCTGTGTTGGGGATGTCGTTACCATCTTTTTTTGCCGCGATCCTCATTGCATGGGTCTTTGCCTTCCTCCTGGGAGAGGTTACCGGGTTGAACATGACAGGAAGTCTATTCTCAGTGGATGACCTGGGAAGGGGAGAATACCTCAGCCTGAAGAACCTCATTCTTCCTGCTTTTACGTTGGGTATCCGCCCGCTGGCTATTGTGGTGGAACTGACCCGGAATTCGATGCTGGAGGTGATGTCGCAGGACTATATCCGGACAGCTCGTGCTAAAGGGCTGAATTATTACGTGATTCTGTTCAAACATGCCTTGAAAAACGCCCTGAACCCTGTTGTGACAGCTGTTTCAGGATGGATGGCCTCCCTGCTTGCCGGAGCGGTTTTTGTGGAGTTCGTCTTTGACTGGAAAGGTATCGGGGTGGTGATCGTCAATGCCCTCGACAAATACGACTTCCCGGTAGTGATGGGCGCTGTGCTCTTTATCTCGGTGATTCTCATTATTATAAATATCCTTGTCGATATCCTTTACGGTCTCCTTGATCCCCGGGTCAGAGTTGCATGACTTTCGCCAAAAGACCGAAAAAAGCCTTACCTTTGCAGCTATAATTCGATATATTAAACGATTCAAAGCATTACAGCAATGGAAATTAATGAAATTCTCTCTTTTTTAAAGGGGATTGAGCTTTTTCGGAATCTTACTGACGAGGAGTTCAATGAATTGGCGAAAAACGTTAAAGAAAAACAATGTAAGACCGGCGATTTTCTTTTCCGGGAAAATGGTCCGAGAGAAGATATTTTTATCATTAAAGACGGAGAAATAGAACTTTTCAAGAGCAATCCATACGGAATTGAGGTAAGGTTGTCACTCTTTGGCAAAGGTGATTTCTTAGGCGAAGGTTCCTGGGCTCACGACTCCCCTCATTCTACGACAGCACGTGCCCTGAAACCAACCACGGTTTTATCGGTTGGCAAGGCATTTTTTACTTCGAATAC
>Ga0209099_1001642_pt1 | contig 21802 bp, 15 predicted proteins | sample AD_JPNHW2_MetaG_FD_184430 | JGI IMG/M metagenome (GOLD analysis project Ga0209099, IMG submission 184430) | Active sludge microbial communities of municipal wastewater-treating anaerobic digesters from Japan - AD_JPNHW2_MetaG (SPAdes) (version 2) | ecosystem: Engineered > Bioreactor > Anaerobic... | reverse complement strand
AAACGATCTTGAACTGCTGAATTGAGAATATCGAGAGATGATAAAGTCCATCCTCCATGCGGATATCCTTGTTGAACTCATCGAGTCCCTTTTCGAGAGCATTGGCAAAGAGTTTATAAAGTGGTGTTAACTTTTTAAGGTTTGCCCCCTCCATGCCTGGTTTTACAGAATAAATTTCAGCAGCCTCAGACCCTAGCATCCTAGCAAAGTTTTGGTTCGATTCGATGATCTTTAGCTTATCATCAACCAGAACTACTCCGTAGGGCATTTTCTGAAGCAGAACAGTAGCTTTATTCTGGGCTACCTTACGCATGTACGAAACGCACATGTTACGCTCAGCTTTTCCGTCGAGCATGGCTTCTGCAAACTTGCGGCAGCTTTCGTAACCGCATCCACCGCAGTTAAGCTCATCCTTGTCGGATATTTTTCCTACTATTTTTAGGGCATCCTGTATCTCCTTTGCGCTATGGATGCAGTGGGTTGCCGGTTTGACCAAGAGGTAGTTTGTAGAAAGGTCTATTTCTGAATCTTCTATCTTATTTATATTGGTTGTGATACTTGGTGTTTGCTTAAGAGTTACAACTCTTTTCTCAATAGTCGATTTAGGGCTTGATGCAATTGGCCCATTAATGCAGCCTCCTTCGCATACCATAAGCTCGATGAAAAGTTTTCCTTCGTATTTTTCGGGGAGTTGCTCCATAATTCCTTTAACATTTTGAAGCCCCGAGAAGCTCATGAAGGACGTATCGGTAATTGCAACATTATTCTTTAGCGTAGCAATCATACCTCCATCGACTGGATAGATGCTGCCATTGTTTGCGCTATACGGTGCAAATGAGTACTCGTTTTTCTTTGAAAGGAAATCGGGTGTTAAGCCATCATTCTTTAGCCATTCACGAAGCTCTGCAAATGTGATAGCAAGGTCGGCTCCTCCCTTGTAATCTTCACTTTCCTGTTTTTTTGCGATGCATGGGCCAGCAAAGATGACTAGTGTGTTATCGCCGTACATCTTTTTAATAAACTTTGCATGGGCTTGCATTGGAGAGTCGATGGGAGCCAATCTATTTATCTGCTCGGGGTAGTATTTTTGAATTAATCTTACAATCGATGGGCAGCACGAGGAGTAGTAAACCCCATTGGGTTGCTCATCTAACCATTTTTTTGTTGCCCGTGTTACTAACTCTGCCCCAATTGCAGTCTCTGATACAGCGAAGAATCCAAGTCGATGTAAGCCCTCAAGAAGTTGGGACGTTGTATAATCAGTAAATTCACTTTTATACGAAGGAGCCAAAGATAGAACAACTTGATTATTCGTAGTAAGATGGTATTTTGCAATATTAAGATCGTTTCGGACTTTCTTAGCATTTACAGGGCAAACCTGTACGCATTTACCGCAGTATAGGCAAAGGTTATTTATAATAGATGCGCTATGATCCTCTATTTTTATAGCCTTAACAGGACAGTGTCGGATGCATTTGTAGCAATCCTGACAGTTGTTTCTTTCGGTGTAAATTGCTTGCAGTGGCATATCGCTTACTTTTTAAGATCAACAAAAAGTTCGTCGAGTAATCGAATTGCAATGCTCTCATCAATTTCTTTGTAGGTTTTATCGTTGATGTGAAGGACTGGCCCATGGGCGCAGTTCCCCGAGCAAAGTTGACCTCTGAAATCGATTTTATCTTTCAGGTTATTTTCGCTTATATATTTCTTGATAACCTCAAGAATGTGCTGATTTCCTCTGTTATAGCATGAGCTACCAAGGCAAATAACAACTTTTATCTTGTTCATGGCTTAAGTTATTTAAGCGCCTGAGGCAGCCTAAAGAAATCATTTTTTGTCATCGTGAGCGAGGTACTAGCGAAGCTATCTTTATGTATGGCAGAATAAATTAAGCTTCGCTTAGCTCTACCCCGTTTCAGTTGTATCATTTCACCCTCAATGACTATTCTGTTTTTTTTAGACACCCTCATGGCACTTGATTTATATATGATGGATACTGTGTTTGGCAGAAACTTTACTTGTTTGTAATGTATTCATCAATTGCTCGAGCTGCTTTTTTCCCTGCTCCCATTGCTAGGATAACAGTTGCTGCTCCTGTAACTGCATCGCCACCTGCAAAAACGCCTTCGTGCGATGTTGCACCTGTATTTTCATCAGCTTCGATACACTTATGCTTATTCGTTTTTAAGTTCTTTGTTGATGTGCTGATAAGCGGATTTGGGCTAGTTCCCAGCGACATAATTACGGCATCTACTGGGATATCAAACTCGCTGTTAGGTATAGGTACAGGGGAGCGCCTTCCCGATGCATCAGGCTCACCGAGTTCCATGCGGATGCAGCGAATACCTTTCACCCAACCATTCTCATCACCAAGAATTTCTGTTGGGTTGCTTAGCATGTGGAATTCAATCCCTTCCTCTTTGGCGTGATGAACCTCCTCTGCTCTGGCTGGAAGTTCCGCTTCGCTCCGGCGATAGATGATCGATACGTTCGATCCAACCCGCTTCGCAACCCGAGCGGTATCCATGGCCACGTTGCCACCTCCAACAACCGCTACACGACTTGCATGGAAGAATGGAGTGTCGTACTCCTTGAGGTAAGCCTTCATTAAGTTGTTACGGGTTAAAAATTCGTTGGCAGAGAATACTCCGTTGAGATTTTCACCTAGTATCCCCATAAACTTCGGAAGTCCTGCTCCAGAACCAATAAAAACAGCATTAAAACCTTCCTTCTCAAGTAGATTATCAATATCATTCGTTTTACCTATTACGTAGTTTGTAACTATGGTTACACCTAGTTTTTTAAGATTTTCAATCTCAGATTTTACAACCTTTTCCTTTGGCAGTCTAAACTCTGGGATCCCATATTCCAGAACACCTCCTGGTTTTTGAAGCGCTTCGAAAATTGTTACGTTGTAACCCATTTTGGCAAGATCACCAGCACAGGTAAGACCTGCAGGTCCCGATCCGATGACTGCAACTTTCCTGCTATTCGGAGTTGAAGTGTTTTTAACTTCTAATTTGTTCTCGCGTGCCCAGTCGGCTATGAAACGTTCCAGTTTACCAATTGCAATGGCATCACCCTTAACGCCCATAACGCATTTCCCTTCACACTGAACCTCCTGTGGGCACACGCGACCGCAGATGGCAGGTAGGGAAGAGTCATCAGCAATGATGCTTGCAGCTTTAGCAAAGTCGCGCTGCTTAACGGCACCGATAAACTGAGGAATTTTGATATTCACAGGGCATCCGGTAACGCAGGATGGTTTCTTGCACTCAAGGCAACGCTGAGCCTCTAAAACAGCCTCCTCTTCGTTGTATCCGAGGCAGACCTCTTCAAAGTTTTTGTTGCGCACGTTAGGATCTTGCTCCCGAACAGATACGCGAGGTTGACGACATTTCTTTTTAGCATCACTCTCAGCCACAGCCTTATCGAGGTTGCAGGTATGATCCCTTTCGTTCTTAATTGTCTCCTCCTTTTTAAAGAGTCGAAGTCGACGCATGGCTTCATCAAAATCAACCTCGTGGGCGTTAAACTCAGGTCCATCAACGCAGGTAAATTTCATTTTCCCAGCAACTGAAACCCTGCATGCACCGCACATCCCAGTTCCATCGATCATTAATGTGTTAAGACTAACAATCGTTTTGATACCAAGCTTGCGGGTAGTATCTGAAACAAACTTCATCATGATCATTGGTCCAATAGAGATGACTAGGTCGTAGTGTTTACCTTCTGCTATTAGATTCTCTAGTTGTTGGGTTACATTTCCGTGGAATCCTGTAGAACCGTCGTCGGTTGTTATATATAGATTATTTACAATTGATTCAAATTCATCTTTTAGGATTATTAAATCCTTGGTACGAGCACCGATTATTACATCGGCTTTGTGCCTTTTCTCAAATAACCATTTGGCCTGTGGATAAACTGGTGCTGCGCCAACTCCCCCCGCAATAAAAAGTATTTTAGTGTTTGCTAAATCGTTGTCCAATAAATGAATAAGTTCACTCTCCATTCCTAGTGGACCAACAAAATCGTGAATAGAGTCTCCTTGTTCAAGCTTTACAAGTTTGCGTGTTGAGTGCCCAATTGCTTGAATAACAATATCAACAGTCCCTTCTGTAGCATTGTAATCGCTAATGGTTAAGGGAATTCTCTCGCTTTTACTATCGGTAATTACAATCACAAATTGCCCTGGCTTTGCTGCTTTTGCAACAGCAGGAGCCTTAACCTTCATTGAGTAGATGTCGGGTGCAAGATATTTCTTTTCAATAATTTCAAACATAACCCTTGTTGTTTAGAGTATCCAAGGTGGGTAAATATTATCCCACCTTGAATGCTCGTATTTTTTTAGAAATCACCTTTTAGTCCGTAGTAAACGGCTGTGAATATTTTCTTAAAATCACTGGGTGTGGTTGGTCTTGGATTGCTGAAAGTACAAGCATCTAATGCAGCGTTTTCAGATATCTTTTCAAGTTTTTCTTTGAAAAGAGTTTCGCTAACACCATACTCCTTAAGGGTTGCAGGAATACCTAACTTTTTGTTTAGGGTTTCGATGTAGTCAATGTAAGCATCGCAGAGCTCTTTGTTAGTTTTACCCTTTAATCCAATGAATCTTGCAATCTCAGCGTATTGTGCTTCAGCATTTTTACGATTATATCTGATTACGTAGGGTAGGTAGATACCGTTTGCGCAACCATGAGGAATATCGAATATTGCACCAGTTTTATGAGCCATGCTATGGCAAATACCTAGAAGTGCATTTGAGAAAGCCATACCAGCAAGGCATTGAGCGATATGCATGTTATCGCGTGCGATTTCGTTACCAGCATATGATGCTTCAAGGTTATCCTTGATCATCATGATTGCTTTTAATGCTAATGGATCTGAAAAATCGGATGCTTGACTTGCAGTTATTGCCTCTGTTGCATGTGTTAATGCATCGATACCAGTATGAGCGGTTAGCTTAGCAGGCATTTTGTAGGCAATTTCAGGATCGAGGATTGCGATATCGGGAGTAATCTCAAAATCGGCAAGAGGATACTTGATGCCAACACTGTAATCGGTGATTACTGAGAAAGCAGTTACCTCGGTTGCTGTACCGCTAGTTGATGGGATTGCAACAAAGCGTGCTTTGTTTCGAAGTGTAGGAATATTGAAAGGTTTAGCAATATCTTCGAATTTAGATTCGGGATGTTCGTAGAAAACCCACATTGCTTTTGCTGCATCGATTGGAGAACCACCGCCTATTGAAACAATCCAGTCGGGTTGGAACTTCTGCATTAGCTTTGCACCCTTCATTACAGTTTCAACCGATGGATCGGGTTCAACTCCGTCGATGAGCTGAATCTGCATACCTGCATCTTTTAAATAACCTTCAACCTTATCGAGGAATCCGAACTTCTTCATTGAACCTCCGCCAACAACTATGGTAGCTTTTTTTCCTTTTAAGGTTTTTAATACTTCCATTGAACCTTTTCCGTAGTATAAATCTCTTGGTAATGTAAAACGTTTCATTTTTATTATGATTTAAAATTCAACAATTGATTATTAAAACGTCTTTACATAACCAAGTCTCTTGCCATGATTTGTAACTAAAAGAAATACAGATAAATATATTGTAGGCGCAGATTTGATTCAGATATGATGTGTCATGAATTGGATCACTCTTGATACTTCTATGTGTTCAAAATACGAACAGTGTTCGGTTTGCGAACAGAAAAAGGAGTGGGGTGTTAAAAGGGTTGAAAAATCTATGTTGAAGAGCAGTAAAAAAGTTGGAAGAGGGGTGGAGGTAGGAAAAAGTAGTAAGTTGTAAGTAGATGAAGAATTAATAGAATTCATTTCTCTACTCACTACTTACTACTCATTTATTTTGATGCTATACTTCTTCATCTTGGCATATAGAGTATTTCTGCCAAGACCAAGCTGCTTTGCAACTTGTGAGATATTCCCTTTAAGTTCTTCAATGGCGTATTGTATAGCCTCTTTCTCAACATCTTCGAGGTTCTTGATTTTCTTAACGATGGTTATTCCTTCCACCTTGGTTTGAGGTGTTTCCTTTGATGATTCGAAAAGTTCAGGGGTACCTCCAAAGTTGACTAGTTTTTCAACATAGTTCTCTAATTCGCGGATGTTTCCTGGCCAAGGGTAAGACATCATTTTATCTAAAATCTCTTGGGTAAGCTCTGGTACAGGTTTATTCAGTTTTGTGGCTTTCAGCGTGATAAAATGTTGCCAAAGTGGAATGATATCCTCTCGTCGATCGCGGAGTGCTGGAATATGGATTGGAATTACGTTGAGGCGGTAGAATAGATCTAGCCTGAAACGGTTAGTCTCAATTTCAACCTCAAGGTTTTTATTAGTTGCTGCAATGATTCGAACATCTATCTTAGTGCTATTATCGCCTCCTAATCGAGTTACTTCACCTTCTTGAAGCACTCTTAGGAGTTTTACTTGCATATCTAAAGACATTTCACCTATCTCATCAAGGAAGATCGTTCCACCGTTTGCAAGCTCAAACTTACCGGGTCGTCCTCCTTTCTTGGCGCCAGTAAATGCTCCCTCCTCGTACCCGAATAGTTCACTTTCAATCAGAGTCGGAGAGATTGCACCGCAGTTAACGGCAACGAATGCAGCTTCGCTACGCTCGCTTGCGTTGTGTAGAGCCTGAGCAAACACCTCTTTCCCTGTTCCGCTATCACCCGTAATAAGTATTGTCGATGGACTATTTGCTACCGTTTTTGCGTAGTTAACTAGATCGCTCATCGCATGACTTTTAGCGATTATATCATCAAAAGTATAATTGGCTTGTAACCCGGAATACTTTTTAACTAGATTCAGCATTTTGCTGTACTGGCGAAATGTAAGAAGGTACCCAAGTATCTCGTTATTCTCGCTTTTGATTAGGTATGAGTTGAAAAGGAATCGCTCCTTAAGATCCTTCACGTTAAGCTTGCATTCCTGATCGATAAAGGGCTTCTCATTGAGCAGCGTGTTTATTATCATATCCCATGCAGGTACAAACTCCTTTATGGGTTTGAAGAGTAGATTCGTACGTCGAATGTTGATAATTCGGCAAGCGGAATCGTTCACCCAGAGAATCTCATCGTTGAGATCAATAGCAAAAACCCCGTAAGCGAGGTTATTCATCATCGCAAATGCGTAGCGGTTCGATGCCTCTAGCTCCGATTGTACCTTGTTTGTAATAAGTTTATTCTCGATGGCATCAACAGCGGCTTGTACCAAGCCAAGCGTATGCGGATGAACTTGATCGGCTGATCCGGTAAGGTTTAGTGATCCAATAATTTTTCCTTCGAAATGGATTGGGGCAGCCGAGCAGGTCCACTGATGGTAAATAGATATGAAGTGCTCTTTTGCCGTAATTTGAACGGCTTCATCCTCTCTAATTGCTGTTCCCATTGCGTTTGTACCTATACTCTCCTCGCTCATTATTGCGCCGGGAACCATGTTTAGCTCTTTGGTTGCTTCAATCGTTTTCTCACCTCCTTTGATAATAAGGATACACCCTTGAGCATCGGTAAGAACAATTATAAAACCAGTTTCTCTAACTGAAGAGAGTAGCTGATCAATAATTGGTTCGGATACCTGCATCAGCTCATTGCTGAGCTCTAGCTGATGCCTTAAATCAACACCTCTTATGATATGACGGGGGAATATACGATCGGGTTCAATACCAAATTTTTTCGAACGTTCATGTGATTTTTTAATAATAATTCTTTTCGATTCCTTATCCATCCTAACTCACCTTTTATTCCCCAAAAGTAGGCGATTTATTAAGGATTTATGATGCTTAACATATGATATTAATCATCTAGTTTGTAGGCTCTAATGAACTCTTTGTACTTTCGACTTTGGAAAAAGATTATTATTTTCGTAAATATGAATTAATGAAATGGTATAGGTATTTTCTATTGTGCTCTAATCTAGATAAATCGGAACAAGTTATGTCTATTGTGGTTTAATTTAAATATCAGTTAACCAAATAATCCCTACTCTATGAAAACTACAATCCTAATTTTAACCCTTTCGGTTCTACTTTTTGGATGCACCCAAAAAAAAGTTGATACCCAAAAGTATTGCGATGAGTTAATGCAAGCCGATCGCGATTTTAGCGCATATTCTATTGAGCATGGCAAGAATGCGGCCTTTCTTCAATTTGCTGCAGAGGATGTTACATTTCTTGCACCCAATAGTTACCCAATGGTAGGTATAAAGCTACTTGAAGAACGGCAGGCAAAAAGACCAGATACTACTTATACACTAACATGGGAACCCAAATACGCTCGTGCAGCTGAATCGGGAGAGCTAGGTTATACCTATGGCGTTTGGGAGTTAACCCTTAAAGCAAAGCCTACTCAGGTTTACAAAGGAACCTACGCCACTATCTGGAAACGGAATGAAAAGGGCGAATGGAAGTATGTTCTTGATACCGGAAACGATGGTTTAGGAGAGGAGAACAAGTAAGACATATCCTATCTATACTGAAAATTAATTCGTTAATAAGTGAATATCGTTAACCAAAAACTATTACTTTGGTATTGTTATTCACTTATTTAGCTATGAAAAAACTATTTCCTATTCTCCTTTTTGTAGCACTTACCATTAATGGATATGCACAGAACTATGTTGATTATATCGATAAGATCAATAGTTTAAACAAAGATGATCGTCAATACGATTTGTGCATTAGCCCGGATAAGAAGTTTATGGCAATTGCCACCCCATCGGCTATAAAAATTGTCGACATACAAAATTTCAAGATCGTAAAGTTGATTCCTGTTGAATTCGAGTTCGTTTACCTAGTATCATTTCTATCGACTAACGATAAAGTGCTAATTGTCGGGAATAATAAAGACGAAACCTCTGCTGAAATCTACAATTTATCGGATAAAAAACTTGTAAAAAAGGTTAACCCTATTGTTAGCGGAAAAATTAGCAAGGGGTGGTTGCAAGGCGAGTTTGCCAAATCTGACAATTACTTAGTAGGTGTTACCAAAGAGAAGAAAATTTTTATACTAAACTGCAATACACTTGAACCAATAGGAACATTTTCATTTACCGGAGGAAGCGGTAGATGTATAGATAAACTTACAATTAGCAAAGATGAATCATTAATTGCATTTGAAACCAGCAAAGCAATAGGTTTTGGATCAACCTTATTTGTAGTTGATGTTTTTGGAAATCTTAAATATTCAAAGCAGATTGAAGGCGGTTTAGCTGGAATATCATTTTCTGCAAAAAATGAATTATTTATTTCTGAATTATACTTTCCATCAGAAAGTGTTATTCTTAAAAACAACTTGTTTAAGATAAATCTCAAATCAAAAAAGATTGAGAATATTACTGAGTTAATATCATTTGAGGTACGAGATAGAAACTCAACTTACATGCTAGGTACTGATTCTTTTCTTTGTTTTGAGAGTCTTTCCGAATCAACAGCACGGAGCAAGAATTCTGCTTTTTTAACATTGCTATTTTTAAAAGAAGACAGTTCGATAACAATACCCAGTTATAAGTTGCATTACAGTGACATTAACTTTAAAAACTTTTTTATAAGTCGGCGAATTAGCGAAATTTCGAATGGTATTTACATTTTGCCGGTTGGCTACGAGAATTTCAGCTATATATTCGATGGGGAAAACAAAAAACTACTCGGCTATTTTTATAATAAGAACAATAGTATAGCTTTCGTTTCATCAGATGGTCGCTTTACAGGCGATAACGATGCTATCTCAAACCTGAGATATAACACTAATGATCAAACAGATATTCCTTTAGTATCTCAAGTGAATCAGTTTTACACGCCAAAACTACTTAACCAAATATTAAATTCAACCTTTTCCTCAGAAACCACTATTGCAAATCTTAATAATGTAATAAAGTTTAGCCCTGATCTGAAAATCATTTCACCAGATAGTATAAGTGATCAGAAGGCAAGTTCCATAAATATTCGATATGATATAAAAGATAACGGCGATGGGATAAAAGAGGTACGTTTTTACGTAAACGGAAAGCTGCTGAATGAGAATAATCGCGGATTTAAAACGGTTGGAAATTTGAGCCAGGAGATTCCTTTGCTATCAGGTGAAAATATAATTGAAGTAGTTGCTGTGAGTAATAGTGGTTACCAGTCGAGTCCCGATAGGGTTATTGTTAAGCACAAGGGTGTTGCGACCACCGCGAATTTGTATATCCTAGGTATAGGAATAGACCAGTACAAGAACTCAAAGTATAATCTGAACTATGCCTTTGCCGACGCCTCATCCATTGTTGACTACATTAAGACTAATGGAGTGGGGATATTCAAAGATATCGATGCAAAGATACTAACCAATCAGCAGGCCACCAAAGCGAATATTATCGAGGAGTTGAATCGAATTGCAGCCCAGGCTAACGAATCGGATGTATTCGTGATGTACTATGCAGGACATGGTGTGATGAACGAGGGTTCACCCGAAGTAGCCAAGGATTACTTTATGGTACTAACAGATGTGTTCCAAATGTTTGGCAACGATGCACTACTCTCCCAAAAGGGCATATCTGCTGCTGAACTACGTGAGTTTTGCAAGAAGATTAAAGCTCAGAAACAGGTAATACTTCTAGATGCCTGCCAGAGTGGAGGAGCAACAGAGACCTTTGCCATGCGTGGAGCATCAGAGGAGAAGGCTATCATCCAGCTAGCACAATCAACAGGAGTTTTCCTAATCTCATCAACTGGAGCCGAGCAGTTTGCCAGCGAGTTCTCAGAATTGAAGCATGGAGTATTCACCTATGCACTTCTTGAGGGGCTTAGAGGTGCTGCTGATGGGGGCAATAAGGATGGTAAAATCACAATTAAGGAATTAGAATCTTTCCTAAACGATCGTATACCAGAACTAACACAAAAGTATAGGGGTAGTATGCAATTTCCCAATACTTGGTCGAGGGGAATGGATTTCCCAATTGTTGTGGTTAAATGAAAACAATACTTCAATGACTCAATTTGTTAATGAGATACTGATTACTTTTTGTAAATTGACTCATTGGTTAATTGGTACATTATCTCATTTTTTTAGATAATCTTTAAAAAGTTTCTCAAACTTATCCACTTTAGGGTGAATCACCATTTGGCAGTAAGGCTGTTTTCCATTGTTCTCAAAGTAATCCTGATGATAATTCTCGGCCTTGTAGAAGTTTTTAAATGGCTCAATAGCGGTAATAATATGATCCTTCCAAATACCCGATTTATCAAGTAAATCTTTGACTTCATGTGCAACTTTTCTCTGCTCCTCAGTATGGTAGAAAATTACTGAACGGTATTGAGTGCCAACATCTGCTCCTTGTCGATCTTGGGTGGTTGGATCGTGAGTTTTAAAATAGATTTCAAGGATTTTGGCAAATGGAATTATGCTTGGATCATAAACTACTTGCACAACCTCAGCATGACCAGTTACCCCTGTACAAACCTCTTTGTAGGTTGGGTTCTCAACAGAACCTCCTGAATAGCCTGAAGTAACGCTGATTACCCCATTTACCCTATCGTATATAGCTTCAACACACCAGAAACAACCTGCCCCTAAGGTTATTGTTTCGTATTTTGAATTTTCCATTTCTCTTTTAGTAGTTTTGTTTTGGCAATATGATGACAATGTGAAAATTGTAATCACTAGAAATGTAAATGATATTTGAAGAATTTTTTTCAATTTTATCTTTAAAGTATAACATCAAAAACCCTTTTTTGTTTTATTTTTCTGTAATTATTGGCAAACTAATAGCGATTAATTATCCAACAAATTAATTCTATGAAAAATCAAATTGGTCGAAATATTTCAACCCTTGTTGCACTACTTTTATTTAATTGTATTTTAATTGCTAAATCAGAAGATTGCACCTCAACAATTGCGATTAAATTAAACAACATTGATGGTGGCTTTCATGTAGGGCAAAAGGTTTCGCTTATTAGCAAAACCGATGGTAGCGTTTTTGAGCAGACTAGCAATAGTGCAGGAGAAGTTATCTTTACTTTGCCTTGCAATACTGTATTTGAAGTTAAAATCTCGAACTATACTAATAAAGTTGAGGTACAAACACGAAGCGGGGGAATGCTTAAGAAATCCTTTACCTATAGTTCAAAAATGGTTGAGAATGACAAACTTTTTTCAATGACACCAGAGGAACAAACAGCGCTTGATAAGTTTATTCAACCACTACCTGACTCAATTGAGATCCATGGATCGAAGATGATTGCACCAAAAAACCTTACATACTTTGTATCGGTAAACATTAGAATTGTAGATATCTATAATAAATCACTGGCAAATGAACGCATTATATTTAAAGGCGTTAAGCGAAATAAAAAGATTATAGGTACAACTGATTTGAACGGACGACTTTTCCTTTACATTCCTAAGGGCGATAGCTACACTCTAAGTTTCAAGTACAATAAAAACTATTCGTTTGTTGATTATAAGTACACAAAGGGAATCTCTGAAGTTGATCTAAATCTCAGTTACCTTGGTACAAAAGAGATCGAAAGGCGAAGAAAGGAAGAAGAGCTGAGAATAGCCGAATTGGAAAAGAGGATGAAAGAAGAGCGTGAGCGATTTGAGTTAGAATGTAAGAAGAAAAAGATTAGCCTTGAGGAGGGGTATCGATTAGAGTGGGAGAGGATGAGAAAAGATTATAAATCGGATGATAGCGTAATTATCAATGTTTTAAACAGGAATAAGTGGCCTGAAAAGTTAATTGTTTGTGATTTAACGGGCAGTATGCAGCCGTATGCAGTTCAGCTATCAATTTGGTACCAACTAAACTTCAAGAAAGAGAAAAACCTTCAATTCGTTTTCTTTAACGATGGAGATTATAAAAGGGACGAAGAGAAAGTAATTGGTGAAACCGAAGGAATTTACTATTCTCCATCAAAAGGGATTGATAGTCTTGGACATTTAATGAGCAAAATATCTGCAAGGGGAGATGGAGGCGATTGTGCCGAGAACAACATAGAGGCACTGATCAAAGGAACTAAAATGGCAAGTCAGTATAAGGAAATTGTAATGATTGTAGATAACAACTCTCCAATAAAGGATATTAGGCTACTTGAGCAATTTAAATTACCTGTACACATAATTCTTTGTGGTGCAACCGAAGGTTGGATTCTTCCGGATTACCTTTTATTGGCTTGGAAAACTAAGGGAACCATCCATACAATTGAGGAAGATATTACATCTATTGCAAAGATGGTAGAAGGGCAAGATATTAAAATAGGTGCTTTTACTTATAAAATTATGGGAGGGGAGTTTGTAAGAATAACCAACATATAAAAAGTAACACCTCAAGGGTTTTAAACCCTTGAGGTGTTTAAACTTTATATTTTTCTTATATAGATATCCCCGCTAACTGTGTGAAGTTTTATTCTATTACCTCCATTATTCAACCTAATTGTACCATCGGTACCTCCAGGACTGCTGTCCAGATTACTATTGCTTTTATTGATATCTATATTTGAATAAACACCACCTGTTACAGTGTTTACGCTTATATCAGCATCTGCTTTTGAAGGTACATATAGGTCAATAAAGCCACTGATACTCTCTAAATACATAGGATAAATGCCCTTTTCAATAATAATATCTCCGCTTATTGTCTTAATCTTTAGATTCGCGATTGAGGGAACTTCAATCTCATAGTAGATATCCATGGTAAGGCATTTGCCATCGTAATTGTATGAATTTCCTTTACGATTATTGCATGGAATACGAATTGAGTTCATATCATGAATCTTGGCTTTGATAGTAATATTGTCACCATTCTCATTGGTAATTAGCTCGTACTTATCGTTATTCTGGTTATCGTTGATATTTACAGTTGCTTTAATGTGCACGGAGTTATCCATTGATTGCTTAATTCGAATCGAATCAGCAAATTCGAGGTTGAGGTCAAGATCAGTTGTTGATTTTGCAGAAACTTGCTTCTCGACAATTCGTTGAGCATTAACTGATACCGCTGTAATTATTAGTAAGACTATTAAATTGATCTTTTTCATCTTATTATATTTTATTAACTAACTGTTTTACAACTAAATTGTAAATCTATCTTAGTTTGATTTCTGATTGACTCAGATGGAATGTCCAAACTATAATCAACTCTTTTGGTGTTCTTTTTAGCATGGACATTTCATAATTGTTTGATTTGGTAAAGTGTTTTCAATATTCAACCATTCCATTGTTCACCTTAACAATGGTTAATCAATTCTAAGAATAGTTTTTACTGATTATTTCTTACGTAGGTATATATTACCGCTAGTATTGCTCAAAGAAAGTTCAACACCACCACCGTTAAGTTTAGTATCAAAACTATTGCCCCCAACCCTGGGTAGGTTTCCTTTCATTGACTCAGTTTTTAGATCGAAATCAGTATAAATTCCACCCGAAAGAGAACTCATTTCAAGGTTTGCAGCAGAATTGGATGGTAATGTTATATCCAAATCACCGCTGATCATTGAAATTGATGTAGGACTATTCTGATTTAAACTTGATATTTTTACATCAATATCACCGCTTATGCTATTTAAAACCAGTGGTCCAGTAACATTTAGGCAATTTATATCACCATTAAGGGTTGACACTTCCACTTCTCCTTCCATGTCCTTAATCTCGATATCCTCATTAGCAAAGGGAGAATTATAATCAATTCTTAGTGAAACTCCTTTAGGAAGGGTAATCACGTAATGTGCATCTTCACTTCCTTTGGAGGCTCCACAGATTGTCAAGACTCCACCAGATTCGTTTGCAGCAACACCAGCACCTGTATTATCCAAGCATCCGCTGCCATAAAGTGGTTTTAGCCCTTTTGCTTTTTCTGGGATTCCTTCAAGTCCATCTACTTCTATTACAATATCTTTTCCTTGGCTTCCGAGAACCTTTATTTCTGCTAAGAGATCTTTTATTACAACCTTTTTAATCTGAACGCCATTAGTTGGAACTACATACTTTACTGGAGAAAGTGTATTTTCATCATCTTCATTATCATTGTATGTTCTATTATGATGACGCTCGCTACGTTCTTCTTGTGCTGTTGCAGGCATTGAAATAAAACCAGCTAGTATAAGCGAGATAATTAATATGTGTTTTATAGTTTTCATTTTAGTATTTGTTTTTATTGTTTTTACTTGTTTAATCCCAAAGCCGGCGATTTGGGGTTATATCGATAGTGTTTTAATTCCTTTTTTTGCGTAAGTTTTAACCTCGTCTCTTAAATCAGTGCGATCGAGTAGTTTATTAAGCTCTGGAGCGACATCGCTATTACCTGTTTCAACCGCAAGATTAATCAGCATGATTTGAACCAAAGGTTCATTTTGAATCTCAAGCGATTTTACAATACCCCTTGCTACCTCTTTATTATCCTTGTACTTGGCTAACGCTTGTGCGGCGGCTAGTCTAACATTTACGTTTCTATCGGTATTTAGGGTATTGAAAAGGGTTTCAATTAGTTTAGGATCAGGTTTTGAAATTTCCTTAATATAGCTTACAGCTTTAATCCTTTCACTTGCAGATTCTTGTTTTAATAGAGAGTAGATAACAAGGTTTTTCATTTCAACCATTTCCTGTTTTAGGCTCGATACTTCTTCTTGAGAGCCGCTTTGGGGATGAATTATATAACCAATAAATCCTCCGGTTATTAGTAAAAGCAAGCCTGCAGCAACTTTAATTAGAGATGATAGAGAAATATGCTTTTGGTTGATTTTGTTTGATATACTTAACCTTGAAACTCTTTTTTCCTCATTAAGCATGGTTTTAAAACCGTATTGAACATGATGTGGAATATTCTCTTCAATTACCTGCGACAGCATGCTTTCTAAACTCAATAATTTATCAAGTTCTCCATTGCACTTATTGCATTCACTAAGATGGTTGGCAACCAAATCATGGGTATCTCTATCTAGCGATTTGTCAATGTACCCAGGTAAAAGTTCAACTATCTCCTTGCAGCTCATATTTTTATTTGTTTTTGATCTAAGTTCTTTTAATTCTTTAACGTCTCTAACTTTTTTCTTTATGCCTTCTCAAGTTCAAAATAGAGTTCTTTTAGCTTAATCATTGTTCTATATACCTTGATTTTGATGTTTGCTACCGAATCGCCAGTGATGCTTGCAATCTCTTCGTACTTTAATCCTTGAAACTTGCTCATAACTAGGAGTTCTTTACTTTCGTATGGCAGGTTCTCTAGTGCTTTAAAGAGCAATGCGTCCTGTGCCGATTGGGTATTAGCATAATCATCATCAATAATTGAGGCAGCAATTTTTTCAGTATCAAATGCATTTGGGTGCTTTTTTTTCATTTCAAGATAATCGTTGTGGCAATTCCTTGCCATTTGGTACATCCATGTTCTAAAAGGATGGGTTCCGCTATAACTCATACGGTATTTGATCACCCTTAGAAAAACGTTTTGTATTAGATCAGCACTGCTATCGCGATCAAGGGTCAATCTTAGAAAGAAATTAAAAAGTTTCTTACTATACCTTTGATAGAGTACCCCAATTGCATCGAGTTCACCTTGCTGTGCTTTAAGCATTAATGCTTCATCCGAATGATCTGAAATGCTCATTTTAATTTGCTTCTATTATGATTACTTCTATGGGGTGAATAGGTTACAAAAGGTACAAGAAAAAATGAAAATATTACTTTCCTCGAGGTTGATAATAAAAAACAAGATTCTTTTAAGAATCTTGTTTTTATAACTCGTAACATGTAACCTGTAACTCGTAGTTAGTTAAATCTATATGAGAACTTTAGTAAGAAAATATTGTGAGGATAGCTGGTGAAAAGATTATCAACATCACGACCAATTGATGAACTGTAGGTATCATAGGAGTTCTGTTTCCCCATAGTCCATACAAAGAAAAGGGTTGAACCAGGTCGGTATTCCCATCGTACTATTAAGTTGGATTGCAAGTCAATAAAATTGAAATCACTTTTAGAGAACGAATAATCGGTGATTCCATCCATATTCTCATCGATATTGTACTCGCCATTAACAGCATCATAGCTAATTTGATTGCTTGTATAGGTGCTAAAACGGTCTTTAAACTTATTTGCCAAAGGATCTGTTATCATCTTATATTCAGAGTACTTCCCGCTTGTTAAGTAAGGGCGAGCATAATACTGAATGGTTAGTTCTGGGTTAATGCTATACTGTACTCTGAATGATAAAACATATTCCTTATTGTGTAAAGAAGCAACTATATAACGTTTGTTACTATTCCAATCAAGATCGGTGAAGTACTGGAGTTTTCTTGTGCTGATCGAAAAGTCAGGTGATAATGTAAATTGCAATTTCTTTGATGGTCGATACGAAATGCTTCCAAAGTATTCATGATAAACTCTACTATTCAGATCTCCCCATACATTGGACCCCCCAAATGCAACTATTAACGCTTTGCGCTCATCCGAGTAAATATTGTACCAGTTATTCCAGTTTCCGGGTGTTTTTAGAGTTGGCCCTCCCCAAAGTGCACCACTTGAGAGGTTTTCGCCATTTCGATTAATTCCGCTACCAATACCCCAGTAGTTTTTAAACTGAAAGTTAAAATTTACATTACCTCCTTTATATGCTGATTGACCCCCAAAATTCCATCCAGTCCATTGATTAAAGTTAATGTTGATGCTTTTAAATATAAAAACAGGTTTCCAGAATCGAATCCCCACCCATGCAACCTGAAAGATATCATCAACGCTTTGAGAGTAACCTATATCATTTATCTCAAGCATTGGCGATTTCCAGGATACAAAGGTCATAAAGCGAACATGTCCTTCGCCGACCTTACCAAACTCAACGATACCACCGTTTCCTGTTAGCGAAGTTCTTGATGAATCAACATGTTCGTACTTTAAATTCGACCTTTGGAAGTATCTAGCAGGCGAAGTTTGAGTTAAAAGAATAGCTTCTTTTGTGCCATCAACGTAGCTCATGTAAACCTTACCACTTACGTAGTAATTCTTGTTATTCCAGTAGTGTTCAAGGTGAACACCTCCTGTAAAAGCATTTTTATGGAAGTAGTCTTCAGTTACTGATGTTAGTTGTCGGTTTGTTGAGGTGAGAATACCATTAACAATTGTATTCCCCTTGTTAAACTCCTTTTTTAAGGAACCAACAAAGTAGCTAGTAAGAGGTTCTATCAGCTCATGGCTACGTTTATCATTATATTCAATACTAGCCCAGCTATTTGAGGTTACACTTTCGAGAATGCCAACAGAAAGCCCATTATTATTTCTACCAGAAACCTTTGCCGCCCCTAAAATTGTAGTATTTGAAGGGGTGTAAACATATTCATTGTCTCTTGTATCGCGGTTAAGGTTTGGTGAACGACCAATTCTTCTTGAATAGAAAAGGTTTTCTGAGGCTTGGTCGCCATCGCCAGATTGCATATTGAAGCTAAAAAGATTACTTCCTTCGATAAAGAAAGGTCTTTTTTCGGGGAAATAAATTTCATATGCAGTAAGGTTTATAATGGATGGGTCGGCTTCAACCTGTCCAAAATCAGGGTTAACGGTTAAGTCGAGGGTGAAGTTGTTTGATAAGCCAATTTTAGCGTCCAATCCTACATTAACGCTATTTCTTCGCCCTGTCATAAAAGGATTACCTTCTTCCTTTTGAAAACTTTCAGTTTTAGTTACTAAGTAAGGAGCAATCTCAACCTGTCTGCGTGGGGTAAGCCCTTTTAATCCATTTATTTCTCCAAAATTATGAACCCAGCCTGATGCGTCTTTTGGAATAAACTGCCAGTACGAAGACTCTTGCTTCCTAAAATAGTACCTTCCAACTTGTAAACCCCAGGTTAAATCGCCAATATTAGCAAAACGTAACTGGTTGAGAGGAATTTTCATTTCAGCAGTCCATCCATCTTGCCCTTTTGCCGTTTTAACCCACCAAATAGGATCCCAGTTAGCATCCTCATAATTACCATCTTCGGTAATTATAAAATCTTTTTTTACGCCAGCTGCGTTAACCCAAAAACCAAATGCGGTTTTTTTATCGTTGTAAGAATCAATAGCCAGGCCAACTGCATCACCATCTATCTCATCTCTTCGTGAAACTCTGTAAGCAACGCTATCGGGTGAACTATCGTAAGCTTTTATAGCTATATATAAAAAGTTGTTATCATAAATGATTTGGAATTCAGTCTTCTGTGATGGTTTTGAGCCTTCGAGTGGTTCGCGTTGGATAAACCCACCTTGCCATACGCCCTTTAGCCAAATAGCGTCATTTAAAATACCATCAACGACTGGAGTTTCAATTGATATTGGAGTAGTCTCATAGAATCTTTTCTCATAGGTAATTTTCGCAAAGCCATTTTGGCTAATTGATAAAATGAGAATAAGAATTGCTAGTAGTTGCTTTGCTTTCATAATCTTGAATAGTTTTTTAAATAGTTTTTTTTGAATACTGCTTAAAGCATAAAAAGCTACATTCTTTTTAATTAACGATTAAAGAAAATTTCTGATATTATTTTATTCTATCTAAAGACTTTTTGATTTTGATAAATGTTGCATAAACCTTGAAAAAGATTAAAATTTCTTTTTTGTATGAACCTTTTAAGTATTTGTTTCTTCAGCTATCAACACGTCACAATATTGAGCCAATGCTAAGACAAATTCGGATAGATTTAGTTTAAAATAAAATGGATTTCCTGAGATTTAGTATTGGTTGGTATGTAGAATTCGGTTAATATTAATCTTTATTGTTTTGATGTAGAAAAATATTCTGTTAATTACTCGTTTATAATTCGTTTTAAATAAAATAGTTTATAAATAATTATTTATTTTCCTTTATTAAACAATTTCAATGAATGATAAATATTGATAAATTACTGAAATAGAGGTTTATATATCATTTGTAATAAGAACTCAACAAATAATACTTATATGAGCGGTTTTTTTGGTTGCATTTCAAAATCAGACTGTGTAACAGAAGTGTTTTATGGTACTGATTATCACTCACATCTTGGAACAAAACGAGCAGGTGTAGCATTCTACTCCAAGGAGAAAGGATTTCAACGTGCAATACATAGCCTTGAAGACGGGTATTTTAGAAATAAATTTCAGGGTGATATTTCTGGTTTTTCTGCTAATAGCGGTATTGGAGTTATTAGCGACACCGATGCTCAACCAATAGTGCTTACATCACATCTTGGTCGGTTTGCAGTTACAACGGTTTGTAAGATTGTAAATATCGATGAGTTAGAAGAGTATTTCATGAAGCAACGTAGAACTTTTTCTGAAACTAGTCAGGGAGGAATTAATCCAACAGAGCTAGTAAGTATGTTAATTGCCGAAGGAGAAAGTTTTGTTGATGGAATTAATAATGTGTTCAATAGGGTTAAGGGTTCATGCTCCATGCTTATTCTTACTGAGAATGGTATAATTGCTGCACGTGATAAGCTTGGAAGAACTCCCGTGATTATTGGGAAGAAAGACAATGCGTTTGCCGCAGCATTTGAAACATGCTCCTTTTCTAATCTAGACTTTGAAATTGATAAGTATTTAGGACCGGGAGAAATTGTTCATATCACATCTGAAGGTCATGTTCAGCTAAAAATGCCAAATGAGAAGATGCAAGTTTGCTCATTCCTATGGGTTTACTATGGTTACCCTCCATCCTTTTATGAGGGAATTAACGTTGATGAATGTAGATATAAATGTGGAGCAGCTTTAGCAAAGAATGATAACGTTGAGGCTGATTTTGTTGCAGGAATTCCTGATTCTGGGGTTGGTCATGCTATTGGATATAGTAATGAGAAGCGGATTCCTCATACAAGACCTTACGCAAAATACACTCCAACCTGGCCAAGAAGTTTTATGCCACAAAACCAGCTTATGAGGGATTTGGTTGCTAAGATGAAATTGATTCCAAACACGGCACTTATAAAGGATAAACGTGGTATTTTTTTAGATGATTCAATTGTTCGAGGAACGCAGCTAAAAGATAATGTTCGAGATTTACATTCAGCAGGTATAAAAGAAGTACATATGCGTATAGCATGCCCCCCATTAACTTTTCCATGCGAGTTTTTAAATTTTAGCCGATCTCGATCTAATCTTGATCTTGCTACGCATGCTGCTGTTTATCAGTTAACTGGAAAAGAATACTCCGATATGAAAGAGTACTCCGATTCAAGTAACTCTAAATATGCTAAGATGGTTGAGCAAATCAGAAAAAATCTTGATTTAACCACATTAAAGTTTCAGAAATTAAGTGATTTAGTAGATGCTATTGGACTTCCCAAAGAAAAACTATGTACACATTGTTGGGACGGATCTAGCTATTTTTAATATAGTAAAGAAGTATATTCTTAATTATTTACTTGGTACATAAATACAAACTAAAGAAGCTGTTTGTTTTATTTTGTACAATTTAAATAATAGAGATTTGCTATAATTTGTTGGAATATTGAAATTAAAAAGCAAGAGATTTTAATCTACATTCTTGATCAGTACATCAAATTAATAAAGGTAATCATCCTTAAAAAACATAAATTGTAATAAATTATTAAAAAATAACCCTTCTGGTTTTATTAGTTATTTAACTTCGTTCTCGAATTGAAATTTTAAGAAAATGCTCATAATGTACACTGTATCAATTTATTAGTGTAAAATGAGTTTTAAAAAATTGAAATACACATTTGACATAAGTAATTAAAAATAAATAAAGTAATACATATGATTGCAAAGAAGCGGTATTCACTAAGGATGCTTTCAATTTTAATGGTGGTTATTGGTTTACTAGCAACTACTGACCAAATTAAGCA